>Ga0209719_1000282_pt1 | contig 76546 bp, 63 predicted proteins | sample AD_JPNAS2_MetaG_FD_184421 | JGI IMG/M metagenome (GOLD analysis project Ga0209719, IMG submission 184421) | Active sludge microbial communities of municipal wastewater-treating anaerobic digesters from Japan - AD_JPNAS2_MetaG (SPAdes) (version 2) | ecosystem: Engineered > Bioreactor > Anaerobic...
GGATGGCCTTGTGGGCGAAGTCGAGGGCCTCGATGAAGCGCTCTTCGGGCAGCTGGTCGGCGCTGCCTTCGATCATGAGCATGTCCTTCTCGTTGCCGACGTAGATGAGGTCGAGCGAGGATTGGAACATCTGCTCGATGGTCGGGTTGGCGACGAACTGGCCGTCGATCTGGGCGACGCGGACGGCGGCGATCGGGCCGGCCCACGGAATGTCCGAGATGGCGAGGGCGGCGCTGGCGCCGTTGACCATCGGGATGTCGGCTTCGTTCTTCAGGTCGGCCGAGAGGAGCTGGCCGATGATCTGGACTTCATTGAGGAAGCCCTCGGGGAAGAGCGGGCGGCAGGGACGGTCGCAGAGGCGGGAGGTGAGGATTTCCTTTTCGGAAGGACGGCCTTCGCGCTTGAAGTAGCCACCCGGGAAACGGCCGGCGGCGGCGTATTTCTCACGGTAATCGACGGTGAGGGGGAAGAAATCCTGACCGGGCTTCATGGTGGCGGCGACGGTGGCGGTGACCATGACGTTGGTCTCACCGACGGTGACGACGACGGCGCCGTTGGCGAACTTGGCGAGGGAGCCGGTGGAGAACTGAATCCCGTATTCCGGGACGCTGACTGAGTGCTTCTGATTCATATATGACGTATTTCGGTTGGGTTCGGACAAGCCGCACGAGTGCGGCGGGGTTTGCCGCGCGCAAATAAGTGAGGCGCGGCGCAGTGGCCTCAGGAGGAGGCCGGATAACGCGGAGGTCCGGCGGGATGCAGGACGTGCGTTGGGAAAAGTAACCACCCGGGTCGGCGCGCAGGCCGGTGGGTTTGGGCTTTGTCTCTCGTTCAGACTCGAGAGATTTCTGTGTGGCTCCCCGGCGTGGCCGGAGCGGCAGGCAGAAATGTCCCGTGACTGGTGGCGAGTTTCGTCGGTTAAGACGACAACGGGCGATCGGATCGGCCGATCGCCCGTTGGCAAAGGATTACTTGCGGAGGCTAAGCTTCTGAAGGATCTCGTTGTACTTGTTGAGATCTTCGCGCTTGAGGTAATCAAGCAGCTTGCGACGGCGGGAGGCCATCTGCAGGAGGCCGCGGCGGGAGTGGAAGTCCTTGCGGTGTTCGCGGAGGTGGTCGGTCAAGTGATTGATCCGGGCCGTGAGCAGCGCGATCTGGACTTCGCTCGAACCGGTATCGGCTTCGTGCGTTTTGAACTGGGTGATGATTTCGGATTTAACAGGAGCGGACATGATGGTTGGTTGAGTTAACACGTCTGTAGGGGAGGTAAGTCCCGTGACACCAGTTTTTACCGCGGGATTGCGGCAATCGCCAGAGTCACCGTTCTAATCCGGGCCGAAGCCCGGACCAAACATGGTAGGTACCCGCGACCAGCGGATGCCTACTAACGCAAGGCCGGGACAATCCGTGGCGAGGGGGGAGGGCGCAAGCGCAAAGTTGGCCCCTGCGCTAGCCGGCGCGGATGAGCAACTCGCGCACATGGCCGCAGCCTGGGAGCTGGCGGATCTTGGCGAGGAGAGTGGCCTTGTGCAGCCCGAGCTCACTGCGGACGATGGAGTGCGAGGCGAGGATGAGCAGGCGGCCACGCGGGTCGATGTTGGCCACGTGCGAATAGCTGGCGTTTGCCGGGCCGACGAACTCCGCCCACTTCTCGCGCACGCTGTCTTCCGGGGACCGGGTGCCGATGTGGTGTTTGACCAGCAGCTCCTCAATCAGGTCTTTCAACTCGCGCGTCGGCCGGCGCTTCATGCGTGCCGGCTCCTCCAGCGGGATGCCGCGGAAGTCGCCGATGAGCTCCTCGGCGAGTTTGCTGAAGGATTGGGTGCGGTGCGGCATGTCGAGCGTGTCCGATGAGGCAACGGCCTGTCGCCGGGCGCAAGCCTCGTCGCCACCCCTCTTCGGCGTGGCTGGGGCGATCAGCGCACCGCCGGCTTGCGGAAGAAACCGGTGCCGGCGCCGTGGTAGGACAGGGTGAAGTAGAGGGTGACGGCGACCGTCGTCGCACACAGCCCGATCCAGTAAACGGGCCAGTGGGTGACGCCGTCGGTGGTCATCCGGTGGTACCACCAGCCGGTGCCGAGGTAGCCACACAAGTTGCTCACGCCGCCGGTGAGCATGGCGAAGAGCGCTTGGGCGCGCGCTTTCATCGCGGGGTCCACGCGCTCGGCCAGATAGATCTGCGCGGTGACGTTGTAGAGTGCGTAGCAGGCGCCGTGGAGCGCGATGCCGCATAGGAGCGCGGCCGAGTGATCGAGCGAGAAAAGCGCGTAGCGGAGGATGCCGAAGACCAGACCGGCGAGGATCACCCACTTCAGGCGGATGGTGCGCGTGAGCGTGGCCAGGAGCAGCAGGCTGGCGACCTCGCTGGCCTGGCCGAGCGTCATCGTCGCGGTGGGATGGTCGAAACCGAGCGCCGTGAGGTGGAGCGGGGTAAACGGATAAAACGCCGCGACCGGAATGCCGAAGAGCGTGGCGGTGAGAAGAATCGTCCGGTGATCGTGGTGTTTAAACAACTGCCACGCGTCGAGCCCGAGTCGCTCGGTCCACGTTTTGGCGCGCCCGGCGGTGGCGGGTTTGAGCCCTGGCAGAAAGTAGGTGGCGAAGCCCAGGCCGACGATGATGGCGGCGGCGGTGTAGCCGCATAGAGGAGACGAGTCGGCGACGAGCACCCAGCTGACGACCCAGCCGGCGACGATCCAGCCGCCGGTCGCCCAGGTGCGCAGCGGGCCAAACTCGGCGGAGGGCTTGTGCAGCTCGGCCAGCGCGATCGTGGTCACGAGGCTGGTGGTCGGGCTGAAGCAGAGCGAGTGCATCTGCATGAACGTGAGCATCGGGCCGCCGCCCCAGCCGCGGTCGATGGCGAGAAACATCAGGCCGAGGAGCACGCCGGCCGACCAGTACAGCCAGCGCAGGAGCTTGATGGGCGAGACGCCGCGGTCGGCCATCGCGCCGACGATCAGCGGGGAGACGAAGGAGGCGATGGCGTTGCACGCAAAGGCGATCGCGATGAATCGCTCCAGCCCGGCGTGCCTGAGCACGTTGCTGAAGGAGACGTTCCACATGCCGGAGGCGCCCCACTGGAAGAAGAAGAGTGCCGCGAGCGGGACGAAGATTCTTTTCGGAGTGGAGATGCGCATGGGTGCCCGCCGAGAAGAGAGGCGGACCAGTACAGTTGGCAACCCGGCAAACGGCGCGAAGTCGCTGAGCGGCTGGAGCGTCGGAGTGGGCGATTAGCCCTGCGGCGGCTTGGGCCCGGGCGATTCCGGCTCGTCTAGCTCGTTGGCAAATTCGGGGTAGAGGCGATGCAGGCAGTCCGGGCAGATGCCGTGCGAGAAGGTGGCATCGGAGTGCCGGGAGATGTAGGCTTCGACCTGGCTCCAGTAGCCCTTGTCGTCGCGGATTTTTTTGCAGCTTGAGCAGATGGGGACGATCCCGCGGAGGGTTTTGATCTGTTCGAGTGCGTCGCGCAGTTCGAGGATCTTGCTGAATAGGCGGTCCTGGAGGGCGATCATCCGGGCGCCGACGGCGAGTCGTGCGCGCAGTTCCGAGAGGTCGAAGGGTTTGGTGAGGTAGTCGTTGGCGCCGGAGTTGAGGCCTTCGGAGATGTCTTTTTTCTCGGCGCGCGTGGTGAGGAGGATGAGGTAGGGCGGCTGGTCTGTTTCGCGGCTGCGTATGCGGCGGCAGAGCTCCACGCCATCGATGCCCGGCATGAGCCAGTCGAGGATGACCAGACGTGGGGCGTCGTTTTGCTGGAGGGCTTCCCACGCGGATTGGCCGTCGGGGAGTGCCGTGACGTCGTAGTCGAGTTTCTGAAGGACGGAGGTGAGGACGGTCCGTGATGTCAGGTCGTCATCGGCAATGAGGATGCGCATGCGAGTGGCGGAGGTCATGGTTGGATCGCCTTTTTAAGAAGCTCAAACTGTTGCCGGAGGATTGGGAGGTGGGCCTGGAGGGCAGCGAGATCGTTGGCGTTGCCCGCTTTTTCCATGGTGGCGGCGACGCCGCGGAGTGCCTCGGCGCTGATATTGGAGGCGGCGCCTTTGATCGTGTGAGCCTGGCGCCCGGCCTGCAGGGTTTTGCCCTGGGTTATAAACTCGCTGAGTGCGTCGATTTGTTTGGGCATGTCTTCCAAGAAGACCTCAAGGACGGTTTCGAGGAGCTCCTGGTCGCCGAGCATGCGGGCGAGTAGACTGACCGGATCGTAGATGGTGGTCGGGTCGTGGGCGGACGCCTCAACGGCGACGGTGGAAACGGGCGATGCTGGGACCTCTGAGGGGGCCGGGAGCCATGTCTGGAGCGCCTGGACGAGCGAGCGTGGGTCGATGGGTTTGGAGAGGTACCCATTCATGCCGGCGTCGAGGCAGAGCTGGTGGTCATGGGCCATGGCATGCGCGGTCATGGCGATGATGGGGATGTCGTGTTTTTTGACTTTGGATGAGGGGGCGCGGATCTGGCGGGTGGCTTCGAGCCCATCCATTTCGGGCATCTGGACGTCCATCAAGACGAGGTCGTAGGGCAGGTCGGTGAGAGCTTGGAGCGCTTCGATGCCGTTGGCAACGGCGTCGACATGCAGGCCGAGTTTGCTGAGCAGTCCGATGGCGACCTGTTGGTTGGTGGTATTATCGTCGGCGAGCAGAATGCGTCCGGAGAGGGACGGTGTTTTTGCCTGGGTCGTCTGGGGGGCGGGCTGGGTGGTGGAGGACGTGTTGACGCCGAGCACGCGGAGGAGGGTGCCGAGCAGTTCGCTTTGGCGGACGGGCTTGGTGAGGGTGGCGGCAAATCCGATGGCGGAGAGCCGGGCGATGTCACCTTGAGACATGAGGGACGGCATCACGATCATGGTGGTGGCATTGAAGCGGGCCTCTGCGCGAATGGCCTGGGCCAGGGCGGCGCCATCCATGCCGGGCATCTGGAGGTCGATGAGCGCGAATTTAAACCGGGGGCCGCTGGTGAGATTCTGGTACATCGCACCGAGCGCGGAGGGGCCGTCGCCCGCCTGTGTGGGAACCATACCCCAGGCGGTGAGCTGGGCGGCAAGCACCTCGCGGTTGGTCTCGTTATCATCGACGACGAGCACGCGGAGTCCACGGAGGTGTTTCTGGTCGGGGATGGGGCTCGGGGGCGAGGACGCCCGGCCGAGGCGGACGGTAAACCAGAATTCCGAGCCGTGGCCTAGCTCGCTGTTTACGCCGATGGAGCCGTCCATCAGCTCGGCGAGTTGTTTGGATATGGCCAGCCCGAGGCCCGTGCCGCCGTACTGGCGTGTGGTCGAGGCGTCCACCTGGGAGAATTTTGCGAAAAGCCGGTCGAGTTTGTCGGGGGGAATTCCGATGCCGGTATCTTTGACGGAGAAGTGGAGGTGGACGCCGTCGTCGGTTTGCGATTCGAGGGAAACGCGCACGGAGACTTCGCCTTGTTTCGTAAATTTGAGGGCGTTGCCGGCGAGGTTGGTGAGGATCTGGCGGAGGCGGCCTGGATCGCCCTGAAGGGCGGAGGGAACATCCGGGTTGGCGGCGCAGATGAACTCGACCCCTTTTTCGGATGCTTTGACGGCCATGATCGCGGCGAAGTCCTCGAGCAGGGAGGTGAGATCGAAGTCGAGGGCTTCGAGCTCCATTTTGCCCGCCTCGATCTTGGAGAAGTCGAGGATGTCGTTGATGAGTTCGAGGAGAGTCTGACCGCTGGAGCGGACGGTTTCGGCGTAGCGTCGCTGGGTGGGGTCGAGGGCGGTGTCGAGGAGCAGTCCGGTCATTCCAATCACTCCGTTCATCGGAGTGCGGATTTCGTGGCTCATGTTGGCGAGGAATTCGCTTTTTGCCGCGCTGGCTTGCTCGGCGAGGAGCTTGAGTTCACCGAGGCGTTCGTGAGCCGTGCGCAACTCCCGCTCGGCCTGCTTTCGCTTCGAGATGTCGATGAGGAGGGAGAGGAAGTACTGCCCGCCTTGGCTGCTGACGGTCTCGCCGTAGAACAGGCCGTCGATGATGGCGCCATCTTTGGCGCGCATCTGGATCTCGACGTTGGCGACGTGCCCGAGGGAGAGGAGCTGGTTGGCGACGGACGCCTGTTGCTCGGGGTTGACGAAGAGTTTGAGCTCGGTGGCTGTCTTGCCGAGGAACTCCTCGCGAGTGTAGCCGAGTTTTCGGATGGACTCGTCGTTTACGTCGATGAGGGTGCGCTCGGGGAGCTTGGAGAGCGCCATGAGCGCGGGGTTGTTGCGGAAGAGCCGTTCGAAGCGTTGTTGAGCCTCCTGCTCTGCGCTGAGATCTTTGCAGATGCCGAAGATACAGTCGGTGCCGTTCCATCGGCCGGACCATACGCGGGTTTCGGCAGGGAGGAGTGTGCCGTCCTTTTGTGCGAGGGGAAGCGGGCAGCTGGTGCGCTCGTGCCGGACCATGGCCTGGAAGATCTCCTGGGCCTCGCCACGTTTGTCCGGTGGATGCATCTCGAGGACATGCATCTGGCGCAGCTCGTCGTGGTGGTAGCCGAGTTTGCGCTCTGTGGCCTGGTTGGCGAAGAGTATCCGGCCGTCCAGGTGGGTGGCGAAGATGATGTCGTCGATGGATTCGAAGAAGGTTCGGAAATTCTCCTCACTTTCGCGCAGCGCATCTTCGCTGCGCTTTTGAGCGGTGATGTCCGAGATGCTGCCGACCATGCGAAGCGCCGTGCCATCAGGAGCGCGTGCGACGACCTTGCCGCGATCCAGGACCCAGCGGATGGTCCCGTCGGCGTGCATCATCCGGTGCCGGTGTACGTAGGGTTGATTGTGCTCGGTGCAGCCGTGCACGGCCGCCATGACGGCCTCGCGATCGTCGGCGTGTATGAGCTCGGCGAAGTGGGCGATGGGGTGTTCGAGGTGCGATTCGTTGAGGCCGAGAATGGTGCACCAGCGGGCGTTGTGTTTGACGGCGCCGGTGGGGATATCCCAGTCCCAGAGGCCGTCGCCCGTGGCGTCCATGGCATATTCAAGGCGCTGGGCGAGGTCGGCGAGGGTTTGTTCGGCCAGTTTGCGCGCGGTGATGTCCCGGCTGATGCCCAGTACGCCGATCAGGGCCCCATCGGGGCCCCTGTAGGAGGTCTTGAGGGTGTCAAACAGCAGGAGTCGGCCGTCCGGGGTGGTAATTCGCACCTCGTGGTGGGTTGGCTTGGCATCCGCAAAGAATGATTCGTCCTGGGCGCAGAAGGCGTCGGCGGTCTCTTTGTCGAAAAGGTCATGGCTGGTGCGCCCGATGATCTCGTCGCGAGATTTGCCGACGTAGCTGGCAAAGGCGGGATTGCAGCCGCGGTAGATCCCCTGTGGGTCTTTGAAGAAAATGGCGTCTGGGATCGAATCGAGCAGTGAGTTGATGAGGCTGGTTTGCCGTTGGAGCTCGGCGTTCACCTGCTTGTAGGCGGTGATGTTATCTTTGAGCGCGATGTAGTGAGTCGGGCGTCCCTTCTCATCGAGAACGGGGGAGATCACGACGTGCTCGATGTAGTGCTCGCCGTTTTTCTTTTGGTTGATCAGCTCGCCGCGCCAGATTTCGCCGCGACTGATCGTCTGCCACATTTCCGCGTATAGTCCGGGCGGGGTTTTTCCAGATTTGAGAATGCGTGGGTTGTTCCCGATGGCTTCGTCGGCAGAGTAGCCGGTGAGTTTCAAGAACCAGGGGTTTACGTATTCGATGCGGCCGGTGAGGTCGGTGATGACTACCGACGCGGAGAGCTGCTCCATCGCCCGGGTGAGCTTGCGCAGATCGTCGTCGCGCTTCTTTCGCTCAGTGATGTCGAAGAAGGTGACGACAGCCCCGCAGACAGTTCCGTCTTGGATCTGTGCGTGTGCCCAGTACTCGACCGGGATGCAGGTGCCGTCGGCCCGCCAGAAGACTTCACCGGTCACATGCCGGGTCTCTTTGTTGTTTTGAAACGCATTGGCGGCCGTGCAGGCTTCGATCGGGATGGGTTGCCCGCTGGCATCGGAGTGGTGGATGAGCTGATGCATATTCCGGCCGATCAGGGCGTCGGGGGATGCATAGCCGAGCAGGCGTGCGCAGGCGGGGTTGGCGAAGGTGCAGCGGCACTCTTTGTCGATGCCGTAGATGCCTTCGGCGACGGAATTGAGGAGTAGGCGTATGTGCGCTTCGCTGTCGCGCAGTTGGCGTGTGCGCTCTTCGACGGCGTGTTTCAACACGACCTGGCGATTGGTCAGGATGGCGGCGCTGATTGTGAGGATGCCGGTGAGCAGGGTGCCGATGAGCGCGCCGCCCCAGCCGTGTTGAAGCGGGTGGTCTGCGAGATATTTCGGTCCGGCGATGATCTCGAGCAAGTAGCCCTTGCCGAAGAGATCCAAGGGCATTTGGAATTCGAGGTTTCCTCCATGGCTGTGCGTGGGCGTGGCCATGGCGCTTGAACAGGTCGCCGCGACTCGGCGCAGTGGGCTTGTGCCATCGGAGGCACGCTCAAAGAGGGCGATCTCCAAGCCGAGATCCTCGTTGCCCGAGGCCTTCAGGATTTGGGTGAGGCTGGCTTCGATATTGATGGCGAGGACGACTAGTCCTTGGAGCGGGCTATTTTGAAGACCACGTTTGTGGGCGGCCCTAAACACGAGCATGCCTTGGGTGGTGCCGGATAGCCTGAGGATGGGCATCGGCGGGGTTGCTGCGAACATCCCAGTCCGCAATGTCTCATCAATGGCGATTCGATAGGTGGGATTGGAGGCCAGATCGAGGCCGAAACTGCTTTGTCCGGAGGGCGTCGGTTCCCGGTACAGCACGGGAAAGTAGGCTTCACGCTCTTGCGCGGGGATGGGTGACCGCTGCGAATCTCGTTCGAAGATGAAAAAGTCCCTGGCGCCTTCGTTTCGGACCACGGTCTCGAAACTGGACCGTTCTGCCGCGGTGATGCGTGGTGCCCAAATCCAAGCGTATTCAAGATCGCCTTGGCGCGCAGAGCGTGTGAGTTGGCTGAACTCTTCCCGGGTAAGCGACTGGTGGCTTTCGATGACCGCCACGAGTGCGTCGAGTTGAGTTCGGAGGATTTCGAGGGACGCTGCGATGCCAGTGCTTTGGGCCCGCGCAAGTGCGGCAAAGGTCGCTTTCCTTGCCGTCTGCTCTTTGGTCTGGATCGTTAGGACGATGAGGGCGCTGAGTGTGAGCCCTGCTGCGGCACAACTAAGGGGGAGCGCCAGTTTACGGCGGGATGCGTGGATGCGGCGGTTGATATAGATTAATAGGGCTGAAAGTCCAGTGAAGGCACAGCCAAAGAACAGGATAAGTGCATTTTGGGGCATGGGTGGAAGCGGTATTCCGAAGCGAAGGCAGAGCTAGGACCGGCCCCTCTAATCGACACGGATCATCCAGAATGTGAGGGAAAAGGGTATACGCAAAAATGCGCCAACCCACGGACATGCAGGGGCATTGGCGGCGGTGCCGGAGCCGAATCTGGTGAAGCGCGGGGCTTAGCTCGCGGTGGCGTGCGCCGCGGTGCTCTGTTTGTCGTAGAGGCCGCGATAGAGCTCGTTGCCGCTGTAAAGGGTGGCGTGGTTGCCTTGGGCGACGATGGAGCCCTTGTCGAAGACGAGGATCATCGAGGCGTCGCGGATGGTGCTGAAGCGGTGCGCGATGATGAGCACCGTCTTGCCGACGACGAGTTTCTGGAGCGCCTTCTGGATGAAGGCTTCGCTCTCGGTGTCGAGGGCGGAGGTCGCTTCGTCGAGGATGAGGATGGGGGCGTTGCGCAGGAAGGCGCGGGCAAGGGCGATGCGCTGGCGCTGGCCGCCGGAGAGGCGCCCGCCGCGCTCGCCCACGAGCGTGTCGTAGCCGAGGCCGCCATCGAGTTTGAGGATGAAGTCGTGGGCGAAGGCGTCTTTGGCGGCCTGCTCGATCTCCTCGCGCGTGGCGCCGGGGCGGCCAAGCATGAGGTTGTTGTAGATGGTGTCGTTGAAGAGGACGGTCTCCTGGGAGACGACGGCGATGTTGCGGCGCAGATCGGCGAGGCGCATGTCGCGCACATCGATGCCGTCGATCAGCACGCGGCCCGTGCCGGCCTCGTAGAAGCGCGGGACGAGGTTGGCGAAGGTGGATTTGCCGGCGCCGCTGGGGCCGACGAGCGCGCAGATGGTGTCGGCCGGGATGGTGACGGAGATGTCGCTGAGGACGGTTTCGCCGGTTTGATAGCCGAAGCTGACGTGGTCGAATGCGATGTCACCGCGCACGGTGCCGATGTCGCGCGGTGTTTCGGGGTCGGCGATGGCGACGGGGGCGTGGAGCACGACTTCGATGCGGTCGAGGGAGGCAAGGCCGCGCTTGAGCTCGTTGTTGAGCGCGCCGACTTTTTTCACCGGTTCGTAGCTGAGGTACAGGGCGGTGACGATCGAGAGGAAGATGCCCAGCGACATGCCTTCGCGGTAGGTGTAGAGGAGCGTGAGCGAGATGCCGAAGGCGGAGATGATTTCGATGATCGGGCTGAGGGCCTGCGCGTATTTCACGACCTTGAGCTGCGAGGTGACGAGCGCGCGGCAGGCATCGGCGAAGCGCGCGGTGGCGTGTTTTTCCAGACCGAAGGCGCGGACTTCACGGGCCGCGGCGAGGTTTTCGGAAATCTGGGCGGTGACGTCGCCGAGCTGGCCCTGCACCTGGGCGGCGCGCTTCACGACCTTGCGGCCCACGTAGCGGACGGGGAACACGCACAGCGGGACGAGCGCGATGCACACGAGGACCAGCAGCACGCCCTTTTCCGTGAAGGCGAGCCACGTGAGGTAGCCGATGGCGGCGATGAGAGTGAGGGGCTGTTTCACGCCGTCGTTGGCGAAGACGATGAGCGTGTTTTGCAGTTGCCCGGTGTCGGCGAGGCCGCGCGAGACGAGGTCGCCGGCGGGGCGGGCCTGGATGAATGAGAGGGGGAGCGACTGGAGCTTCCGGAAATAGTCGAGGCGGATGGCCTCCAGTACGCGGGTGCCGGTGGCGGTGACGTAGTAGGTATTGAGGTAGCCGGTGACGCCGCGCAGGAGAAACACGAGGGGAAGCCAGGCGGCGACGGCGATGAGTTCCCATGTGGAGAGGGAGCCGCCGGGCGAATCGAAGACCACGGGGAAGACGACCTTCGTCATCAGAGGCAGGCCCAGACCATTGGCCGCCGCAAAAAGCAGTCCGTAGAAAATCGCCGGGACGAGCGTACGGCTCTCTGCCTTGAGGTACTTGAGGTAGGGGAAAAAACGGCGCATGGACGTGGCAGTAAAGGAGGGAAACGGGAGAGTCCGCCACCTCTATTTTTACGGATAGGAATAGATGAAACCCGGGGCGAAAAAGGGCGTCACAAGGCCGAGGCGGAGTCGCCTGTTTTGCATGATGTCGCCGATTTCGATAGTCCTGTGCACTTACAATGGTGAGCGTTATCTCGATGAGCAGCTGCGGTCCCTGCGTGCGCAGGAGGGCGTGGCGGAGATTGTCGTGGTGGACGATGGCTCGACCGATGGCACCCGCGCGCTCTTGCGGGCTCACGCGTCGGCGGACACCCGGGTGCGGGTTCATCACAATGGTGTGCGCACGGGCGTGTCCGGGAATTTCGAACGAGGTATCGGGCTGGCCCGGTGCGAGTGGGTGGCGCTCTCCGATCAAGACGACATCTGGCTGCCGTGGAAACTGGCACGGCTGCGGCGTGCCTGGAACGGGCAGGCGTGTCTGATCCACCATGCGTCGCATAAGTTTCGCGGGCGGGAGCCGGATAGCCTGCCTTTTTCCGCCCGGCAGGATCGCAAGTTTCGCGGTGGGGCTCCGCACCGGTTGTTTTTTCGCAACTCAGTCGTCGGCCACACCATCTTGATGCGGCGCGAGGTCGCATTGCGACTCATGCCCTTTCCGCGGGATTCCCTGCACGATTGGTGGCTGGGTGTGGGCGCGAGCTCAATGGGGACGGTGCAGTATGTGGACGAGTATCTGGTGCACTACCGCATCCATGAGAGCAACGCGTACTGCGCGTGCGGGTCGCGCGCGCGCCGCCGGATGGAGGCCCTGGACGCGCGCATCCGTTTTCTGGCTTCGGTCGAGGACAGGCCGTGGCTGACGCCGGAGCTGGTCGCCTTTGCTCAGGCGTATCGCGCGGAGCTGGAGGATGCGCGCGACAAGGTGTTTTCGTGGCGCCTGTGGCGTTTCTACTGGCGGCATGCGGAGGCGTTTTTCGATGGGTCGCGCGCATGCACGGCGGTACTCGGTAATCTGAGGCGGAGCCTGCAGGCCGCGTGCAACCTGTCCAATCTCGGCGCGCGGCGTGCACCGGCACCGGCTCCCTGGATGCGGCGCGACGCCGCACGCGCCAGTTGATGACCGCGACCGGGTGTGCTGCCTGATGCCCACCCGCACCATCAGGCGCTAGGGTGAGGCGGGGCGATGGCGGGTGGCCGTGAGGGCGTGCTGCCAGATGCGGAGTTTGCGTCGGAGGTTTTTGCCCGGGCGGGTGATCTTGTGGAGGAACCAGCAGATCCAGAACCAGTGTGCGGGCAGCCGCCCGGCAACGAGGGCTCGCGCCGCTTTCTGCGCATAGTAGCTGTGGCGGAAGAGCAGTTGGCGATGGGCAAAGCTGCCAGGACGGACGCTTCGCTGGATGGCCGGGTGATCGACGTAGCGGTCCATGAGAAGGAGCAGCTCGCGTTCGCCGACACGGTTCTGTTTGTTGACGGCGCTTTGCTGGGCTGGGTGGCGGCGGAAGCAGCAGAGCGGCTTCGATGTGTACACCAATTGTCCGCCGAGGAGCAGGTGGCACCACATTTCCAAATCCACAATTTGACGCAGGCTCGTATCGAATCCGCGTGCGGCGCTCGCCCGGCGAAACATGACGGAGGTGGGCTCGCCGATCAGATTTTTCCTGCTGGAGAGGCAGCGTGCGACACTCTCCGGGCCGTCGTGGATGCCTGCAGGATGGTCATCCCAAAGCCCGGTGATCTGGGAGTTGTCGTCGATGAGCAGGCGTGCGGACCCGGCGAGCGCGGCGCCAGGGTGCTCGTCGAGCATGGCGGCGTAGCGCGACAACGCATCGGTGGTGGCGAGGAGGTCGTCGCCGAAGCAGAATTTAACATATTCGCCGCGTGCGTGGGCGAGGCACCAGTTCCAGTTGGCGACCATGCCCTGGTTGGTGGCGTGCAGATGGTAGCGGATTTTGGGACTCCGCTCGGCGTAATGGCGGATGATCTCGGCGGAGTGGTCCGGCGAGGCGTCGTCGCAGATGAGGATTTCGAAGGACTCATGGTCCTGTGCGAGGATGGACTCGATGGTCTGAGGAAGGAATCGTGCGTAATTATAGGAAGGAACCAGGACGCTGATTTTCGGAGGGCGAGGGTCGGGCGTGCGGTCGCGTGCAGAGGAGAGTACCATGCCCGGCACGACACGACTGGGACGTCGGGGTTCCCGTGGGGAGCCCGACTCGGCGTTGAGTGGGGTGGGGCCTCCCTTCCTGGAGGCGAAAAGGCCTGGAGGGCGAGGCGTGCTCAGTCCTTGGCCGAGCGCACGTCGAGGGCGTCGCGCAGACCGTCGCCGAGGAAGTTGAGCGAGAAGAGGGTGAGCGAAAAAATGCCGCCGGGGAAGACGAGCAGCCACCAGTACTCCTCCATCTTTTCTGCGCCGTCCTTGATGAGGGTGCCCCAGGAGCTCATGGGGGCATCGACGCCGAGGCCGAGGAAGCTGAGGAAGGATTCGAGAAGCATCACGGCGGGGATGGTGAGCGTGGTGTACACGACGACCGGGCCGAGTGCGTTGGGGATCATGTGCCGGAAAATGATGCGGGCTTTTCCGTAGCCGAGCGCGCGGGCCGCCTCGATGTACTCCATCTTTTTGATGGAGAGAATCTGGCCGCGCACGATGCGGGCCATGGTCAACCACTCGACGGCGCCGATCGCGGCGAAGAGCAGGAGGATTTTGCCCACGCCTTGCATTTCGTCGAAGGCATGCCAGCCGAAGAACGAGAGCTCGCCGAGCCATACGTCGACGGCTTGCATGGGCTCCTTGAGGAAGACCATCATCAGGATGACGAAGATCGTGAAGGGGAGCGCGTAGAGGATGTCGACGATGCGCATCATGACGGTGTCGAGTTTGCCGCCTGCGTAGCCGGCGATCGCGCCGTAGGAGACGCCGATGGCCAGTGCGACGAGAGAGGCGACGAGTCCGACCATGATGGAGATGCGTCCGCCGTAGAGGATGCGGGCGAGCAAGTCGCGTCCGTGGATATCGGTGCCGAGCCAGTGGTCGGCGCAGGGGCCGACGGGGCCGAGGTCGAGGTCCATCTCACGGTAGGATTGCGTGAAGAGCGGGCCGAAGGCGCACAGGAGCGTGAGGAGGATGAGGACCACGCCGCCGAAGACAGCGATTTTGTTTTTGCGCAGGCGTTGCCATGCGTCCTGCCAGGGCGAGCGGCCGGCTTCGGGCGCGTGGGGATCAGTGGCCGAGTGGGCTCTCATTCGAATTTGAGTTTCGGGTTGAGCCAAACCTGGACGACGTCGACGACCAGATTGAGGGTGACGATGAGCGTGGCGTAGAGGAGCACGGTGCCGAGCACGAGGGTGTAGTCGCGGTTGAAGGCGCTGGTGACGAACTCGCGGCCGAGGCCGGGAATCTGGAAGATCGTTTCGATGACGAAGGAGCCGGTGAGGATGCCTGCGATGGCCGGCCCGAGAAAGGAAACGACGGGGAGCAGTCCGCCGCGCAAGGCGTGTTTGAAGATCACGCGCAGCTCGGAGGCGCCCTTGGCTCGAGCGGTGCGGATGTAGTCCTGATTGAGCACTTCGAGCATGCCGCCGCGGGTCAAGCGGGCGATGTAGGCGGCGTAGACGCAGCCGAGGGTGAGTGCGGGGAGCACGCGGTCCTGCCAGTCGTACCAGCCGGAGGCGTTGAACCGGCCGAGATGAATGGCGAAAAAGAGGACGAGGAGTGGCCCGAGGACGAAGGTCGGCACGCAGATGCCGATCATCGCGAGGGAGGATGCCGTGTAGTCGAGCCAGGTGTTTTTCCAGATGGAGGCGATGATGCCGGCGGTCAATCCGAGGGCGAGGGCGATGCCGAGGGAGAGCAGACCGAGTTCCAGCGAGACGGGGAGTTTGTCGGCGATGATCTCGTTGACCGTGCGGTTGGGGTACTTGAACGACGGGCCGAGGTCTCCGTGGGCGAGTTTGCCGAGGTAATCGAAGTACTGGTGGTGCAGGGGCTGGTTGAGCCCGTAGTGAGCCTCAAGGTTTCGCAGGATTTCCGGCGTGACGGCTTTTTCGGCCGTGAAGGGGCCGCCGGGCACGAACCGGATCATGAAGAACGTGGCGGAGACGATGATGAGGAGGACCGGGATCGTCTCCAGAAGACGTCGGGCGATGAATCGAAACACGGCGGGAGTGTGTGGGCGAAAACGCCGTCGGGCGGAAGGGAAAACGCTGCGGTGGCGGTCAGTCCTGAAGGGAGATGTACTTGTAGGGATGGCCGTCGAGTGGAGTCGGGAGATAGCCCTTCACCCGTGGGTGCATGGCGTTTGTCTTCGAGTAATAGTAGAGGGGGATGGCCGGGAGCTCGTCGATGAGGATGGCGTCGAGCTTCTGGTAGATGGCGTAGCGCGCGGCGGTGTCGGCGGTGCGGAGCGCTTCGTGGAGGAGGCGGTCGTACTCGGGATTGCTCCAGCCGGAGTTGTTGTTGCCGTTGTCGGTCTCCCACAGCTCGAAGAAGACGTGCGGGTCGATGTAGTCGGCGATCCAGCCGGAGCGCTGGAGCTGGAAGTTCATCGTGTGCTGGGAGTCGAGGTAGACCTTCCATTCCTGGTTGGTGAGGCGGACGTCGATGCCGAGGTTTTTGCGCCACATGGCCTGGAGGGTTTCTGCGATGGCGCGGTGATTTTCGGAGGTGTTGTAGAGCAGCTCTATGGGGGGGAGGCCCTTCCCTCCCGGGTAACCGGCTTCTGCGAGCAGGCGTTTGGCTTCGGCGATGTCTTCAGTGAGCTGGGCCTGGGCGGAGTAGCCGGCACAGTCGGGATGGCTCATCGCGTACGCGGGGCTCTGGCCGCCGCGGAGCACGCGCTTGACGAGGGTGTCGCGGTTGACGGCCAGGGCGAGGGCGCGACGGATGCGTTTGTCGTTGAGAGGGGGGCGGGTGACGTTGCAGCGGTAGAAATAGACGCCGAGGTAGGGGGTGGTTTGCAGGCTCTCGGGGCGTTCGCGGCGGTAGACGTCGATTTTTGAGTTGGGCAGTTCGTAGGTGATGTCGAGCTGGCCGGTGCGGAACATGCGCTCTTCGGCGGCGATGTCTTCGGTGGCGTAGAAGTGGACCTCGTCGAGTTTCACGCGGGCGGCGTCCCAGTATCGAGGGTTGCGCACGACCTCGATGCGCTGGTTGGGGAGCCACTCTTTGAGGACGAAGGGGCCATTGCCGACGAGCCGGCCGGGGCGGGTCCAAGGTGTGTTTTTGCGGTCGATCGGGCCGAACTTGGAGATGACGTGAACCGGAACGGCGTACCAGGCGTAGTGGCTGGCGATGATGCTGAGGAGAAAGGGCGTGGGCTGTTTCAGAGTGACCTGAAGGGTGTGGGGATCGGGGGCCTTGAAGCCGACCTGATCGAAGTCCGTGATCTCGCCGCGGTAGTACTCACGGGCGCCGGCGACGAAGTTGAAAATGAGGTAGGCGTACTCGGCGCCGAGCTCGGGGGTGAGCATGCGGCGATAGGATTGGATGTAGTCGGCAGAGGTGAGCGGCGTGCCGTCGGACCACTGTGCGTCCTTGCGGAGGTGAAAGGTGTAAACGAGGCCGTCGGGCGAGATGTCCCACGATTCGGCGATGCCGGGCTCGAGTTTTTGGCCCGTGGCGTCGGTGGAGAGCAGCCCTTCGAAGAGGGCCATGAGGATTTTGTGCTCGGGCAGTCCAGTGACGGCTTGCGGGTCGAGGTCTTGGGGCTCGGTGCCGTTGCCCAGTCGGAGGATTTGCTGGCCGGAGAGTGCGAGGGCGGCTCCGAGAAGGGCGAGACCGAGCCGCAGGAATCGGGCGATGGCGGGGACGGTGGGCATGGCGGAAAAAGGTCGGAGCACGCGTCTAGTTTTCAAGCCAGACGTGTTTGTACGGATGGTGGTCGAGGAGCGTGGGCGACCAGCCGCGGACGGACGGATGGATGGCGAACACGTGCGTGTAGTGATACACGGGGATCATCGGCGCGGCCGCGAGGAGGCGTGCCTCGGCTTGGGCGAGCAGCGTGAAGCGGCGGGCATTGTCGGCGGTGGCTCCTGCCTGCCGGATGAGGTCATCGTAGGCGTCGTCGCTCCATCCGGTGTAGTTGTTGCCGCTGTCGGAAGTCCAGATGCCGAGGAAACTCTGCGGGTCGACGTAGTCGCTCGTCCAGACCGAGCGCAGGATCTGGAAGCTGCCGGTGCGGCGGGCGGCGAGCACGCTGGTGTTGTCCATGTTGGTGAGCTGGACTTCGACGCCAAGCTCGCGTCGCCACATTTCCTGGACGGCTTCGGCGATGGTGCGGTGCGTCTCGGAGGAGTTGAAGAGAAGTTCGAGCTTGGGCAGGCCCGTGCCGCCGGGGAAGCCCGCCTCGGCGAGCAGGCGGCGGGCTTCGTCGGGCTGGTGAGTGAATCCGGAGGGGGGCGTGTAGCCGGCGACTCCGGGGGGCGTGAAGGCGGGGGCCGGGAGCTGGCCGCCGTGCAGGATCTTTTCGACGATCGCACTCCGGTCCAGTGCGAGGGCGAGGGCGAGGCGCACGCGGGCGTCGTGAAGTGCGGGATTGGACAGATTGAGCCGGTAAAAATAGGTGCCGAGAAGCGGGTCGACGCGGAGGCGCGACGGAGTTTCGTTGCGATAAGTTTCCACTTTCGCAGGCGGGAGCGCTTCGGTGATGTGCATCTGGCCCGCGCGGAAGGCGCGCTCTTCAGTGTCTACATCGAGCGGGAGAAAATGGATGGCGTGGAGGCGTACGCGGGCGGCGTCCCAGTAGATAGGCGACTTGGTGGCGACGATGCGCTGGCCGAGTTTCCACTCGAGGAGGGCAAAGGCTCCGTTACTGACGATTTTGCCCGGGCGGGCCCAGGGATTGGCCCGATCGGTCGCCGAGCCGTGGCGCTGGATGGTCGGCAGGTGGACGGGGAACCAGATCGTGTGGTTGAGCTGTGCGAGGAAATAGGGGGCGGGGTGAGCGAGCGTGAGCCGGAGCGTGCGGGCATCAAGGGCGGTCGCGCCGACGTGCGAGAAGTCGGTATCGCGGCCTTTGTGGAAATCCTCCGCGCCGCGCAGGAGGTAGAGCATGGGGGCGTTTTCCGCGGCGAGTTGCGGAGAGAGGGCGCGGCGGAATGAGGCGACGAAATCGTCGGAGGTGAGCGGGTCGCCATTGGACCACCGGGCGTCGGCGCGGAGGTGGAAGGTGTAAATGAGGCCGTCGGCCGAGACGTCCCAGGATTCAGCGACGCCAGGAACTGGATGCAGGTCCTGCGGGTCTTCGGCGACGAGGCCCTCGAAGAGGGCGGAGAGGACGTTGTAGTCGCTCGCCTGGGTGGCGAGGTGTGGGTCGAGGCTGGCGAGCTCATGGCCGATGCCACGGATGAGAGTTTGCTCGCGCAGGCCGCGTTGCACGGGCGTTTCGCGGGGGCTGCATGCGGAGAGCAGCAGGACGGCACAGGCCGAGAGCAGGCAGAGGAGACGCATCGACATAGGAAATGGAGACGCGGCGCGGGGCCGCTCAAATCTGTTCGATCAAGGCGACCGCATGGGCGGCGATGGCAAGCCCGCGGCCGATCTCGTCGATGCCCTCGTTGGTCGTGGCCTTGAGGCCCACGGCGGAGACGGGCAACCCGGTGGAGGCGGAGAGGGCAGCCTTCATCGCGGCGAGTTGGGGGTAGATCTTGGGTTTCTCCGCGATGACCGAGGCGTCGATGTTGACCGGGCGCCAGCCGAGCTTGGCCAGCTCCTCGACGACGCGGCGCAGGAGCACTTGCGAGTCGATGTTTTTATAGGCCGGATCGGTGTTCGGAAAAAAGTGGCCGATGTCGGGTAGTGCTGCGGCGCCGAGCAGCGCGTCGCAGATGGCGTGCGTGATGCAGTCGGCGTCGCTATGGCCGTCGAGGCCATAGTCGGTTGCGAAGCGGACTCCGCCGAGGACGAGGGGGCGGCCTGAGACGATCCGGTGGATGTCGTAGCCGTGGCCGATGCGCAGGGCGGGCATCTCGGTCAGGCCTCCGGCGGGGTTTGCCGGGCGAGGAGGAACTCGAAGTACGGGAGGTCGGCCGGCGTGGTGAGCTTCGGGTTGGGCTGGGTGTTTTCGAGCAGGGCGACGGGGTGGCCGAGCAGCTCGATGGCGCCGGCGTCGTCGGTGACGAGTAGCTCCTTTTCGTGGACCTTGGCGTACGCGCGCGCGATGAGGTCGTAGGCGAAGACTTGGGGCGTTTCCATGGCCCAGAGTGTCTTGCGATCAAGGGTGCGCAGCATGCCTTCGCCGCGGTGTTCCTTGATGGTGTCTGTCACGCGATGCGCGAGCACGACGGCGTTTTCGCGGCGGACGATTTTCAGGAGGGCGATGAGTTGTTCGGTCTGCACGAAGGGCCGGGCACAGTCGTGGATGAAGACATAGTCGATGCCGGGAGGCAGCGCTTCGATGGCGTTGGTCACCGAGTCCTGACGCTCCTTGCCGCCCTGCACGAAGATCGAGGGAGTCGGCGCATAGCACATGAGCTCGTGGAGCTGCGCGGCATCGCGGTGGACGATCGCGTAGTAATCGGCGACGCCACTGCGCTGGAACGCGGCGACGGAGTGGGCGAACACGGGGCGGCCTCCGAGGGGTTCGAGGATTTTGTCGGTGACGGCGCCTTGCATACGGGTGCCGGCGCCGGCGGCGAGGAGGATGACTGCGATGCGGCTCATAAATGGGGAGGGGTAACGGCTGGGGTTGTTTAAGAGAGCTCGGCGAGGATGGCTCGGGCGGCGGCCACCGGATCGGGAGCTTTGAAGATGGGGCGTCCTACGACGATGAAGTTGGCGCCGGCCTGGGCGGCCTCGGCGGGCGTCATGACGCGCGTCTGGTCGTCGAGCGAGGCGGTGCGTGGGCGGATGCCGGGGGTGACGAGGCGAACCTCGGGCGGGAGCACGGCGCGCAGGGGCGCGATTTCGTGCGGGGAGCAGACGAGGCCTCGCAGGCCGGCTTCGGAGGCGAGCTGGCCGAGGCGCACGACTTGTTGCGCCGGGGCGGTGGCGACGCCGACCTCGTTGAGATCTTTTTCGCCCATTGAGGTGAGTACGGTGACGCCCAGCAGCAGAAGCTCGGGGGCGTGCTGGCGCTGGGCTTTCACGGCCCACTCCATCATCTCGCGGCCGCCGCCGGTGTGCAGCGTGAGCATCTTGATCGGGAGGCGCGCGGCGGATTCGACGGCCTTGGCGACGGTGTTGGGGATGTCGTGCAGTTTGAGATCGAGAAAGACGTTGAAGCCGAGGTCGGCGATTTCGCGGACGCAGTCGGGGCCGCAGGCGGTGTACATTTCGAGTCCGACCTTGGCCCAGCGGACGGTGCCGGAAAGGCTCTTGAGTGCCGGGCGAACGGCGGCTGGCGAAGGGGCATCGAGGACGAGGATCAGATCGCAGGACATGACGCGCAGAGACATTTGCGCGAATCCCGAGGATGGGAAGAGGGAAATTTGAGGTGCCGCGACGGGCGGGAGTGCCGCGGTCCGCAGGTTTGGCGTGCGCGGTGGAGGACACGGTTTCGTTTTCGTCTAGGATTTGCGAGGGGAGTGTGTTTAACGGGCGGGGTGAATAGCGCCGTCTTTTCAGCTCCCGCGAAGATCAATCTGTTCCTGGCGATTACGGATCGGCGGGCGGATGGATTTCACAATCTGGTGTCGCTGGTCGCGCCGCTGGAGTGGGGAGATACGCTGCGGGCCGAGCGGGCGCGCGGGGTGGTGGGCGATGTGCTCAGTTGCGATGTGCCGGGGCTGGCTTGCGACGAGTCGAATCTGATCTTGCAGGCGGCGCGGCGGTTTCGCGATGCCACGGGCTGGCGGGACCCGGTGCGCTTTCATCTGGAGAAACGCATCCCGATGGGGGCGGGGTTGGGCGGCGGGAGCAGCGATGCGACGAGCGCGTTGGTCGCGCTCAACGAGCTGGCCGGAGCGCCGTTGACGCGAGAGGGGCTTATCGCGCTGGCGTCGGAGGTGGGCTCCGATTGCGCGCTGTTCATGGAGGGGGCGCCGGTGGTGATGCGCGGGCGTGGTGAGCGGGTGAGCGGGTTGCCTGAGGCGGCCGTGGCGCGTATCCGCGGGCGCCGTGTGCTGGCCTTTAAACCGGAGTTTGGGATCGCGACACCGTGGGCCTACAAGCAGTTGGCGGCGCGGGCGCCCGCGAGCTATCTGCCCGCAGGGGCGGCCGAGGCACGGCTGGCGGAGTGGTTGGGCGACGGAGCGAGGCCGCTTGAGGCGCTTTTGTTCAATAACATGGAGGGGGCGGCGTTTGAGAAATACCTGGCGCTGCCGACCCTGCTTTCGAGGTTGCGCGACGACTTCGGGCTCCGCCCCTTGATGAGCGGCAGTGGGAGCGCCTGTTTCGCCTTGCTGCCGGAGTCATATGCGACGGAGGGGGTGGTGGAGGCGATCCGTGGGGCATGGGGGGCGGGGGCCTGGATACAGGAAACCCGCCTGAAGTGAGTACGGATAGGCCCGAATGGGGGTAGCCGCAAAAAGTTGAGGCGGAGGTTAAAACCATGTTGACCCTCGCTCGGGGCGGCGCGTTATTCACCGGCACCGGATGCGCCATGCGTACTCGGTTTACACTCCCAACCGATGGACGTTCGATCCAGTAAAGAGCTGGTTGTTCAAGGCATCGCTGCTTCAAAAGGCATCGCCTATGGGCAGGTGTTTATCTACATCCAGAGCAACGTGGAGGTGCCGAACTACAATGTCGGCGCAGAAAAACGGATCGAGGAGATCGCCCGTTTCGAGCAGGCCCTGGTGGTGACGCGCCAGCAGGTGCAGAAGATCCAGAGCGAAGTCGCGAAGAATCTGGGATCGGAGGAGGCGGCCATCTTTGATGCCCACCTGCTGGTCCTTGAAGACCAGGCGCTGATCTCCGAGACGATCCGCGAGTTCGAGGAGACGGCGAAAAACATCGAGACCTGTTTCAACGCGGTCGCCAAACGCTACATCCAGGCGTTTTCCGAGATCGACGACGAGTACCTGCGCGAGCGTGCGAGCGACCTGCGCGATGTCACTCAGCGGGTCCTTCAAAATCTGCTCGGCCAGTCGAGTGCCAATCTCAGCCACCTCATCGACAAGCGCATCGTGATCGCGAACGACGTGACCCCGTCCGACTCGGCGAGCATCGACCGCAGCCAGGCGCTGGCGATCGTGACGGACACCGGGAGCAAGACCAGCCACGCGGTCATTGTTGCCCGGTCCATGAAGATCCCGGCCATCGTCGGCGTGCGCGATCTCACGAAGACGGCGCGCGAGGGCGACTGGGCCATCGTGGATGGCTACGAAGGCATCATCATTCTCAATCCGACCGAGCAGACGCTGTTCCGCTACGGCCAGATCCGGCGCCAGAAAAACTCGTTCGAGCAGCGGGTGCAGTCGTCCACGAACCTGCCCGCAGTGACAACCGATGGGGTGTCCGTCCGTCTCATGGCCAACATCGAGAAGGTCGATGAGGCCGGTCTGGTGAAGGACAACGGGGCGGAGGGTGTGGGCTTGATGCGCACGGAGTATCTCTATCTGAACTCGTCGCGCATCCCCAGCGAGATGGAGCAGTTTGTGGCCTACAAGACCGTGGCCGAGGCGCTGGCGCCACACCCGGTCGTGATCCGGACGCTGGATCTGGGCGGCGACAAGGCCATGGCGGGCAACCCGGATCTTTTCCCGAAGGAGGACAACCCCTTCATGGGGTTTCGAGCGATCCGGTTTTGTCTGGAGCATTCGCAGATATTCAAGGACCAGCTGCGGGCCATCCTACTCGCCAGCGCCTTTGGCAACATCAAGATCATGTATCCGATGATCAGTGGCAGCGAGGAGCTCGCCCGGGCCAACGCGCTGCTCGATGAGTGCAAGGCAGAGCTGCGCGCCCGCGGGCAGGCCTTCAACGAGTCCATTGAGGTCGGCAGCATGATCGAGATCCCCAGCGCGGCGATCACCTCCGACATCCTCGCGAGGCAGTGCAAATTCTTCAGCGTCGGCACCAACGATCTGATCCAGTACATGATCGCGATCGACCGCGTGAACGACCGCATCGCGCTCCTCTACGAGCCGTCGCATCCGGCGGTCGTGCGCATGCTCAAACTGATCGTGGACGAGGCGCACAAGGCCGGAATCCCCGTGGCGGTCTGCGGTGAGATGGCGGGCGATCCCGTCTACACGCCGCTTTTGCTCGGGCTCGGCATTGATGAGCTCAGCATGACGCCTCCGCTTCTCCCTGCTGTCAAATTCCTCGTCCGAGCGATGTCGATGGCCGATGCCCGCGCGCTGGCCACGAAGGTCCTCACGATGGACTCCGCAAAAGACATCTACGCGCTGTGCGATGCGTTTTACCGCGACCGGGTCCGCGCCGACGAAACCGTGTGAAGGCTTTCGGCCCGCGGCCAGCTAGTCGAGCGGGGGCACAAAGCGCTGGTAGAAGGGCAGGTGCCCCCGGTAGCTCGATGCACCGATCATGATCGTCAGGCGGCTCACCGGGTCGTAGCAGATCACGTCGAAACTCCCGCCGTAGAAACTGTCGTCACCACACTGGCCGTATTCGAGAGTGACCTGACCGTGGATTTCCAGCGGCGGGCGGGTGACTTTGACGCTGATGTCCGACGCCGGTTGCGGCTCGGACTTCTGATAGGAAAACGAAACTGGCGGGCGATGGGCGATCGCGTAGGCCACGCGTTGGTCGAGCCGGTCAACCTCCTGGCTCGTGAGTTGGTCCAGGCCGATGGCGGACACCTGTTCTGGCGTGCGGCGGATGGAAAATGTCTTTGCAAAGCCGACCACGTTGCCCTGCCGGGCGAGCGTGATGTCGCGCTCAATCTGCTCGTCGAGTGCGGCCTGCTGGGTGGCGGAGAGCCGGCTCACTCCGGTCGCGTTTTTCTCTTTCTCCGACAGGGTGGCCGAGAAGCCTGGCCCGGCAGCCCAGGCATGCGTCGTCAGAATGCTTGCAAGGGCCACGAGGGCGAGAAACCGGAGAAGTCGGATGCGCATAGCGTGTGAGACGGCGTCGTCTGCGGGTGGTTCCCGCCGGCGTGCGGAAGGCTTTAAAACAGACCCCGGCGGATGGCCCCGAACGATTCGCGGGTTTCGATGAGGATCTCCTGCACGCGGGTCGGGGAGAGCGCGTGGCGTTGGACGAAGGGCAGGTCTGGCAGCTCGACGATCTCGTACTGGCGGTCGTGGATGGCGGTGAGGACGCTCGCGGAGGAGGGAAAGAGAGTGGCGACGAAGTGAAGGGCGGAGGCCAGCCATTGGCCCTCGGGGGCGGCATCCGGCGTATTTTGCCACTCGATGGCCGAGCACATGGGCTCGGCAAATTTCCACGCGCGCAGGAGTCGGGCCCCGGCCGTGGTGTGGGGCATGCCGGCGTTTTCGATCTCCCAAGCTTCAAGGGGCGTGGTGCCGTCCCAGAAGGTGCCACCTCCGAGGTCGTGGATGACCTGGTTGATCGCGAGTCGGCCGATGTAGCGGAGCAGGCCTGCGGTGTAGGCCTCGTCGGGTTCGTGGCCGCGGGTTTCGCGGGCGAGGTTTTCCATGAAGAAGCCTTGGAAAAGGCTTTCCGACCAGGAATCGTCCGCGCCGATTCCGTAGCTGCCGAGATCGCGGGCGGCGATCAGGTGAATGACGGCGAGGTTGAGTAGCCGGATGCTCTCGCGGAATCCGATCTTCTGGACGGCGCGGTCGAGAGAGGCGACACGTTCGCCGATGCCGTAGTAGGCGGTGTTGGAGCCGCGGATGATGTCGGCGGTGAGGGCCGGATCGTTGTTGATGAGGGCGACGATGTCGCCGATTTCCGAGTCGGGATCGCGGAGGAGCCCAAGGGCGCGGCTGAGGATGCGCGGAGCCGGCGAGAGCTTGTCGATCTTGGAGATCGCTTCGGCGAACTGTTCCTTGTCGGGGGCGAGATTCATGGCACGAGGGGTTAGATTTCCAAACCGACACCGGCGGTTTTCTGGCGGCCAGCATAAGTGAGGAGATTGGGGACGTCGAGGATCAGTGCGACATGGCCATCGCCCAGGACGGTGGCCCCGGAGAAGACCTGGATGTGGCGCGTGAGCCAGCCGAGGGATTTGAGGACGGTCTGGTGGTTGCCCAGCACCTCGTCGACGACGATTCCGAGATGGCGGTCTTCGAGCTCGACGATGACGACGCGCTCCAGCTCGGGGGCCGGTCCGGTAAAGCCGAAGAGATCGCGGAGGCGGAGGTAAGGGACGAGTTCGCCGCGGAGCTCGACGACGTTGCGTCCGTTGGCGCGCTGGCGCTGTGCGCGGGTGAGCTCGATGGTCTCTCGTGCGATGGAGAGCGGCATGATGTAGCGGTCGCCATCGACGGAGACCATGAGGCCTTCGATGATGGCGAGGGTGAGCGGCAGGGAGAGGCGTATCTCGGTGCCGCGGCCGGGGGCGCTTTGCAGGTCGATGGAGCCGCGGAGCAGCTCGATGCGCCGTTTAACGACATCCATGCCGACGCCGCGTCCAGACAGTTGGGAGACGGTGTCGGCCGTGGAAAATCCCGGGAGGAAGATCAGCTGGTAGATCTCCTGTGTGGAGGGGGTGGCGGTGGCAGGGAGAAGTCCACGTTCGATGGCTTTGGTGCGAATTTTCTGGGCGTTGAGGCCGCGTCCATCATCGGAGACGACGATCCAGACGCGGTCGCCGCGTTGTTCGGCGGAGAGGCGGAGTGTGCCGCGGCGTGGTTTGCCGGCTGCGAGGCGCTCGTCGGTGGGCTCCAGACCGTGGTCGAGCGAGTTGCGCACGAGGTGCACGAGCGGGTCGTTGAGCTGGTCGAGCATGGTTTTGTCGAGCTCGGTCTCGGCGCCTTCGGTGACGAGCTCCACTTCCTTGCCGAGGTCGCGGCTGAGGTCGCGGACGAGGCGTTTGAATTTATTGAAGGTCTCGCCGATGGGCATCATGCGAACCTGGAGGACGACGTCGCGCAGCTCGGTCGACAGGCGGAGGAGGCCTTCGGAGGCGTTTTGCAGGGCGGGCGGGACCTGGCCAAGGGTATCGCAGGCTGCGGTGACTTGGGACCGCAGGATGACGAGTTCGCCGACAAGGTTGACGAGGCGGTCGATCTTTTCCGAGGCGACGCGGAGAGTGTCGTTGTGCGCGGGGGCACCGGTGGTGGCCGGGCGCGGAGGGGTGGGTGGGGCTGAACTCGCGGCGGTGGATGCGGTGCGACGGATGACAGGGGCGGCGTCGAGGATGAAGACGAAGGCGTCGGCAATGGTGGGTTCGTCGAGTGCGGTCGTCAGCGAGATGCGCCAGTCGCCCGCCTGGGGTGTGGGGCCGGCCGGAGATTGGAGGACGCGGTGTGAGCCGAGCTTTGCGAGGTTGAGCCAGAGGGAGTCGACGAGGCCGGGGGCCGCGAGGCTTTGCGGGGTGAGCTTAAAGTCGATGAGCCATTCGCCGGGGGGCGGCTGTGGAGCGGCGATCGGGCTCGCGATGCCGAGGGGAGCTTCGTCGGCATCGAGTGCGTGGATGTCGAGGTCGCAGTCGTCTTCTACGAACGCGAAGACTTCACGGATGGCACTTTCGTTGCCGGTGGTCGCGAGGTCGATCTGCCAGTGTAAATAGCACTGCTCGGGATCGAGCGCGTCGAGGTCCGGCAGCTCATCGGTCAAGCCGGTGATGTTGGTGGTGCCGAGGGCACGGAGATCGTCGAGGAAGACGCCGGGGTCGGTACCAGTCTGGAAGAGCTGGCGGTGAGGGCGAAAGTGGATGCGAAAGCGTTTTTCCTGGGCCGCGGTGGCGGCCTGGTTCGTCGTGGCCGTTTTCTGGGGGAGATGCGCGAGGAGGACGTCGAGGTGGGGTTGCGCTTGCGTGAGGATGTCGCGTGCGCGGTCGGTGGTATCGGCGAGGTAGCGGGTGACGGCGTCGCTGACCTTGAGGGTTCGGTCGATGATGGTGGGGGAGACCTGGACGCGGCCTTCGCGTGCGGCGTTGAAGACGTCTTCGACGTGGTGGAGGAACTGGGAGAGCTCGGGAAACCCACTGGTGGCGCCGGAGCCCTTAAGTGTGTGCATGGCCCGGAAGACGCGGTTGATGGCGTCGGCGTTGGCGGGGGCGGCTTCAAGATCGAGCAGGGCGGCTTCCAGCTCGGCGAGGAGGTCGGAGGCCTCCTGGCGGAAGACCTCGCGGGTGCGGCGCTGGATGTCGTCGAGGTCGATCATACGAGGACTGGCTCGCCGATGGGGCAGACTTTTTTGACGACGGCGATGAATCGTGCGGGGTCAAAGGGTTTGATGATCCAGCCGGTGGCGCCGGCTTTTTTCCCGGCTACCTTTTTATCCTCTTGAGACTCGGTGGTGAGCATGAGGATGGGCGTGAATTTGTAGGCCGGGAGTTCTCGGAGGCGGCCGATGAGGGTGATGCCGTCCATGTTGGGCATGTTGAGGTCGGTGATGACGAGGTCTGCCTTTTGGGTGAGGCAGATGGAGAGGCCCCGGTTGCCATCCTCCGCGGTGAGGACCTGATAGCCGGCGGACTGGAGGGTCATCTTCACGGTTTCACGGATGCTCATCGAGTCATCCACGGTGATCACGGTTTTTGGCATGGCGTTTAGGTGGCGATGGAGGTGATGGGATCTTCGAGGGCGAAGCGTCGGAAGGCTTCCTCCCATGCGGGGGAGCTGGAGCTGGCGTAAACGGTGGAGGCGGACCTGGCTGCGGAGAGGAGGATCTGGAGGGCGGCGGCATCGAGGCGTGTCATGCCCGCGGCATTGATGGTGAGGCGCTGGCCGGGGCGGATGGCGGCTTTGAGGGCGTTGTGAAAGGCGCGGGCTTGTTCGATGGTGACTTCGCCGGAGAGGCGGAGTTTGACGTCGAGGCCGGTGGTATCGATTTGGTAACTGCTCATGGGAGTGGGGTGGAAGAGGGAGCGGCTTGGGTGGGCTGGGCACGCCTGGCGATGACGTGGCTCAGTTCGACGATGGATCGGTCGTAAAGCGACTGGATTTCCTCGGGGAGGGTCGCCCATCCGTCAAAGGAGCCTTGGCGAAGGGCATCTAAGGTGGTGGTGCAGTGGACGCTGAATCGGCACCATCCGAGGATGAGGGAGCTGCCTTTGAGGCCGTGGACGACTTCGATGAGCGCGGCGGTGTCTCGGGCGCGACAGGCTTGTTGCAGGCGAGGGTGGCGTTTGCGGTAGTCGTTTTTGAAGGTCCCGAGGAGTTGGTGGATCAGGTCGAGGGCTGAGTTGCGATCAACGGCTTCGAGGATCGCATCGAGTTGTGATTCATCGACCCACATGGGTTCGGATGTCGGAGCGCGGGGGGAGGCCGGCGCGGGCTGGGTGGGGACGCCGGCCTCGAAGAGGCGGGTGATGCACGACTCCAGTTTTTGCGGGAGGACGGGTTTGCTGATGTAGGCATCCATGCCTGCTTCGAGGCAGGCATCGGCATCGCCCGGCATGGCGTTGGCGGTGAGGGCCACGAGTTTGGGCCGCAGGGAGGGATCGGGCTGGCTGCGGAGGATTTCTCGGGCGGCGGTGAAGCCATCCATGACGGGCATCTGGACATCGAGAATGACCAGGTCGAAAAGGCGCTGGCGGAGTTGGGCGAGGGCCTCGGCGCCGTTTTCGACGAGTTGCACCTCGTAGCCGAGGTGGTGAAGCATGACTCGGATGGCTTCGCGATTGGTGGCAACATCGTCGGCGGCGAGGATGCGCAAGGGGATGCGCGTGGCCAGGGGCGAGGTGCGTTCGGGGGCGGGGGCGTGGGCGACCTGCGCGGATTTTCGGACGAGGCGTTCGAGGTGTGCGGCCAGATCGGCAGGGGCGAATGGGCGAACGAGGGCGGCGCCTTCGTCGTGATGTTCGGCGTGCGGGGTCGCGTGGGCGAGCCAGAGCACCGGGATCGGGGTGCCTTCGCTGGTGGTCCATTCGTCGGTGTGGAGCGGGATTGCATCCTGATCGATGATGGCAAAGTCGCACGGGGGGAGAAATGCGGCCATCGAGGTGGGGAACCGGTGCGGGGGCAGAATGGTTGGATGGACGCTCCAGGCGCGCAGCATGTCCGAGAGAAGGGCGCGGCGGACGGGGTCGGACTCGATGACGAGGGCGCGTTTCCCTGCGAGGCCGGGAGCTCCGTAGCCGATGAATGGCTCCTCGGAGTCCGGGCTTTTCTCGAGGTCGAGGGCGAAGCGAAAGGCGGAGCCTTTGCCCGGCCGGCTGCGCACAGTGATCTCGCTGCCCATGAGGCGGGCGCTTGTCTGGGCGATGCACAGTCCGAGGCCTGCGCCGAGGCTGGGTGTCTGGGCCTTGGGGTCGCTGGGGACGAAGGGTTGAAAGAGTTCTTGGAGGCGTTCGGGGGCGATGCCGATGCCGGTATCGAGGACGGAGAATTGGAGACACAGGCGCCCGCCGGCCAGCTCGCTGGTCTCAATGTGCAGGTGGACGCGCCCGCGCTCGGTGAATTTGACGGCGTTGGCGAGCAGGTTGAGGAGGATCTGCTGGATGCGCCGGGCGTCGCCGACGACCATCGCGGGTGTGGCGGCGTTGACCCAGTAATCGAGTTTGATGCTGCGGCTGCGGAGCGGGTCGCTCGCCATGCGGAGGGTCGAGAGGATCATCTCTGGGAGCGAAAACGGCTGTTTTTCGAGGGGGACGTCGGGGGCCTGCAGTCCGGTGTACTCGATGATTTCCTCGATGATCCCGAGGAGGTTCTGGCCACCCTGTTGGATGATGCGGGCAGCTTTTTTCGCGTCTGCGGGGATGTCTTGTTCTGCGAGGGTGGCGGCGATGCCGTTGATGGCGTTGAGGGGAGTGCGGAGCTCGTGGCTCATATGCGTCAGGAAGAGGCTCTTTGCGCGGCTGGCGGACTCGGCTTTTTCTTTGGCCACGATGAGTTCGCGCTCCGTTTCTTTGAGAGCCGTGATGTCGGTGGAGATGTTGGCGGTGGCGATGAGGTGGCCGTCCTGATTGAAGACTGGGAATTTATTGGTGAGGATGGTGAGCGCCTGGCCGTTGGCGCAGTGGAGTGTTTCCTCACGGATAAGTTGCTCGCCCGGGCGGAGGCGCTGGGCGTGGCGTTCGTCCTCCATGTAGCTGTGGACGGGTTCCTGATCTTCGTTGAGGCCGAAGATTTCGGCGTCGGTCTTGCCGACGATTTCCTCGGGGGAGGCCTTGCCCATGACTCGGGCGAAGGCCCGGTTGGCGGCGAGCACGCGCAGGTCGAGCCCTTTGATGCAACAGATGTCGCGGGTGTTCTCGAAGAGGGGGGCGAGCCAGGCCAGCGATTGTTCGGTGCGTTTGCGGTCGGTGATGTCCTCCATGATGGCGGCATGGTGGGTGATGTGGCCGCGCTCGTCGCACAGGGGGAGCACGAGGGCCCGGAGGGTGTAGGGCGCGCCGTCTTTGCGGTGGTTGTGGAGTTCGCCCACCCATTTGTGTCCGGTGGAGAGGGTGGCCTGGATGTCTCGCTCGAGGGGGGCGGGCTGGCTGGTGTCTGCGAGCACGGATGGTCTTTTGCCGATGACTTCCAGCGAGGAGTAGCCGCTGCTGGAACAGAACGCCGGGTTTACGTATTCGATGAGGCCGTCGGCGCTGGTGATGATCACCGGGAGCGGGGCTTGCTCGATAAGTTGAGAGAAATGGGCGAGGTGCGGGTGTGTCTGTTCGATCCGGGTGTGATTAGCGGGGGCGCTGGCGGAGTTGTGGGTGGCTGGAGCGTGTCCGTGCAGGTCCCTGGCCGTTCGATGGAGGAGGGTGACCGCGAGCGCGGTTGCGAGAATAATGGTGGCACCGAGTGCCGAGAAAAACGCCATCGAGATGGGCCGGATTTCCGCTTGAAGAGTGGTGTCGGGCACAATGGCGAAGAGTTTCCATCCTCCGGAGCCCGAGAGCCCATGTTCAGCGGCCAGGGTGGTGACCACAAAGGTGTGTCCGGGCTCTTCGAGGGTGCCCTCGTGCAGGCTGCGGATGGCACCCCAGTGTGAGGTAAATTCGGGGGGGGGCGCTGAATCGGACAAGGGCGGGATGCGACCGCTCAAGTCGACGAGGACGGTGTGTGTGGAGGCGGGAGCGAGGGGGGCGTACTGGACGAGCGCGTTTTGGAGCCGAAGTTGAGTGGCGGGGGCGGCGTCTGCGGGCGCGTGCAGGAGCGGTTGCAATGTCTGGCCGAGCACGTGGAGTCGTTTGACTTCCTGTTCGACCAGGCGGCGGGCGGAGGCTTTCTCGCTCGTCTGGAGCACGCGGAGTGCCGCGATGGCCAGGCTGGCGGCCAGAACGAGGAGCAAGGCGATGGCAAGGCGACGCAACCAGAGCGCGCCTGGGGACGGGACCGCAGGCTGGAGCGGATGCTCGTTTTCTGGCTGACGTGGAGGCATGTGCGATGTGCGGGGTTACTCGTGACTGGTGGCCGGTGGGCTCAAGACGATGGACGTCTGGCCCAGGTGGCGGTGCGCCAGAAGTCGTTGGGTTTCGGCGAGAGATTCGGCGTAGAGTTTCTGAAGTCGGGCAGGGAGGGTATCCCATTCATCGAACCGATGATCCTGTAACTGGAGCCTGATGTCGCGGCAAAGGCTGCTGAGCCCGGCCCAGCCGATGCTTTGGGCGAGGCCCTTGAAGTCGTGGACGATCTCGGAGAGCTCGGCGTGGGCATGCTTGCGGCAGACACGTTGGAGCTTTGCGTGGCGCGCCTCGAAATCGTGGCAAAAGGCGACGAGAATCTGCGGAAGAATATCCGTGGCGGATTCGCCCAGCGAGGAGATGAGCTCGTCGAGTCGTGGTTCGCTGATCAAGGGCGGGTCCTGATGAATCGTCTTCATGCAAAATGGAAACGGGCTAGAATAACTCGATCCCATCGCCGAGGTCATCGGCGGGGGCTTTCCCAGAGGCGGCTGTGGGTTTTTCCGGACTGGTATTCCCAGCATCAATCGGTGTGCCGTTGGTCGCGTCAGGGGCAATGGCCGCGACATCGGGCAGTGCGGCGGACTCGTTGTCTTGGGCGGTGTCTGCAATCATGCCCGGCGCGGCTGGGGAGGCTTCAGCCGGGGGCGGGTCGAACAACTCCACATCCTCCGGCGCCCCCAGGGTGGCGGCGGCGCTGCCCGCGGCGAGCGTGGCGAGTGCGGCCTGGTGCGCCATGTTTTCCTGCTGCATGGTGTAACGCTCCTGATGCGCCTCCAGCCGTTCGGCGGCTTCTTCACTGAGAGTTTGCGAGCGGGCCTGGGTGATGGCGCTCAGTTGCAGGCAGAATGTCTCGGCCGGTCCAAAGCTTGTTGTGATGAGCGAGGGAAAGCACAGGCGGGCGAGCAGGGCCTTGCAGCTGGCGTGGACGGCGGCGAACTCCTGATTCAGGCGGGCTGCGCTCTGGCGGACGGTCGTGCTGAGGCGGTTGAGTTTTCCGGTGACGACCTGGGCGTTGGCTGCGAGGGCGCTGCGTTCCGTGGAGATGACGCGGAGAAATTCATCGGCCTCGTGCTTGATGCCCTCGAGGTGGCGGAGGGTGTGGTTGAGCTCGCGGGTGAGGTCGTCGGTCAGGGCGGCGTTTGCAGTGGCCACGCGGTTGATTTCCTCGGCGAGTTTGTTGAGCGCTTCGGCATCGGGCATGCGGCAGGCGGCGATCTGGGCGTTGAGGGCGACGAGCCGGACATCATACTCATGCCGGCCGAGGTGTTGGGAGAAGACCTCGACGATTTCGGTGATGCGCGCGACGAGTGCTGTGACTTTCTGGTTGGTCTGGCGGCCCTGGTCGGCGATTTGTGCGAGGGCTTCGACCTCACGGGCGAACATCTCGGCGACGTGAAAGTTGCCAAACGCGGTCTCTGCGACCTCCTCCATTCGTGAGAATTGCCCCATGAGGCCGTCGCCAAGTGCGAGAAGCGAGTGGAGGCTGGAGGTGACTTTTTCGCCTGCGGTTTCGATCTCTTCGCGGGCGGCCACGAGGTGCGTTTGTTGGACACGGGCGGCATGGTGGAGATAGCCGTGGTCGAGCCGGCGTCGATGCTTGCCACGGCCCTGCGCGAGTTGTCCGTCTGTCATGTGGGTGGTGATGTCGCTGAATCCGGTGGCGACATGTTCGAGCTTCTGGCGGACGATATCCTGGTGCTGGAGTGCAGAGATGATGCGCAGGGAGGTCGGCGTGGTTTGATCGAGCAGGGCGGCAATGCGGAGCCCTTCCTCGTGGCAGGGGGCGAGGGCGGCCTGGAGCGCGTCGAGCTCGCGGTGGATCGCCGAGATGTTGGCATGGGCGCGGCCGTGCAGGGATTGCTCGAGGTGCCTGAGTTGCCTGCGCTCGGTGCCTGTTTCGGCAAGGACGGCTGCGATATGGGCGAAGGCGACACCGACGGTGTCCATGATCTTTTCTGCGGTCTCCTGGACGGCATCGGCCACCGTGAGAAATACGCCTTGCTCCTCTGGGGCGACACGCGCCGCTTCCATGCGAAGACCCATCATGAGGACGCGCAGGGTGATGTTACTATGGGCGAAGTGGCTTTGGGCCGCCTGGGCGTTTTGCAGTCCGGCCTCGACCTGAAGCATCTGCTCCTGCTCAGAAAGGGCGATGCCCATGCTCGAGTGGACGAGGTCGATCGAACTTTTGTAGAGCTGGTAGGCGGCTTCTGAGGCACGCTCCTCGTCGAGGCCTTGCACGACGAGATCGAGGGCGGTGCTTTGTTCGCGCAACTCGGAGAACTTTGCGTTGAGGCGGGATAGCTCGACGGCGAGGGCTGTGAACTCCTCGTCTGACTCGTGTCCGAATCGCAAGAGGGCCTCCTGATGGCTGGCGATGGCGGGTTGCAGGCGGCGGATGCGGAGATCGCCCACCCACGCCGGTCGCCAGGACTTCAGCGAAGTCTGCCAGCGCGGCCAGTGGCAGCGCCTGCGGATCTCGCGGGCAAATCGAAGGGCGTTGGGCGTCATCAGGTGCATGGCCGTGGGCTATTCGAGTGGCAGCAGGCGTTGCACCTGTTCGAGGAGGGCCGCGGGCAGGACCGGTTTGAGGAGCACGTGAAATCCGTAGCGTGCCTGCGATTCGAGGGTCTCGGCTTTCTGGGCCTCGGACGTGATGGCCAGGATGGGCAGGCTGGCAAACCCGGGCATGCTGCGCACCCGGGCGAGGAATTCGATACCGTCCATGGTGGGCATCACCATGTCCAGTAGGACGAGGTCGATGGGGCGCTGCTGGAGTACTCGTAACGCTTCGGCGCCGTCGGATACCGCCACGCAATCATAGCCTTTCTGTTTGAGAAAGGTGGTGTGGTAGAGGCGAACGCTCGCAAAGTCGTCTACGACGAGAATGGTTTTCATGGACGGAGGGGGGCCGGAGCCGGTATGCGGCATTGGTGCAGAAGTGCGGGGCCGATCTGTTCCAGGGGGAGCACCTGTTTTACGCCGCCGAGCTTGATGGCCTCGCCCGGCATCCCGAAGACGACGCAGGTGTGCTCGTCTTGGGCGAAGGTGTAGGCGCCGGCATCGTGCATCTCCTTCATGCCTTGGGCACCGTCGTCGCCCATGCCGGTGAGGATGACGCCGATGGCGTTGGCGCCGGCGTAGCGTGCGGCGGAGCGGAAGAGTACGTCGACGGAGGGGCGGTGCCGGCTGACGAGCGGGCCATCGCGCACCTCGATAAAGTAGCGGTCGTGGCTGCGTTTGATGAGCGTGTGTTTGCCTCCGGGAGCGATCAACGCGTGGCCGGGCAGGACGGGGGCGCCGTCGGTCCCTTCGCTCACCTTGAGGCGGCAGAAGGTATCGAGGTTGGCGGCAAAGGAGCTGGTGAACACCTCGGGCATGTGCTGCACGATGACGATGCCGGGCGTCTCTGCGGGCAGGCTTCCGAGGAGGGTCGAGATTGCCTCGGTGCCGCCGGTCGAGGCGCCGATGAGGATGATCTTCTCAGTCGCGGCGATGCGTGCGCCGGGCTCGGCCTTGGGCAGGACTGCATCGGCGGTGAGTTTGGGCCTGGCGCCGACGCGCCGGGCGAGCCGGTCGGAGCGGACGCGGGCGGCGGCCTTGACGGCATCGCAGATGAGGATGCGTGATTCGGCGAGAAACGCCTCGGTGCCGATGCGCGGCTTGGTGATGATGTCGACGGCACCGTAGTCGAGTGCCTTGACCGTCAGGTCCGAGCCGAGGGTCGTGTGGCTCGAACAGATGATCACTGGAATTGGGTGCTGCCCCATGATTTTTTGCAGGAAGGTGAGCCCGTCCATCTTGGGCATCTCGACATCGAGGGTGATGACGTCGGGCGCCTGCTGTCGCATGAGCGCGACGGCCTGATAGGGGTCGGCTGCGGCGCCGAGCACCTGGATTTCCGGATCGGAGGCGAGCAACTCGGACATGGTCATCCGGATCACGGGCGAGTCGTCGACGATGAGGACTTTGACGGGGTTTTGCATATCAGGCTCCTTTGGATGCGTGCAGGCGGACCCACACGGTGCCGGTCCAGTTTTCGAAAAAAAGTCGCAGGCCGCCGCCGTGCTCGACGCGCTCGGCCACGATGGGAATGTTGTAGGAGGCGAGCACATGGCGTGCTACGGCGACATTGGCGGAGCCGACGGCGTACTCCTCGTTGGCGAGGCGGAGAGGGCTGCCGCCTCCGAAGATCTTCGCCTGAAGATTGCGTGCCGGGCTGCCTAGCTCGTGCATGCGTTCGACGAGGTGGGCCACGGCCCAGTCGCCGTGGATCGCCGTGGTGCCCCCCTTGGGGACAAGAAAGTGGTTCATGCCGCCCCAGCGTTTGGCCGGGTCGTACAGGCAGACGGAGACGCAGGAGCCTAGGACGGTCGACATGCGCACGGGGGTCTTGTCCGCGACGATATCGCCGGCCCATAGGGTGGCTTCGGCGAAGACGACGTCGCAGTCTGGGGCGGGCGGTGCGATGAACCCGGTGTTTCTCATGTGCGCAGGACCGAGGGATCGTGTTGGAAGAAGGCCGGGCCGAGGAGGCGCAGTGGTAGTGGCTGGCCCTGAAGCGACTCGGAGTGCGCGATAAAGAGATGCCCGCCGGGCCGCAAATGATGGCAGATCTTGGTGACGACGTCCGTCTGTGTGGGACGGTCGAAGTAGATCATGACATTGCGAAAAAAAACGACGTCCATCAGCTCGCGCAGCCCGTACTGGGACGACAGGAAGTTGAGGTGCCCGAAGCGCACGCTGGCCCGCACTTCGGGGGCGATGCGATAGTGGCGTTTTTCCGGGTCGCGGCTGCGGAGGAGATATTTTGTGCGGAGCGGTTGCGGAATGGGGGCGATTTGCTCCTCGGTGTAGATGGCGGTGCGGGCGTGCTGGAGCACGCGCGTGCTGACGTCGGTCGCGAGGATGGAGAACTCGAAGGGTTGCCGGGCGCGCGCCTCCATCAGGGTGATGGCGAGGGTGTACGGTTCCTCTCCGGTGGAGCAACCCGCGCACCACACCCGGAAGACCGAGCCGGTGGGCTGATGGAGCCATCGAGGCAGGACTTCGCGCGAAAGGATGTCGAAGTGCTCGGGCTCGCGGAAGAAGTCCGTCTTGTTGGTCGTCGCGAGATTGAGCAGGTGCTCGATCTCCCCGGCCTGGGCGGCCTCGTCTCGGAAGAATCGTTCGTGGTACTCTGCGAAACTTTCCAACCCAAGCTCACGCAGCCGCCGGTGCAGGCGACTTTGCAGCATCACCTGCTTCGAGGGGGGCATCTTGATCCCAAGATGCTGCGCGATGAAGGTGCTGAAATCCGCGAACTGCTGCGGCGTCAGTGCACTGGTCACGTCCGCGACGCTCATAACTGAACCCTTCAGAGTTTGAGATCGGAGGTGGTGCGGATGCTTGCGGCCATGCGGGCGCGGGCTGCCGGCGGTGCTTTCTGTGCTGCCGGCGAGGTGCGAGCGGAGGCGATGCGAGCGGCTTGTGAGTCGACCTTGAAGAACTCGATGGTGCTCTGGAGTTGTTCGGCCTGAGAGGCGAGCTCCTCGGAAGCGGAGGCGTTTTGCTGGATGATTTTGTCGAGTTCCTGGATGGCCTTGTTGATCTGGGATGCGCCGGTGTTTTGTTCCTCGGAGGAGGCGGTGATCTCTTTGACGAGTTCTGCGGTTTTGCGGATATCTGGGACGAGTTTGTCGAGCATGGAGCCGGCGGCCTCAGCGATTTCGACGGAGGGGGAGGAGAGTTTGGAGATCTCGCCGGCGGCGGTCTGGGAGCGTTCAGCGAGCTTGCGGACTTCGGAGGCGACGACGGCGAAGCCCTTGCCGTGTTCGCCGGCACGAGCGGCCTCGATGGCGGCGTTGAGGGCGAGGAGGTCGGTCTGTCGTGCGATCTCTTCGATGATGGAGATCTTTTGTGCGATGTCCTTCATGGCCTGGACGGTCTGTGAGACGGATTGTCCTGCCTGGTTGGCATCGTCTGCGGCCTTGGTGGCGATCTTCTCGGTTTGGCGTGCGTTGTCGGTGTTTTGCTGGATGGCGGCGGAGGATTGCTCCATGGAGGCGGAGACTTGCTCGACGGAGGCAGCCTGTTCGGAGGAGCCGGTGGAGAGTGTCTGGCCGGTGCTGGTCATCTCTTCGGAACCGGCGGAGACGTTTTCTGCGGCGGAGCGGACGTTGGCGACGATGTCGCGGAGGTTCGAAACCATCTTCTGTAGTGCGAGGCCGAGGGTGTCCTTGTCCGAGGCGAGTTGGACTTCGTGACGGAGGTCGCCGTCGCCGATCTGGACGGCGAGCTGAGCCTTGGAGTCGAGAGCCTCGGCCATCTTGTTGGCGGCGCTGGAGAGCTGGCCGATCTCGTCGTGGGAATCGACGGTGACACGTGCCGAAAGATCTCCGATCGCGATCTGGCCAAGCCCTCCCACCAGCGCGTGGATCGGCCGCGTGATCATCCGTGTCATGGTCAGGCCGAGGAGGACTGCGAGGACGACGCAGACGATACAGCCGGCGAGGAGGATCGTGGAGGCGGCCGAGAGTGCACCGGCGGATTCGCGGGCGCCTTTTTCGGTGTTAGCCATGCCGAGCTGAGCGGCTTCGAGGGTTGCTTGGGTCGCGGTGTTGCCCAGGGTGAGCCGGCGGGCGGTGATCGTGTCGCGTTTGGCCCAGCTTTCGACGAACTGACGAATGTTGGTGAGGTAGTTCTGGCCTTGGGCCCGGCACTCTTCGATCTGGCGGAGATTCATTTCCTGCCGGGTGTTGGACTTGAGCTGATCGAGGGCGGCGTTGATCTGAGTGAAGCGCCGGGGCATTTCCTGGAGCAGGGCGGTGTCGCGGGTGGAAATGGCCTGGAGGGTGTCGTTGCGAATGGCGTTGCCGAGGGACGCGATGCTCGAGATCTCAGCGATTTTCTGCAGGCGCTCTTCCAGTTTCTCGGGGGAGAGTTTGCCGGCGGTGATGGCGGAGGTCTCGTTGCCGAGTTGCTGATTCTGGCTTTCGAGGAAGGCGGCGCAGACTTTGAGGTAGCGGTCGGATGCTGCGAGGGCCTGTTGTTTTTGTTGATTCAACTCCGCGGTGATGGCGGCGCCTTCTTGCATGAGGCGCTCGTACTCGAGGATGGCGGTTTCGGCCGTCGTGGCACGCGCGGCGAGTTCGGTCAGGTTTTGCTTCGACGCGAGGGCCTTGGCCTCCTGCAGGTACTTTTTTACCTCGCCGAGTTGGGTCTGGGCGAGCTCGAGGAATTTGGGGTCCTCGGTATAGGCGTAGCCGCGCGACTCGAACATGGTGCGCAGGACGGCCCGTTCCAAGTGGGTGGCGACAGATATTTCAGGGATGTTCGTCTCGTCGAGACGCTGGGCGATGGTCTTGACGCGCGACATGTTGAAGATCGCGAGTGCTCCGAGGAGAAAGGTGAGCCCGGCAACTGCGATGAAGGCACCGTTGAGTTTGATGCCCAGTTTGAGGTTTTTGAACATGGCTGGTGCGGCTTTTGAGGTTGGTTTGACCGCCGGGGCTGGCTGGCGCGGCGGGGGGCGGCGGCTTATCCGTGGGCTTCGCAAGCGAAGCGCTCACGGGCGAGTAACCAGTCGACATCGAGGAGCATGCGCATCGTCCCTTTGATGTAGGCCAGGCCTCGCACGAAGGCGGTGTCCGACGAGATCTTAAACTCAGGGGTCTCCTCGATCTGGTGGGGCTGGAGCCGGACTTTTTCTGCGATGCGATCGACGACGATGCCGATGCGCGGATGGGCCGACTCGGCTGTATCAAGGCTGGCGATGATGATACTGGTGTGTTCGGTGTCCTCGATGTGGCGGAGGCCGAATTTGCGGCGCAGATCGACGACCGGGAGGGCGGTGTGGCGCAGCTGCACGAGGCCGTGGATGCAGGGGGACATCCAGGGGGCGGCGATGAGCGGGCGTTGACGGACGATCTCATGCACGCGTGCCTGGTGGATGGCATACGATTCCTGCCCCACGAAGAAGGTCAGGTAGAGGTCGTGGGTGGGCTTGTGGGCTGCAGGACTGGCGGGGAACTTGATGACGGACATGGCGGGGTTTTGGGGAAGCGTTGAAGCAAGAAAAAGCGCGCTCCGGCTGGAACGGAGTCGCGCGGATCGTTGACCGCCGCCCTCGTGGGGTGACTTGGATGGCGATCTCGGTAATCCTACCTGCTTCTGATGCGCAAAAATCAGTAGATACCAAGCAACTTACGCTTCGAAATCCCCGACGCAAAAAATCAGGGAAAACCCGATTTTTGGGCATCGTTTGGTCAGGGAATCGCCCGGTCGTCGCGTTGGCGGTGTCTGGGCTGTTTGGGCGAGAAAAGGCAAGCGCGAGGAGGAGATTTTCCCGCCCTGTTTTTACCTGTGAATATATCTGTCTGGAGGCCAGTGAGGTCCTGTGTTCCCGCGAGGCCGATGCCGCCGTTTCTCTGGCGGAGATCCTCATAAAACCACTCTTGCTTCCCCGCGTCGCGTTGGGTTTTTCTCCCGCCTTCCCGATTTGTAACGCCATGAAGAAAAAGCCCGCCAAGTCTCCCGCCCAGAAAAAGCCTGTCGCCAGTCGTGAAATGAAGGGCGCGGACTGCGTCGTCGAGTGTCTGTTGCGCGAGGGCGTGGATGTGATCTTCGCGTATCCAGGCGGCAGCTCGCTGGAGTTGCACCAGGCTTTTGCCCGCAGCGGCAAGGTCCGCGTGGTGCTCCCCCGCCACGAGCAGGGCGGCGGGTTTGCCGCCGACGCCTACTCGCGCGTCTCGGGCAAGGTCGGCGTGTGCATGGCCACCAGCGGTCCGGGCGCAACCAATCTCGTCTCGGCCATCGCCGACGCGTACATGGACTCCATCCCGATGGTCGCGATCACCGGCCAGGTTTTCCAGAAATACATCGGGAAGATGGCGTTTCAGGAGACCGATTTCCTCGGCATGACGATGCCGGTCGTGAAGCACTCCTTCCTCGTGCTCGACGTGAAGGACCTGCCCCGCGTGTTCAAGGAGGCCTTTGAAATCGCCCGCACCGGCCGCCCCGGTCCGGTGGTCATCGACATCCCGAAGGACGTGCAACAGGCGCGCTTCGTCCCCGAGTACCCGGAGACGGTTTCTTTCCGCAACCCGTGGCTCAGCCAGGCGCATCGCGCCACCGACGAGCAGCTCAACCAAGTGCTCGATCTCGTGGCGGCCGCGCGGCAGCCGATGCTCTACGTCGGCGGCGGCATCATCTCGGCCGAGGCTCACGACGACTTGAAACGATTTGCCGAGCGCACCGGCATCCCGGTCGCGACGACGTTGATGGGCCTGGGCGCGTTCCCGGAATCGCATCCGCTTTCGCTGCGTTGGTTCGGCATGCACGGTGCCGCGTATAGCAACTGGGCCGTTGACCAGAGCGATCTGCTCCTCGCGTTTGGCGTGCGTTTCGACGACCGCATCACCGGCGACACGAGCAAGTTTGGCGGCCACGCCAAGATCGTGCACATCGACATCGACCCGTCGGAGCACGACAAAAACAAACACGTCCAGCTCCCGATCGTCAGTGATCTCAAGTACGCGCTCGCCCGGCTCAATCAGCTGCTCGCCGAGCGCCGCCAGAAGGCCGCCGATCTTTCCGCCTGGCATGCGCAGGTGCGCCAGTGGCGCACCGATTTCCCCTTCACCTACGACCGCCATGCGCGCCACATCCAGCCGCAGGAGGCGATCCAGGCCCTCTACGAGTTGACCAAGGGCGACGCCATCATCGCCACCGGCGTGGGCCAGCACCAGATGTGGACCGCGCAGTACTACTGTTTCGACAAGCCCCGCCGCTACATCAGCTCGCTCGGGCTCGGCTCGATGGGATTCGGCTACCCGGCGGCGCTCGGCGCCAAGGTCGCGCGCCCCGACATGCAGGTGATCGACATCGATGGCGACGGCTCGTTCATGATGAACGTGCAGGAGCTCGCCACCGCCAAGATCGAGGGCATCGCCGCGAAGGCCATGATCCTTAACAACCAGCACCTCGGCATGGTCGTGCAGTGGGAAGACCGCTTCTACGACAAGCTGCGCGGCAACACGATCCTCGGCGACAAGAACAACATCGGCGGTCCCGACAACCCCTCGGGCCTGTACCCCGACTTCGTGAAGATCGCTGAGGGCTTCGGCGTGAAGGGGCGCCGCGTCATCAAGAAGAGCGAGCTGCGCGAGGCCATTCAGGAGATGCTCGATCACGATGGCCCGTACGTGCTCGACGTCGTCGTGCCCTACACCGAGCACGTGCTCCCCATGATCCCCGCCGGCAAGACGGTGAAGGACATGCTGCTCAAGTAAACCGCGCGCCGGGTGCGCCGCCGCACAGCGGCTCGATTTCGCGGAGGGGAAAACGCCTCCGCTTTTTCGTGTCCGCACGGGGGGGCGGGCGCGGCACGCCACGCCGCCGCTCGGCTCAACCGGCGCTCAACCTTTGGCGGCGGCGCGGCGGAGTCGGTCGTTGATGGCGTCGGCCAGACCGCCGCCGTGGGCGAGCTCCACATGGATGCGCCGGTAGCCGGCGGCATCGAGCTCGCGCAGTTTTCCAAAAAGATGTCGGGCGACGCCACGCAGGTCGCCGCGCGGGTCGAGCGCGTACACGTGCGGGCTGGTCCGGCCGGTCGGGCGCATGAGCAGCAGCCACGCTTCGTCGGCAGACGCGTTGCGATAATCCGCCGGCGCGAGGCGCTCGTGCAGCGTCACCGGCGTGTGCGGGCTGTAGTGGCGCAGGAGCAGGCCGGGCGCGATCTGGGCGCGCGGTTGCGCCGGCGCGGCGTGGCCGTGGACGACCTCGACCGGCAGGCCGAGCACGGCCTCAAGCTGTTCGCGCGTGATGGCGCCGGGGCGCAGCAGGCGAGGGGCGGCAGGGTTGCGCAGATCGACGATGGTCGATTCGAGGCCGATGGTCGCCGCGCCGCCTTCGAGGATGTACGAGATGCGTTGCCCGAGCCCGGCGAGCACGTGCGCGGACGTCGTCGGGCTCACGTAGCCGAATGGATTGGCGCTGGGCGCCGCGAGCGGGCGCTCGCACTGCTTCAGCAGCCGGCGGAAAAGTGCGTGGCGCGGCATGCGGATCGCCACGCTGGGCAGCCCCGAGGTGACGATGGCCGGCACGCAGGCTTTTTTGGGCAACACCATCGTGAGCGGGCCCGGCCAGAATGCCTTGGCGAGCCGGCGCGCGGCGTCGTTGGGCTCGGCCAGTTGCTCCAGTTGCCGCCAGGCGTGGATGTGCACGATCAACGGATCGGCGGTCGGCCGGCCTTTGGCGCGGAAGATCGACCGGCATGCGCGCGGGTTGAGCGCATCGGCCGCGAGTCCGTACACCGTCTCGGTGGGCACTGCGACGAGTTCGCCACGCCCCAGCGCGGAGGCGAGCCGCGCGAGATTGCGCGGCGTGCCCCGGTAAACACGGGCTTTCGGCGAACGTCGGGTGGCGGCGGCCATGGTCAAAAAGAAAGCCGGAGCGTGATGCTCCGGCCAACGAAATGGGAAACTGCTGGCGCGCCTTACTGGGCGAGCAGCATGTTGCGCGAACGCTTGATCGTGCGCGTGATGGCGCGCTGCTCCTTGGCCGAGAGGTGCGTGTACTTACGCGGCAGGATCTTGCCGGTGTCGGTCTTTTGGCGGACCAGCATCTCGGGCGAGGTAAACGGGATCTCGATGGGCGTCAGGGAACGCTGCGGTTGTTCAGTCGTGCTCATTGTTAAAAAGTGAAGCGAGCACCGTGCCGGGCCTACCGGGGGTGTCAACCCGCATTTTTTCGTGTGCCTTTCGCCCCCGTCGTCGAGACGCAGTCCCGCGCCGGGCGCCAGCTCACTTCCACCTACGATGCCGACAGCACGGCTGCCCGCCTTGCTCGATTGACGTGTCTCAGCCAAACCCTTCCTTTACAAGTATGATACCCGCGCCAGTGTGGTGGCCCAGTTCGCCATGTCGACCGGACAAACCATCGCCTACGCACGCGACGCCCAGGGCCGCCTCCTGAGTACGACCTTGTCCGGCACCGCCAGCCAGACCCTGGCTACGCACGCCTCCACCTACGACCTCGCCTGCCGGCTTGGGACGGCAGCAGGAGCTCATTAATGAAGCTGCTTCACAAAATCGAAACCAGCTTTCCGAAGCTGATACCAGAGACTCCCGGCTTCCTACCGGAGGCCGTGACTGAATCGGAGCTAGACACGCTAGCTAGTGATATCAGCGGGTTCTATATCGAGGACGTTCCGCCGTTTCTTGGTGTCCTCCTGTATTCGAGTGCGAAGGCACCTCCGCGCGATCCATGGAAATGGGAACACCTGATATACTATCTGAATGCAAATCTTGATGAGCCATATTTTGCAGGCGCTGAAATCGGACGTGATGCTGTTGATATCGCTGGTGAGCGTAAACTGCGACTTGAACGCCAACGGGAGTTTGAACGTTTAGCGCCGAATCAGATCGAAGCTGTGCGCGAATGGCTGGCTTTCGCTCAGACGTGGAAGGCAACTCATCTTTCGGAGGAGATTGCGGATGCTCTGCGCTACTGGAGTGCATTGGCTGATCGGTCGCAACGCGCTCCCTGAGGGATCCGTAGAATGGATATGTTGAAAATGGCTTCGCAAGCTGCTGATTGTGGCCATTATCAGTCTGTCTCTGCTATGGATCTTGGCGCTGCGCCAAGAACATTGATTGCACGTCGGAACCGGCCCCCGCAGCCCCGTTTTTCGTTTTGCCGGAGACGTATTTTCAGGCTCGCCGCGTGCGGGCACGCTCCAAAACATGGCGGCTTCGTCTGCGTCCCCGTAGCTCAAATGGATAGAGCACGCGTTTCCTAAACGTGTGATCCCAGTTCGATTCTGGGCGGGGGCACCAGCGGCGCCGCTCGGGTTCAGCCGCGCAACGCCTGCGCCATGTCCTTGGCGAAATAGGTGAGGATCATGTCGGCGCCCGCGCGTTTGATCGAGAGCAGCGATTCGTGCCGGCAACGCGCCAGATCGAGCCAGCCACGCTCGGCGGCCGCGTGGATTTGCGCGTACTCGCCGGACACCTGGTAGGCAGCCACGGGCTTGTCGGTCATCTCGCGCACGTCGCGGATGATGTCGAGGTACGGACCGGCAGGTTTCACCATCACGATGTCTGCGCCTTCGTCCACATCGAGGGCGACTTCGACGAGCGCCTCACGGCGGTTGGCGGGGTTGAGCTGGTAGGTGCGTTTGTCGGACGGGCCGGCGATCTTGCCGACGCTGGACGTGCCGACGGCGTCGCGGAACGGCCCGTAAAACGCCGACGCGTACTTGGCCGAGTAGGCCATGATGGAAACGCGTTCGAAGCCCGCCGCGTCGAGCGCCTGGCGGAGCGCGCCCACGCGGCCGTCCATCATGTCGCTGGGCGAAATCATGTCGGCACCGGCGCGGGCGTGCAGCAGCGCCATTTCGATGAGGCTGGCGATGGTGCGGTCGTTATCGACCTCGCGGCCGTCGGCGCTGAGCACGCCGTCGTGCCCGTGCGTCGTGTACGGGTCGAGGGCGATGTCGGTGATCACGGTGAGCTCGGGCACGGCGGTTTTCACGGCGCGCACGGCGCGGGCCACGAGCGCATCCTCGCGCAGGGCGACCGTGCCGTCGGCATCCTTCAACTGCTCGTCGATTTTGCCAAAGAGATCGACGGCCGGCACGCCGAGGTCGCGGAGCGCGCGGCACTCGGTGACGAGGTCGTCGAGGTTGTAGCGGAAGATGCCGGGCATCGACGCGATGGGCTCGGGCGCGCCGTGGCCATCGACGACGAACATCGGCGCGATGAAGTCCTGCGGCCGCAGCACGGTCTCCTCGACCAAGGCGCGCAGGCTGGGCGTGCGGCGCAGGCGGCGGGGACGGTGCGTGAGATTGAGTTTGAGAGAGGCCATGGCGTTGAGTCGGCCCACCCAAACAGGCCTGGCGGGTGCCTGCCACACGTTTCTTCCGCAGGATGGAATCGAAAAACGCTATTCCGCTGCGGCGGAAATTCCCTCAACCTGCCGCCTTTCGCATGGCCATCCGTCTCTACGAATCGATTTCCCGCGAGTACCGAGAGCTCCGCCCGTCGCACGCCGACGGCGTTTACCGCTTCTACAACTGCGGGCCGACGGTCTATGCGCCGGCGCACATCGGCAACTTCCGCACCTTCGTCGTCAACGACCTCATCCGCCGCCTGCTCGAGCTCGAGTTCGGCCCGGATAAGGTGAAACACGTGCGCAACCTCACCGACGTGGACGACAAAACCATCCGCCGCTCGCGCGAGGAAAAGCGCCCGCTCGCCGAGGTCACCAAGCAGTGGACGGACAAGTTTCACGCCGACTGCGCTGCGCTCAACTGCCTCTCGCCGCACGTCGAGCCCACCGCCACCGGCCACATCTGCGAGCAGGTGGACATGATCGCGCAGCTCGAAAAGAAGGGCCACGCCTACCGCGCCGCCGACGGCTCCGTGTATTTCAAGGTCGCCTCGTTCGCCGAGTACGGCCGCCTCTCGCACCTGAAGGAGCGCGAGCTCAAGCTCGGCACCTCCCTCAAACCGCAGACCGCCGACGCCGACGAAAAGGAGGACGGCAGCGACTTCGCCCTCTGGAAAGCCCACAAGCCCGACGACGGCGACGTGGGTTGGGAAAGCCCGTGGGGCCGCGGCCGCCCCGGCTGGCACATCGAGTGCAGCGCGATGAGCAAAAAGCATCTCGGCGAGACCATCGATCTGCACACCGGCGGCGTCGATCTGCTCTTCCCGCATCACGAAAACGAGATCGCCCAGAGCGAGTGCTGCAACGGCGCGACCTTCAGCCAGCACTGGTACCACAGCGAGCACCTGCTCGTGGACGGCAAGAAGATGAGCAAGAGTCTGGGCAACCTGTACACGCTCGACGACCTGCGCGCCAAGGGCCACACGCCGATGGAGCTGCGCTACACGCTCCTCGCCGGCCACCCGCGCAAGCAGCTCAACTTCACGCTCGATTCCCTGCACGCCGCCCAAAAGGCCCTCGCCACGCTGCGCGCCTACCGCGCCACGTTGCCCGCCACCGGCGGCGACGCCGCCATCTTCGCGCCCGTCTTTGCCGCGCTCTCCGACGACCTCAACACGCCCGGTGCGCTCGGTGCGCTTTTCACGATCGTCAACCGTGGCAACGCCGGCGTCGATCTGCCCGCATTCGACCGCGTGCTGTTCGCCTTCGGCCTCAAGCTCGACGAACCCGTCGCCCCGAAAGCCGAGGCGCCCGCCGAGGTCGTGGCGCTGGCCGAGCAGCGCTGGGCTGCGAAAAAAGCCAAGGACTTCGCCTCCGCCGACCGCCTGCGCGGCGAGCTCGCCGCCGCCGGCTGGACGATGCTCGACCGCAAGGACGGCTACAGCCTGGAGCCCGCCAAGAAGGCCTGAGCGGCGGCCCGTTTTATGGACGCGTTGAAAAAGCATTTTCAGGACGGCGATCAGTTCGCGGCCCGCAACGGCATCGAGCTCGTCACGCTGGAGCCCGGCCACGCCGTCACGCGCATGGTCGTGCAACCGTGGCACCACAACGCCGTCGGCATCGTGCAGGGCGGGGCGGTCTTCACGCTCGCCGACTTTGCGTTTGGCGCCGCCTCCAACTCCGACGGCACCGTCGCCCTCGGCGTCAACATGAGCGTCACTTTCCTGAAGGCGACGCGCACCGGCACGCTCACCGCCGATGCGCGCGAGATCGGCGGCAGCTCCAAGCTCGGCAGCTACACGATCAACGTGACCGATGAGAGCGGCCAGCTCGTGGCCGTCATGCAGGGGCTCGCGTACCGGAAAAAGGAAACGCACCCGCTCCCGCATGCGCGCTGAGGAGACGTCCGCCGCCGCACCGGGCGGCGCTCCGGCGTGGGACAACGCCTCTGGCTACGAGCGCCCCATCGGGCCGTGGCCGCGCAAGCCGCCGCCGCCCGAGGCCATCCGCCTGATCGCGCCGGAGGAGTTTCGCGCGTGGATACTTTTCGAGGACGAGCGCCTGCTCGTGCTCAACAAGCCCGGCGACATCGTCTGCCATCCGTCGAAGGCCGGACCGTGGTCGAGCCTCGTCGGCGCGGCGCGCGAGTATCTCGGCGGCGGCGCCGTGCATCTCGCCTTCCGGCTCGACCGCGAGACGAGCGGCGTGGTCGTGATCGCCAAGGACGAACGCACCGGCCGCCTGTTGCAGCGCGCTGCCGTGGATCGCCGCTACGCCAAGGTTTATCACACGCTGCTGGTGGGCGAACTCGCCGCAGAGACGCTCGTGGACCGGCCGCTCGGGCCGGACTACAGCGGCCAGCTCAGGACAAAAACCTGCGTGGTGCCGGACGGGCAGGGCAAGCGCGCCGTCACGCGGTACACGCCGCTCGTCGCGCGGGGCGGTTTCACGCTGGCGCGCGTCGTCACCGAGACGGGCCGCATGCACCAGATCCGCGCGCATGCCGAGTGGCTGCGGCATCCGCTCGTTGGCGACAAAATCTACGGCCCCGACCAGAACCTTTTTCTGGAGTTTCTCGACACCGGGTGGACGCCCGCGCTGGAGGCGCGGCTGTTCCTGCGCCGGCAGGCGTTGCACTGCTCGGAGATCGATCTGACGGCTGCCGGCGTGCCGCACGTGTTTCGTGCCGGGCTGCCGGCGGACCTCGTGGAGTTTGCGCTCAGCCGTTTCGGCGAGCCGGCGCGGCCGGTGCTGGAGTCGCTGCAGCAGGCGAAGGTGTGAGCGGACGCGCGGGTGTTGTCATCCTGATCACGGCAGTCGACTGCCCGTTGGAGAAAAGATAATCGGCCGAAGTGACTGCCCGGTTGGCTTGTTGCTCATGTGTTTTGTCATGCGCAGTTTGCCAGTCGCGTTTTCGCAGATGCCTGGCTATCCCATGGGGGCGCGAAGTGGTTGAGGTGCCTGGAGCATCGACGTACTGCGCGTTTACCAACCTGAAACCAGGATCGTCATGGCCAAGACACAAAATTCCAAGAAACAGACCAAAAAAGCCCCGTTGAAGACCGCCGATGAGAAGCGCGCTGCCAAACGCGCCAAGAAAGCGCGCTGATCGGACTTGGCTATAATCGGTCTGCCAGATTGCGGGAACAGGTGTTTACGCGGCGTGCCCCTGCGCGGAGCACGATGGGGCTTGCGTTGTCTCCGTTATGCGCGGACGGTCCGCGCTCTCGTAATAACACGTTAGGTGACAGTGGCAGGTGGGTCTTCAAGTGAGCTTGTACGTTCAGGTGATGATTCGAAATCCGATTCCCGGGAACTCGCTGACAGCAGACGAAGCATACGAAACATCACACATGAACTCCAAACTCTACGTTGGTAATCTCTCATTCAAGACCACTGAAGACGGCCTGCGCGACGCCTTCGGCCAATTTGGCAACGTGACCGACGTCTATGTCGCCACCGATCGCGAGACGGGCCGCCCGCGCGGTTTCGCCTTCGTGACCTTCAGCACCGCTGAAGAGAGCAAGCTCGCCATCGAGAAGATGCACGGTGTCGATCTCGACGGCCGCGCGATCACGGTCAACGAAGCCCGCCCGAAGGAAGAGAATGGCGGCGGCGGCCGCAGCTTTAGCAGCCCGAACCGCCGTGCCGGTGCCTTCCAGGCGCGTGGCAACAGCCGTTATTGATTCACTCGCGGGTTAGCCGCGTCTCCCGAGCGGGGTGCTTTAGGCGCCTCGCTTTTTTTGTGCCCGTGCGGAGCGCGATGCGCTGGCGGGTAAAACCGTTTCAACGCACTGCCCGGCCAGCGCATTGCCCCGCTGAGGCGGGACTTTGGCCGATAGGCGTCGCCTTTACGCCGTGCGGAACATAAAATTCCGACACCACCCAAGGACGAGGTTGGCGACTCCTTTTCGTGGCGGCCGATGGCGGTCTGTAACCCCAGGGAAACTTATTTCATGAGAGACGATTATTTGCAGAGCGCACTCAAAGTGGTCGAGGACCCGAATGTCCTGATCAACGTCATATCGCAGCGGGTGAAACAACTCCGGCGCGGCAACCGTCCACTCGTGGAGTCGTTGGAGAAGTTGACCCTCGAAGACATTGCCCTGCGCGAAGTCGCCGAGCGCAAAATCAGCTTCGCACTGGCGACGCCGGAGGAACTGGCCCGCCGGCGGTGACGGGTACGCGGCGGAGCGTCGCGCCAGCCTGTGGGCCGTGCGACGCGATCAATCGCGGACGCTCTTGGCGCTCGCGTGGGCGGGGCGCGTCGCTACAAATCGCGGCCGAGATGAGCGCCGAATTTATCCTCGATGCCGTAGTGCCGTTTGCCGACGTGGACCGCGAGCAGGTCATGTTGCTTTCCCGCGTGGGAAAACTCCTCCAGGAGGCGGCCATCCAGCATGCGGATATGTATGGGGTGGGGGCGCGCGACATCGCCGAGCGCGGCACCTCGTGGGTGCTCAACCGGCTGGCGGTGGAAATCCTCCGCTACCCGCGCCGCGACGAGCCGGTGCGCGTGCAGACGTGGTCCACCGGCGTGCGCGGGTTCAAAGGCTTCCGAGAATTCCGCGTGTGGGCCGGCGAGGAGCTCGTGATCACGGGCACGTCGCTGTGGCTCTGGATCGATCTGCGCACACGCATGCTCACGCGCGTGCCTCAGGAGCTGTCGTCGCTTTTCCCGGTCGGCGCGGGCTCGCCGCCGTACCGCCCGGATATCGAGAAGCTGCGTTTCGCGGCACCCTCCGATGATGCGCCGACGGTGCCGGTGTCGGTGCGCTATTCGGATTTCGACGCCAATGGCCACGTGAACAACACGGCGTTTTTCGACTTTTTGCAGACGGCACTGGTGCAGTCCGGGCGCGGGGCGCATCCGCGGCGGCTGGAGTTGCAGTTCCAGCGCGAGATTCCCACCGGCACGACCGCCGTTTCGGTGCGGCTGGCGCCGGGCGAGGCGGGCACTGCCTTTGCCATCTCCGGCGCTGAGGGCAGCTACGCGCAGGGTGTCGTCGCCTGAGCCGGTTTTACCGTTTCCGAGCGACGACGGTCGTGACGCTGGCCAGCTCGAAGTTGAACTCTTTCGGGAGCTGCGCGACGTAGTCCTGCTTCGCCTGCTCGCCGGCGTGGGCGAGCAGATCGGCGACGCGGAGCTGGCTGAACTTGGCGCGCTGCTCCGGAGGGAGACCGTCGCAGTAGCGCTGGAGGAACCAGGTGAGCGTGTAGATGGGGCGGCCGTAGTGGGGCACCTCGGAGCTCTCGATGTCGCAGGTGTCGGCGAAGAGGGATTTCAGGCCCTCGGCCGTCATGTTGAAAAAGTGGCTCGGGTAGGCGTGGACGGGCTGGAGGAACGGCACGTCGGCGATCAGGGTGCCGCCGGGCTTGAGCACGCGCACGAGTTCGCGGGCGACGCTCCACGGCTCGCGCACATGCTCCAGCACGGCGAGCGTGACGATGGCATCGAAGCAGCCGTCGCGGAAGGGCAGGCGCATGTCGCCGCTCATCACGTCGGTGCTCGGGTAGGGGGCGAGCTCGAGGTTGACGACGTTGTCGAGGTATTCGGGGCGGTTGCCCGCGCCGTAGTCGAGCACCCAGCCGGCGCGGTGGCGTGCGACGAGCGCCTCGATGTTTTCCGGGTAGCCGTAGCCGGAGGTGAGCGCGGGCTCTTCGATGGGCGTGCCGGGCGGCAGAAAATTCAGGTAGTCGGCGGTGCGCACGGGGCGGAGTCCGGGCGCGAGCAGCTCGGCCTGGATGCGGTCGAGTTTGCGGGCTTTGCGTGCGGGATCGACGGCCTGGCGGAACTGCCAGACGAGTTCGGTGATCTGGTCGCCACCGTGTGCGCGGCAGACCAGGGTGTCGGCACGAAGTGCAGTGCGCGACAGGCGCGCGCGGAAGCCGCGTGCCCAGGCGCGTCCGTCGGGTGGCGGCACGAGGTCGGGGCGGTCAAACCACTCGACGCTTGAGAGCGAGCCATCGGCGGGCACGAGTGCGTGGACGGGCGAGTCGGCGGCCACCCAGCCCTGCACGGTAAACGTGTCGGCGACGGGTCGGACCGTCGGCAGATCGATGCACCAATGACTGTGTGGGCGGGGGGCTGACATGCGTTTGAGTGAGCTCAAACGGCTAGGCGTCCCCGTTGACGAGCGCACGTTTTTTATCTGCGCAGAGGCGGATTTGTGCCTTTCTGCTGACGCATGATCCACGCACTGCCAGGCATGGGAGCCGATCACAGGATGTTTCCTCCACCGTGGGATTCTCTGCCGGGCTGGCGCGCGCACGATTGGCCAGCCTATGGCGGCGAAAGAACCTTGCCTGATCTGGCGACGCGGCTGATTGCGACATGCGGCATCCAATCTGGTGATTTTCTGATCGGTGCCTCTCTTGGCGGCATGGTGGCATGCGAGATATCCAAGCAGATCCCATTGCGTGCGGTTTTTCTCGTTGGCAGTGCGATCCACCGGCGTGAAGTCAGTCGCCTGCTCCAATCTCTCGCTCCGTTCATCGACTACGTTCCGATTAACGCGCTCCGCCTTTCGGCCGGTTCCATCCCAGCCGACTTGGCTAGGATGTTTGAGCAAGCAGAGGCGGACTTCCTTCGTGCGATGTGCAAAGCCATTTTGGATTGGCCAGGTGGTAGTGGGGCCGGCCTCCCTGTTTTTCGCCTGCATGGGCGTCACGATCTCGTAATCCCAGAGCCCGAGTCTGTGGATCGCGTGTTGGATGGAGGCCACCTGATCTCAATGACGCATGCGCCGCAGTGTGTCGCTTTCATCCGAGAGAAATTAGCGAGTGAATTGGGCTATTCATGATAACCGAGATGCTTCACAGCCTGTTGGTGGGGTGTCCGCGTTGGGGGCGGCGGCTGGGGCTGGCGCGGGAGCATGTGGCGATCTCCGCCAGATACCGGCGCGTGGGCCGGGCGTGGGCGCCGCACCTGACGGCGTGCCGGACGGCGATTTTGAAGGCGGCGCAGATGTGCGCCCGGCGGCGGTGCGTCGTGATCGTGGGGGCGGGGAGTTGTCTCGATGTGCCGGTGGCCGAGCTGGCGCAGCAGTTTGAAATGGTCGTCTTGGCCGATGTGGTCACGAGTCTGCCGGCCCGGCGTTTTGCGCGGCGGTTTCCTGGACGCGTTCGCCTCGTCACCTGGGATGCGACGGGGGCGCTGGAGCGGCTCGTGGCGGCAAAGTGCGGGACGCCTGCGGAGATCGCGGCGTGCTTCGAGGAGGCGGAGCCGGGGGCGTTGCCGGGAGGGGCGCCGGATCTGGTGGTCTCGGCCAACTGTCTTTCGCAGCTCGGGCTGGTGGTCGATACGTTGGCGCCCGGATGTACGGACGACGAGCGGTGGCGGGGGGTGGCTGCTGCGGCGCGGCGGCATCTGGCGTGGCTGGATGGGCAGCCGGGCGTGCGATTGTTGCTGGCCGATGTGGCCAGGTTGGAGGTGCCGCCGGCGGGCGCGGAGGGTTTGCGCGAGGACTGTCTGGAGGGGCTGGGGCTGCGCGAGCCGGACCGGCGGTGGCGCTGGGACATCGCGCCGATTCCGGAGTACAGCGCGCGGGTGCACCGCGTACATGAGGTCGGCGCGTGGCTGGCGGGACCGGACGCTGGATTTTGTGCGCGTTAACCGGGTGGCTGGGCGGTTACGCGTCGAGCAATCAGGGGTGCCCGGGCGTCGCGCGGGCGTGGCGGATGCACCGGCTGCCGCGCTTGTATCCGGCGGTGGTGCCGGAGACTGAGTCCGCCGAACCGGCCAGTTGAGCCGGTCGGCGGATTGCGAAAGGCGCGCTCAGGCGTTGGCGCCGCAGCACTTCTTGTACTTCTTGCCGCTGCCGCAGGGGCAGGGGTCGTTGCGGCCGGGCTTCGGCTGCTCGTAGCGGACGGTTTTACCCTTGGGGTCCATCTGGCCGGCATAGACCCAACGGCCTTCCTCGCGGCCGAAGAGCGCCATTTCGAGGTGCTCATGGTCCTGGCCGTTCATGTGGTACTTGGCGGAAAACTCGACGAGGCCCTTGTCGTCGGATTCCTGGCCTTCGACCGTGCGGAGGATGGTGAGGCCCTTCCACTCGGCGCTCTCGGCCCAGCGCTGGGCCTCCTCGCGGGAGTAGTCGACGCGCTGGTCGGCGCAGAGGGATTTTTCGAGGTGATCGTAATCGCGCTTCACGTAGGCGGAGTAGCGCGAACGCATCAGCGCCTCGGCCGTGGGCGCGGCTGCGCCGGCGATGATCGGACCGCAGCATTGATCGTAGGGTTTCTCGGAACCACAGGGACAAAGACTCATAAGCTGGGCATAACGAAAGGTCGGCGGGCGGCTGGCAATCCTGGAAGCGCGCGGTGTGCGCAGGGGGCCGCTGGCGGGGTTTTTGCGAAAGGCGCCACTACGCAAGATTTCCGCTTGCGGCCTGGCGCGCGGCGTTTGTCACTGCATCGCGAATGACCCAATGAGAGAGTGGATTCGAAAACAGAGGGAAGCGCGCGGATTGAGCCAGGCTGGCGTGGCCAAGCAGATGGGCGTGAAGCCGGCTGATTTTTCCCGCCTCGAATGCGGCTACCGTGATTTCAAACCCGGGGAGGCCGATGCACTGGCCCGTGTCTTGGGGACGACGGCTGATTTTGTAAAACAGGGCCCGAAGGCCGGTGTGCCGGTCGTGGCGCCTGCGCCCAAACCGGTGGGGCTCGCTGCGGCGGCTGCGGCGGCAGTACCGGTGGCGCCTGCTGCGAATGAACCGCCGAAGCCGGTCGTGTACGATCTGGCCAACGATCCTGCCAACTTCCGCGAGATGCCCGACCCGGCGGTGCTGGAGCGTGGCGCGCTGGACGATTTGTCCTACCAGCGGCGTCTGGCCGAGGTGCTGGCGTATGCCACGAAGATTCTGCATACCTCGCGCGTGCCGGCAGAGACGTGGCGCGCGTGGCGTGAGTTTGAGAAAAAGATCGTCGAGCGGCGCCGGGGTTGAGCCGGGCCGCATGCGGCGGCTTGCCATGGCGGGGCGTGTGTCTTCCGCTGGAGCGATGATCGGCGTGTTCGATTCAGGTTTCGGCGGGTTGACGGTGCTGGCCTCTCTGGCCAAGGCGCTGCCGCAGTACGATTACCTGTTTCTGGCCGACAGTGCGCGGGCTCCGTACGGGGCGCGCAGCTTCGAGGTGGTGCACGAGTACACGCGCGAGGCGGTGTCGTGGCTGTTTGACGAAGGCTGCACGCTGGTGGTGCTGGCGTGCAACACGGCCTCGGCCCGGGCGCTGCGCACGATCCAGCAACGCGATTTGCCGTCACGCTGGTCGGACCGCCGCGTGCTGGGCGTGGTGAGGCCTTCGGTGGAGGCGCTGGCGGGGCTGCCGCCGGGCGCGATCCCGGGCGAGACGCCGCCCTCGGATGCGGCGGGGGTGGTGGCGGTGCTGGGGACGGAGGGCACGATCGCTTCGGACTCTTACGGCATCGAGCTGCGCAAACTCGCGCCGCAGCTGCGGCTCGTGCAGCAGGCGTGCCCGATGTGGGTGCCGCTGGTGGAGGCGGGCGAGATCGAGGGCGAGGGACCGGAGTGGTTTTTGAAACGTTCCCTGGCGCCGGTGTTGCAGCCTGACTGCATGCCGCAGCGGCTGCTGTTGGGGTGCACGCACTATCCGCTTTTGTTGCCGAGTCTGCGGCGGCTGGTGCCGGAGGGCGTGGAAATTTTGTCGCAGGGCGAGATCGTGGCGTCGCGGCTCGCTCAGTGGATGCAGCGGCACCCGGAGCAGGAGGCGCGGCTTTCGCGAGGTGGGCGTCGCCGGTTTGCGACGACGGACGATCCGGCGTGGTTTGCGGCGCGCGGGGGGCGGCTGCTCGGGCACGCGCTGGTGGCGGAGCGGGCGCGGCTCAGGCCGGTGGGCGACTAGTCGCCGGAGTCGTGCAGGCCTCGCGCACGCCGTGCGCCATGCGGCGGAGCTCCTTGCAGGCGCGGTAGAGCAGGACGTTGCCGCGTTTGTACCAGGGGAATTTGCGCGTGTTGGCGATCGTGGAGGGGAAGCTGGTCGCGCTTTGCGAAACGGGAAGCGGATCGACCACGCGGACGCGGAGTCCGTAGAGCCAGCCCTGGTCGAATTCATGGTCGTAGGGGAGCGTCATCGGCAGGAGTTTTTCGACGTAGCGGGCGGCGGCGCGCCGGTTCAGGAGGTAGGCGCCGGAGCAGGCGGTGGCGCGCAGGGATACTCCCATGCGGTAGGATCCGGAGATGGGAATGGCGCCGGCGATCAGCCCGCGGCGGTTGGCGGCGAGTTTTACCATGTCCCAGTCTGGGGCGTGCCGGAGGATTCCCTCGATCAGCGCGGGAAAGTCGGCGGGAAGGACGATGTCGTCTTCGAGGATGAGGGCGGCGGGGGCGTCGGAGCTGGCGAGAAAGGTTTTGATGGCGAGGACATGGCTCATGTAGCAGCCCCACTCGCCGGGGACGGGGTGTTTGCCGTGGCGACGGCGGTAGCAGGCGTCGTCAAAATCGGGCCAGGGGAGGTCGCCGAGCTGTTTTCCGTCGATGGCCGGGACGCGGGTGAAGGGGATGCCGCAGCGGTCGAGCTCGGCGGCGGCATGGGCGAGCCGGTCCGGCGAGCGGTCCAGGTTGATCAGATAAACGGGGACGGGAAACTGCGGCGTGAGGTCGCGCATGGCACAGGGCGCCATGCTCGGGATTATGGAGCGGTTGGCAAGAACTCGACTTTGGCCGTGAGCTCGGGGGTGAGGAATCGGTCGGGGTTTTCGATGCCCACTTTGATTTGGAGCGTGCCCTTCTGGCGGTTGGCCTCGGGGGAAATCTCGGCGACGCGGCCGACGTAGACCTTGTCCGGGTAGGCCTCGGGGATGACGCGGCAGCGGTGGCCGAGGGCGATCTTGGCGAGGTCGGTTTCGTTGATGTCGAGCTCGACCTGGAGGTCGTTCATGTCGGCCACGGCGAGGAGCGCGGTGCTGGGGCCGCGGGTGCCGCCGAAGCTTTGGGGGGTGACGAGCTCGCCGGGCTCGACGAGTTTTTCGAGGACAACGCCATCGACCGGCGATTGGATGACGGTCCATTCGAGATAGGTGCGGACGAGTGCGAGTTGCCCTTCGATCTCGCGGATGGAGGCGCGAGCGGATTCGACTGCGAGTCGGGCCTCGTCGTCGGCCTCCTGGGAAGTGACGTTGCGAGTGAACAGGTCGTGTGCGCGGCGGTAGGCGATCTCGGCGCGTTCGAGTGCGACGCGGGCGTTGGCGAGGCGACCCTCGGCCTGGGCGACATTGGCGCGCTGTTCGGCGTCTTCCAGGCGGACGACGATCTCGCCCTTTTTCACGGCATCGCCCTTTTTGACGCCGATCCACTGGACCATGCCCTGGAAGCGCGGGCTGATTTCGATGCGCTCGCGGTTGATGATGTAGCCGGAGACGGTGAGCAGGGCGGAAGGGGTGCCGGCGGAGGCGACGGGAGGGGTGGCCGTCGCAGGGAGTTCGGTGGCCGGTTTTGCTGCAGTGGGGCGATCCTGGTCGTTGGCGTCGCCGCCGATGATGCGGCGGTCGGCCTCGGGGCGGGGCCAGGCGAAGTAGAGTGCGCAGGCGAGCGCGAGGGCGACTCCGGCAAAGATGCGTTTCACCGTGCCGCGTGGGCGGCGTTTGCGGTCGGGGTCGATTTTGAGGAGGGAGAGGTTGGCGGGTTTCACTGGGGAAGATCAGGCGGAGTGGAGCGAGGCGATGACGGGAAGACGCGCGGCGCGGAGGGCGGGGAGGAGGCTGCCGAGCAGGCCGATGAGAACGGCGAAAACGAGGCCCTTGAGACAGAGGATCGGGGTGATTTGAAAATCGAAGACGGTCTCGGAGAAAGTCTCCCAGCCGAGGGTGCCGGTGCTGTAGCCGTGCATCGGGAGGGCGAGCAGGCAGCCGATGGCGCCGCCGACGGCGGCGAGCAGGGCGCCTTCGAGGAGGAACCCGAGGAGGATGCTGCGGCGGCGGAAGCCGAGCACGCGCAGCGTGCCGACTTCGCGGGTGCGCGTGCTGATGCTGGCGTAGAGGGTGTTCATCGCGGCAAACATCGCGCCGATGGACATGACCACGGCGAGGAAATTGCCGAGCATGCGCGGGAGCATGGCGGAGCGCGTCTGCTCCTTGTAGTAGTCGACCTCGCGCACGACCTTCATTTTAAGGCGGCGCTCGCCTTCGATGGCCGTGCGGAGTTCGTCGGCGGCCTGATCGGAGGTGGGGCGGACGAGCATGCTGGAGTAGTCGGGGCGCTCGAAGGCGCTGCGGGCTTCGTCGGCATCGAGCCAGAGTTCCGAATCGAAGGCGCTGCGGCCGCCGTCGAAGAGGCCGACGACGGTGAGCTCGACACCGCCGGTCTTGATTTTTCCGCCGATGTGGAGGTTGGCAAAACGGCTGGCGAGTCGGCGGCTGGCGACGATCTCGCGCTGGCCCGGAGTGAACCAGCGGCCCTCGACGAGCTGCACCTGAGGGCGGAGCGTGCGGCCGGTCGGGGCCAGTCCGCGCAGGGTGGTGTTGGCCGAGCCGGTGCCGTCGCGGCGTGGGAGGTTGACGATGACGAGGGTGTCGGCGGAAGCGAGGGGCTGGCCGGAGTCGTCTCTGGCGACGGCGGTGTGGTAGCGGATGATGTTGTACTGTTCGCGGGTGACGACGCTGGTGGCTTCGGCGAGGGCGCCCTGGCGGACGATGAGGAGGTTGCGCGGGTCGCCGGTGTTGCCGCTGGATTTCTCGATGCCGATGGCGAGGGCCTGCAGGACGACAAAGACGGCGACGACGAGGGCGAGTCCGAGGATGGTGGCGAGGGTGGCGCGCCAGCGGATGAAGATCGAGCGGACGTGGTATTTGAAGAGGGGAAACATGGGGAGGTGTGTGGGTTCAGCCACCGATGGGCACAGATGGGCACCGATCTAGTCCATGATGAGGCGACGAACCTCGACGCGTTGTGGGCCGAAATTGAGCAGGAGACCGTGGCGCAGCCGCGCGGCCTTGAGGTAGTTCAGGCATTGTGCGATGTGAGAATCGTCGATGGCTTTGGCCGACTTCAACTCCACGATGAGGCTGTCGCCGACGAGCAGATCCGCCACGTAGTCGCCGACGTTGATTCCATCATAGAAAACGGGGAACGGCTTCTGCTGGGTGATGTGGAGGCCAGCTTTGCGCAGCTCGTGAACGAGGGCGTTTTCGTAGACTTTTTCAAGGAAACCATAGCCCAGCGTGTTGTAGACAGTGAAGGCGCTGCCGATGACGCGTTGGGTGAGCGGATCGTGTGGGTGATCGGTGTTCATCGGTGGCGATCGGTGGCGCGTACTTAATCGAGCGTCTTGAGGCCTTCGACGACGCTCATGCGGGCGACGGAGATGGCGGGGGCGAGGCTGGAGACGATGCCGAGGAGCACTGCGACCAGGGCGGCGGTGCCGAGGATGCGCGGGGTGACGGTGAGCATGGGGAATAGGCCGCCGGTAAGGGTGGGGGCGTCGATGTTGGCGGAGATGAGCCAGGCTCCGCCTGCGCCAAGCAGGAGGCCGACGGCGGAGAGGCCGAAGCTCTCGGCGAGGATGAAGGCGAAGAGCTCGTGGCGGCGGAAGCCGAGGGCCTTGAGCACGGCAAGTTCGCGCATGCGCTCGCGCACGGCCATGCTCATCGTGCTGGCGGTGACCAGGAGCAGGGCGAAGACGACGACGGAGCAGATGGAGGAGATGAGGACCTTGATGTTGGCCCACATGGAGACGAAGCCCATCTGGAAGGCGCGCTCGGTCTCGGCGACGACTTCGGCGGAGGTGTTGGCAAAGGCGGCGTTGACTTGGTCGATGATGCGCGGGACGTCGTCGGCCGAGCGGGCTTTGACCCACCACATGCCGACGGTGCCCGGGTCGCCGAGGAGTTCGTCGAGGTATTTTTGGTGGAACCAGACGTTGCGGTCGTCGCTGGTGCCCTCGTAGATGCCGGTGACGGTGAGGTCGAGATCGACCGGGTAGTACTGGCCGACGAGCGGGAGGCGGTCGCCGGGTTTGAGGTTGTAGCGTTTGGCGGTGTCGAGGCCGATGATCGCGCCGGTGCGGTCTTTTTTCCAGGCGTCGAGTCGGTCGGGGGAAATCAATGCCTCGCCGAAGACGCCCATGAGGGCATCGGGGTCGGTGGCGAACTGGGCAAAGAAGGTGTTGTCCTCGCCCTTGTAGTTGCCGCCGAAAAAAGTGAGTGGAGTGACGGCCTCGACGCCGGGGATTTTCTCGATGAGGGCGCGCTGGCGCACGGGGAGCGGGCTGGCAATGGAGACCTTGTTGCGTACGGCGATGCGCAGGGCGGTGCCGACGTCTTCGGGGGGATTGCTGAACTCGTTTAGGACAACCTGAAGCGCGACGAGGAGGAAGAGGCTGGCGGCGACGCTGAGCACAGAGAGGGCGGCGCGGCGCTTGTTGCGAAACGCGTTTTTGATGACGAAGCCGGAGAGGGTCATGGCGGGGGCGCGTCAGTTCAGCACGAGCTCGCCTTTTTCCAGGTGGATGTTGCGGGAGCCGTAGGCGGCGGCCTTGGGGTCGTGGGTGACCATGATGACGGTCTTGCCGGCGTCGCGGCTGAGGGCGCGGAGGATTTCGAGCACCTCGGTGGCGGAGTGGGAGTCGAGGTTGCCGGTGGGCTCGTCGGCGACGATGAGTTTGGGGTCGGTGACGAGGGCGCGGGCGATGGCGACGCGTTGTTCCTGGCCGCCGGAGAGTTGCTTGGGCCGGTGCTGCATGCGGTCGGCGAGCCCGACCATTTCGAGTGCGGCGGTGACGAGGCGGCGGCGCTCCTTGGAGTTGAGATTGGTGAGGAGCAGCGGCAGTTCGACGTTTTCGAACGCGGTGAGCACGGGGATGAGGTTGAAGGTCTGAAAGACGAAGCCGACATTCTGGTTTCGCCAGTCGGCGAGCTCGGATTGGTTGAGCGCGGCGATGTTGTGCTCCTGGACGATGCAGTCGCCGCTAGTGGGGCAGTCGACGCCGGCGATGATGTGCAGGAGCGTGGATTTGCCGGAGCCGGAAGGGCCCATGAGCGTGAGGAACTCGCCCTGGGCGATGCTCAGGTTGATGCGGTGCAGTGCGGTGACGTCGAGCTCACCCTGCTTGAAGATCTTGGTGAGGTCGCGGATTTGGACGATCGGGGCTTCGGCTGGCATGGGGAAAACAGGAGCTAACGGCACAACTGCCTGTAAACAACACGATAGTGGCCGTTCGGCGTGCCGAAATGGGCGGGGCCGGCAGAAAGCATTCGCGAGCCTCGGGCGGGTCCGCCTAGCGTGGGGCACGATGGTGAAACGGCCGTGCATTCTCTGGATCGTGACGACGCAGTGGCGCGCCTCGGCGACCGGCTATGCGGGCGATCCGCAGGCGCGTACGCCGACGCTCGACCGTCTGGCGGCGGGTGGGGTGAACTATGCGCAGGCGGTGACGCCGCATCCCTTCGGTCCGTTTGCGAGGGCGGCGCTGCTGACGGGCGTGCCGTCGCCGCAAAATGGCGTGCGGGATTATTTCGATCCGCTGCCGGTGGGGTCTCGCACGGTGGCGCACACGCTGGCGGAGATGGGGTACGAGACGGCATTTTTCGGGAAGTGGCATCTGGGCAAACGTGACCCGGAGGCGCCGCTGGTGGGTGAGGCTCATGCGCGACAGTGCGTACCGGAAGGCGCGCGCGGCGGATTTGAGTTTTGGGAGGGTTTCGAAAGCGGTTTTTTGCTCAACGACCCATGGCTGCACGGCACCCGGCTGCCGGAGCCGCAGCGTTTTCCCGGTTATCAAAGTGCGGTGGTGGGTGAGCGCGCGGCGGCATGGTTGGCGTCGCGACGTGAGGGACGGACGGAGTCACCTTGGTTTGCGTGTGTGAGTTTGGAAGCGCCGCATCCGCCGTATGCCGCGCCGGCGGATGGGGTGGCGCCGTGCGATCCGGCCGGGTTGCAACTGCCGGGCAATGTGCCGCGCGGTGGCGCCGCGGAGGCGCAGGCGCGTCGCGAGCTGGCGGGCTATTACGCGCATATCGAGGCGACGGACCGCGCCATCGGGCGTCTGGTGGATTCAGTGGCGGACGACGATCCGATCGTGGTGGTGACGTCGGTGCATGGCGACATGCACGGCGCGCACGGCTTGTTCCGGAAAGGTTGGCCGCATGAGGAGAGCGTACGGGTGCCGCTGCTGGTCTGGCGGCGTTCGGGCTCGCCGTCGGGCAACGCGGGGCGGCGCAGCGACGAGGCGGTTTCGTTGCTGGAGTTGCCCGCGTGGTCTGCGGCCTGGGCGGAGGGGGGGGCGACACCGCCGGGCGGGCTGTACGCGTCGATTTCGATGCCGAGCGTGGTGCGTCTGCCGCACCAATGTGACCGGGGGTGGCGGGGCGTGCGTACGCCGACGCGAAAGCTCGTGCTCGATGCGGATGGGCAGCCGTGGCTTTTCTTCGATCTGGCCGCCGATCCCGGCGAGCAGTGCAACCTGATCGATGCCCCCGAGTGGGCGGCCGAGCGCGCGGCACTCCTCGCGCATCTCTGAGGCCGGGCCCTAGACGGGGAACTGCCGGCGGATGACGGCCTCGATGTCGTGCAGGCGGACGGGCTTGGTGATGTAGTCGTCCATGCCGGCCTCGATGCAACGTTCGCGGTCGCCGGCGATGGCGTTGGCGGTGAGGGCGACGATCTTGGGCTGACGGTCGGGTGGCAGCGTGGCGCGGATGCGCCGGCTCGCCTCCAGGCCGTCCATCTCGGGCATCTGGAGATCCATCAGGATGAGTTGAAACGGGTGCGCCTGCGCGCGCGCCACGGCATCCTGTCCGTTGTCGGCCGTCTCGGCGTCGTAGCCGAGGCGTAGCAGGAGGCGCTGGGCGATCTTGCGATTCACGAGATTGTCCTCGGCGAGCAGGATGGAGAGCGGGATGGCATCGGCGAGCGTGGGCGTGTGCGCAAGGGTGCCCGCCGATGTGGCGGGAGGCTGGCCGACAGGCGCGAAGAGGGCGGCTACGGCTTGGTGAATGGCGGTGTTTTTAAAGGGCAGCGGGAGCTGGCCCCAGGGGACTCCGGTCGCGGGCGCGTCGTCGGGTTGCCGGACATGCCGGAGGAAGAGCCGGGGCGCGGGATGTGCGGCCAGACGAGTGAGGAGCTCTGGACTGGGTCCCGCGGTTTCATCGACGACCAGGAGTGCGGCCTCTCGGGCGGCGGCGGGATCGTCGCCGGCGTCGAGCACAAGGCTGGCCACACCCCAAGCCTCGAAGAGTTGGAGGAGGCGGCGGCGGTTGACCGGGTGCCCGCCAATGAGGCAGACGGGGCCGGTACGCAGGGGGGATGGCGTGTCCGGCAGGCGGAGGGTTGCCGGGCTCTCCGCCGCGTTGGCTGAGATTGTGAAAATGACCGTGGTGCCCTGGCCCTCGGTGCTCTCGATGCGCATGCTGCCGCCCATGAGCGCGCACAGGCGCTGGCTGATGGCGAGGCCGAGGCCGGTGCCGCCGTAGCGCCGGGTGGTCGTGCCGTCGCATTGGCTGAAGGCTTGGAACAGGCGATGCACGCGCTCGGCGGAGATGCCGATGCCGGTGTCGCGGACGACGAATTCGAGAAGGCCCGGCTCGCCGGTGGCGGAGGAGGCGCTGGGGCGCACTTCGATGGCGATGCTGCCGGCGTGGGTGAATTTGACGGCGTTGTTGACGAGGTGGGCGAGGATCTGGCGCAGGCGAGCGGGGTCGCCGAGCACGAGGGCGGGGACGGCGGGATCGATGGCGTAGGCGAGTGCGAGGCGTTTGGCGGCGGCCTGGCAGGCGAAGAATTCGAGGGTCTCCTCGATGCAGGAGGCGATTTCGAGGGGGATGCGCTGAAGGGCGATCCTGCCGGACTCGATGGTGGAAAAGTCGAGGATGTCGTTGAGCACGGCCAGGAGCGCCTCGCTGGAGGTGCGGATGGTGCCGACGCACTCGCGTTGGTCGGCGGTGAGCTGGCCACCTTCGAGGAGGAGGCTGGCCATGCCGAGCACGCCGTTGAGGGGGGTGCGGATCTCGTGGGACATGGCGGCGAGGAACTCGCTCTTGGCGCGAGAAGCCTCGTCGGCCTGGGCTTTGGCGAGGCGTAGTGCCTGTTCGGTCTCGACGCGGGTGGTGATGTCGGAACCGACAGCGATGAAGGTCGTGACGGCGCCGGTCTCGTCGCGGACTGGCTGGACGTCGAGGGCGAGGTGGTAGGCACGGCCGGCTTTGCTGTAGAGCACGATGTCGGCGCGGCTGCCGCTGCCGTGTGCGAGTGCGGCGCGCAGGCGGGCGACGGTCTCGCTGGAGGTATCCGGGCCGGTAAGCAGGTCGGCGGGACGGTGGCCGGCGATCTCCTGCGGGGTATAGCCCATGGTGCGGGTGAAGCTCTCGTTGACCCACTCGGTGCGGCCGTCGGGGGCGAAGATGATGACGAGGTTGTCGGTGCGCGCGGCGACGAGGGAGAGTTTGCGCGCGGCGGCCTGGCAGGCGCGTGCGGATTCCTCGGCGGTGCGCCGGGCCGAGATGTCCTGGAGTGTGCCGATGATGCGTTGTGGGGAGCCGTGTGCATCGAGGGCGACGGTTTTCGCGCGGAGATAGAGGTAGCGCCAGTCGCCGGCGTGGGCGCGGACGCGGAACTCGGGATCGATGAAGATGGTGGCGCCGGCGAGGAGGGCGTGTGTGCGGCGTTCGAAGAGAGGCAGGTCGTCCGTGTGGATGAGCGACTGGAGTGCCTGGAGGGTGGAGGGCATGCGGCCTTGATCGTAGCCGAGCATGGACCAGAGGGCGGGGCTGTAGTAGACGCGGCCGGTGGGGACGTGCCACTCGAGGATGCCGATGCCGGTGCTATCGAGGGCGAGGCGGAGGCGTTCGTCGGAGACCTTGAGTCGTGTCTCGATGCGGAGGCGCTCGTCGTTTTCGGCGCGGAGGCGGCGGTTGGAGAGTTGCGCGGCGAGCATGCCGGCGCGCGCGTTGCGTGCGAAGTGGATGCTGAGCGCGAGGAGGATGGTGATGCCGATGCCGGCGAAGAGGGCGATCTCCGGCAGGTACTGGCGCTGGCGGCGGAGAAACTCGGGGGAGGGCTGGAGCCCGATGCGGTAGCGGTGCTGGCGGATGGAGACGGTGTAGGCGAGGGCATGGCGGTCCTGCGCGGGGTCGTCGGCGGATTGGAATGCCGGGTGGCCGTCGACGGAGACGGAGATACGGTAGTTTGGGGCGAGCCGGAGGCGGCGGTCGATCGAGGCGAAGAAGGCGGTGTAGCAGTACTCGGCGGCGGCGAAGCCTGCGACGGAGTCGCTTCGGAGGATGGGGGCGTAGAGCACGAAGCCGTCGCAGCCTTGGGCTGGGAGTAAGATGCCTTCGGCGCCGGCCGGCTGGCGCGTATGGCTCGCTGCGAGGAGTGCGGAAGAGCGGGTGGGATCGGCTGCGTGGTCGAATGCGATGAGGGCCTCGTTGCCGTCGTGGGGGTGGACGTAGCGGTTGATGAGGCGTGCTGGATCGACCCATGCGAGGGAGACGCAGCCGCGGGTGGATTCCTGGCCGAAGAAGGCGATGGCGGAGGCGTCGTGCTCGATGGGCAGGTCGTCGCGTCGCTGGCTCCACGGGCGTGCGACGTGCTCGCTGAGTGCTAGGGTGATGGACTCGATCTCACGGTCGAGGACGGTGGCAAACTGGGTGAGGTTGGTCTGGGTATCGGTATCGATGTAGAGGGCCTGCCGTTCGCGGAGCCCCTGCCAGAATATGAGACTGAGGAGGGCTCCGGCGAGGAGCGCGGGGACGGGAGCCCAGCGGGGGATGGTGGAGTCGGCGAGCGCGCTTTCGTGCCAGGCGCCGAGGAAGAGCGCCCCGCCGAGGAGGGCGAGAGTGATGCTGGCCAGCGGAGACGCGGGGTGTGTGCCCCAGCAGGTGGCGGGCATGCCGCCGAAATGGCTGTCGAGGGATGCGAGACCGGCGACGGCGATGAGGGTGCCTGTGATGGCGATGACGGGCAGGCGGAATCGCGGAGTCAGGCCGAGGAGCCACCAGAGGATCGCGAGGCTGCCGGCGAGGAGGGCCGCGGCGACCATGGGGGGCATCGGTTGTGGCTGGAGCGCGCCGGTGGTCTCGCGCGTGGCGACGAGGAGTCTTTCGATGCCGAGGTCGAGGTGGCCGATGGAGGAGACGAGTGCGGCGCCGGCGGTGAGGGTGGCGAGTGCAGCGAGCCAGCCGTAGCGGCGGTGGCCGAGGTCGATTGCGAGGAGCGCGGCGCCGAGGGCGAGGGCGCACAGGGCGGTGTCGACCCCGAAGGGGGTGGCATCGCGGACGGGTTGGACGAGTGGCTCGATGGGGATGAGCCAGCCGGCGAGGCCGAGTAGGCCGAGGGCGACAAGTGCCCATTCGAAGCCGAGGGTGAGACGCTCGATCCAGGTGCGACGCGGACGGATGAGGGGCGCTGACATGGGGTGCTTGAGAACATGCCCGTGGGGGCGGCGGGGCAACTGGTTTTCAAAAAGAAAACCGGTCGGACGGTGGCTCAGTGGCCGGCCGGTGCGGGGACGGTTTCGGCGGGGGCGTCGGCCGGGCGGAGGAGTCCGCTGAGACCATTGGCAAAGGCCCAGTGAGGGGACTCGAGATTGCCGGTGAGGTTGACCGCGAGAGCCTGGCTGAAGGGGACGAGGACGAAGCCGACGGCGCCGCGGAGGCCGTCGGAGGATTCGCCGAAGGGGTAGACGCGGGCGTTGAAGTCGAGGCCCTGGGTATCGATGAAATATTTGCCGCTGGCCTCGATGGAGGAGTTGCTGCCGGAGAGGCGCAGGTCGGGGAAGGTGATGACGGGGCCGTCGATCTTGGCGCTGGAGCGGGCGCTGGTGAACCGGAGGGAGGTGAAGGGGAGGAGGTGGGAGAGCGGGCCGAGGATGTAGATCTGGCGGAGGTTGGGGCCGGAGATCATGGCGTTGCCGTTGCCTTTGAAGCGGAGGAGGTCGATCCAGGGGCCTTCGGCGGAGAGGGCGAGGTCGAGCGAGACGCCGTGCATCCAGTCGCGGTCGGGGTTGCGTGCGGGCGGAGGGAGGCCGCGGTGGAGCGCGGAGAACGCGAGGAGCTCTTCGACGGTGCGGCCCATGTCGGTGTGTTTGAGGGCGAGGTCGAATCCGAGGGTGCGGCCGGCGGCGGTCTTTTCGAGTTGGGCGTGGCCTTCGATTTCGCCGCCGGCGAAGCCGCCGCGGAATTGGCGGAAGTCGAAATCGCCGGTGTGGTAGTCGGCCGAAAGGGCGAGGCGCTGGAGGGGGAGTCCGTAAACGGAGATCGGTGTGGGCGAGTCGAACTCGACATGGACCTGTTGCTGGAGTCCGCGCGGGCCGGCGGGGCCGTCGAGGTGGCCGATGGCGTGAACTTGAGGCGGGGCTGAGAAACGATGTGGGGCAACGAGGGCGATGGCCTCGGGACCGTAGAGGCGGGCGGCTTCGGCGAGGTCGAGTGTGGAGTGGACGTCGAAGTCGATGGCGCGCCAGGCCCGGTTTTCCAGGTCGTAGGCGCGGGAGAAGGTGCCGGAGGCTGCGCCGGAGCCCTGGGTGGCGAAGAAGTCGAGTGCGTCGATGTAGTGGGTGCGGATGAAGAGGCGTGTGCGCAGCTGGTCGAAGGGGACTTCGCGGATGGCGGCGTGCGTGCCTTCGGCGGCGACATAGATGCGGCTGAGGCGGGCGTTGCCCCAGCGGCCCTGGATGTCGATGTCGGCGCGTGGCGGGGCGGATTCGAAGTCGAAGTGTCGCCAGAAGTCGGGCCACCAGGGGCCGAACCATCCGTTGATGTCGAGGGGGCGTAGGCGGCCTTGGAGGAGGAAGCGGTAGTCGCGCGTATCGATGTCCATCGCGTAGCTGCCGCGGGCTTCGTTGTCGCCGACGGAGACGAAGGCATCGTCGGCGCGGAACTGGCGGCCGTGGAGGCTGAGCCAGCCGGAGGCGCGGTCGATGTGGACTTTGTGGGCGAGGAGATCTTCGACCTGGGCCCAGATGCGCAGGGAGTCGAGTTTCGCGCCTGGGGCGAGTGTGCCGGAGCCGCGCAGGAGGGTCGGGCGTTTGAAAAGGACGAGGCGGGCGAGGTTGCGATTGGCGAGGGTGCTTGCGGTCTGGGTGAGGGCTTCGGTGAGGGAGGTCTCGAATTCGAAGGTGCCGCTGCGCTGGCGCCAGTCGATGTCGGCCGCAAGCGCGAGCGGGGCGTCGGCGACGCGGGTCTTGAGCTCGGCGTGGACGGTGGTGAGCTCGGTGGAGCTGAGGCGGAGGATCGGGGCCTCGGCCGTGACGTCGTAGGCCTGGATGTGGTCGGTGGAGATTTCGACGAGGCGGGGGCGGATGGAGAACGGGGTGCGGCGGACGAGGGCGTCGCCGGAGAGCCTGAGGTGTTGCAGGGACAGGCGTGGGTAATTGATGGAGGCGATTTCGGCGGAGATGTGGAGGAGGCCTTCGTCGCGTGCGAGGAGGGGGAAACGGGTGGCGAGCCGAATGGGGCCGGTGAGGAGCGAGGCGGGTTTGTCTCCGGGGAGTTCGAGGCTCAGGCCCTCGGCGAGAAACTCGACTTGGGCGTTGGCGCCGGAGGTGGCCTCGGGGACGAGGCGGACGGTGAGTTTACCGCCGGAGATGGGGGCGAGCTGGGCGGACCATTGCGCGATTTTCCGGAGGGTGCGCAGGTAGGCGGGATACCAGTCGGTGGCGGGGGTGGAGCGCGAACGGTGGTGGAATGAGGCGAGGGATACGGCGCCTTGCACGGAGAAGGCGATGTCGTCGCACTGGCCGGCGAGGCGCTCGATGGTGAGGGCGCTGTGGGCGGGTTGGAAATCGGCGGCGACGTCGCGCAGAAAGGGCTCGGCTTTACCGGAGGCGGAGAGTGCGCCTGGGATGAAGAGGTTGAGCCCGGCGAGTTCGACTTCGTGGACGAGGCCCTCGCCTTGGAGGAGGGTCCATGGGTCGAGCCGGACGTGGAGAAGGCGCAGGGTGAGCAGTGGCTCTTCGATGCCGGGGCCGCCGACGGAGATGTCTTCGACGAGGATGCGGCCTTGGGGATCGATGGCGGCGCGGCCGATGTGGACGATGAGGGGCGATTCGCCTCCGAGGCGGCCGATGTGGCGTTCGAGATGTCGGAGGAGGGGCGCGGGGAGCGGGAGCTCGTGGGCGGAGGCGAGCCAGAGCTGCAGGCCGATCAGGCCGACCAGAGCCAGCCAGAGCGACCAGCGCAGGAACCGCCAGAGGCCGCCCGCGCAGAGGCGGGTGCCGAACCAGCAGTGTTTAAACACCGTGCGCATAGCCGGACCCCGCGGTGAGCTCAGGGCGTGGCGGCGGTGGCCGGGGCCGGCGGGGTGGACGCGGGGCCTGGGTCGCGGGGGCCGTAGATGAGCGTCCAGAGCGCGTCGGTGAAGGGCTGCTCGATTTCGAAGAGTGCGTCGAGGTCCTGTGCGCCGGCGAGCTGGGTGGTGCCGCCGATGCGGTCGCTCAAGAGGATTTCCTGGGTGCTGGTTTGTGCGCCGGCGGCGCCGCCTTCGAGAATGACGGTGGCGACGAGTTTGTAACTCCAGGGGCGCTCGGGACCGCCGGTGGAGACGGTGGCGGTGAAGTGGTCGCCGACGAAGTTTTTGGCTCGGAGCTGGCGGAGTTGGGCGAGGAGGGTGCGGATGGCGGCCTGGCGCTCGGCGGGCTCGGTCGCGAGGGCGTCGTCCCAAGTCTGGGCACCGTCGAGCTGGCGTTGATAGAGGGGAGCGGCGTCGGTGGCGCCGAGGGGGAGGATCGCGAGGGCGGTGATGCGTGCGCCGGCGGGGAGCTCGCGGAGGGTGCGGTTGCGCCAGGCGCGGGGCTCGACGGGGATTTTGCGCAGGATCTCGGCGTCGATGGCGTAGACGAAGTGTGCGTCGGAGAACTGGGCGTAGGCGGTCGGGCCGCGGTTGGCGCCGACGCCGATGCGCAGGGTCGTGGTCTGGGGCGTGGAGCCGGTGGTGGTGGTGACGATGATCTCGCGTTCGGGCTGGTTGAAGCCCCATGCCTCCTCGTCGGCGCGAGAGGGGGCATCGCTGAGGAATTCGGCGGCGGTGAGATTGTTGAGGTTGTCGATGAGCTGGCGGACGAGGCCGGCGTCGGCGGGCTGGGTGGGGGAGGCTTGTTCGCCGGAGCGGGTGATGGATTGCCAGGTGATGGTTTCGCCGGAGGCATCGACGCGCTGGAGGCTGAGCTCGGGCTGGCGCGGGGCGCGCAAGGCGATGCTGGTGACGGTGCGGGGATCGAGGCTGTAGAGGTGGGTCTCGCGGAGGGCTTTTTGGGCGTTGCTGAGCTGGTCGAGGAGGGGCTTGGGGACGGAGACGGTGAAGACGACGGACTTGTAGTCGCTCTTTTCGATCTGGGCGTAGAACTCGATCTCGGTGGCGTCGGCGGCCGGGGTGGCGCGCGGGGCGCCGAGGAGAAGGGTTTCGCTGCGGTTATTGCCTTCGAGGGTGATGCGGAGTGAGGCGGAGGTGGCGGGGGTGAGCTCGGGCGCGAGGGCTTCGGTGACGAAGGTCTTGGCGCGGAGGGCGGCGAGGCCGGCGATGGTGAGCTCGGTGGCCGTCTTGCTGGCGCGGGCGTCGATGGGGGTCTCGAAGGCCCAGCGATCGCCGTCGCGTCGCACGCGGATACGGAGGTTGGCGGCGTTTTGCAGGTTGAAGGAGCGGACTTCGAAGACGGGGATGCTCAGGAGCTCGTCGGAGCGGAGTTGCTCGGGGGGGGTTGCGAGGAGGGTGGCGAGGCGGCGGTTGACGACGTGGATGCGCTCGCCGTCGGGGGAGAGAATGTAGAGGCGGTTGCCGTCGGTGGTGCCTTTGCCGAGTTGGAGGGTGACGGGGGTGGGGGTGGCCGTGGTGGTGAAGGCGATGCTGGCGGCGGGGTGATCGAGGCCGTAGTCGGCGAGGGTCATGCCGGTTTTGGGGAGGTCGGCGACGAGGAAGCTGGTCTCGTGTTCGAGGAGTTGGAGCTCCTTGAGGATGCTGCTGACAGCGTGGGGATTGGCGGGCCAGTTAAAGGGGACGGTGATCGACCAGGCTTCACCCCGGCGTGCGAGGGCGGTGGTCTGGGGGCCGGCGACGAGGGTGAGGGACTGGATGTCGGCCGACTCGGGGCCGAGCACGCGGGTGCGGGTGGCCTTGATCTTCTCCTCGATGTCGAATTTGGGGCGGACGTAGAAGATGAAGCCGAAGAGCGCGACGTTGAGGAAAATGAGGATGAGCGTGACTTTGGTGCGCATGCGGAGAGGGGGTCAGGAGCGGCGGCTCCAGTAAACCATGATGCCGAGCAGGGCGATGGCGCCCGGGGCGATGAAGAGCAGCGAGTAGCGGAGGCGGGTGAGTTCCTGCTGGCTGAGGGCCAGTTGGAAGCGCTCGATGGGGCGGGGTGGAATGGCAAGCTGGGTGTCGCGGTCGACGGTCCAGTTGATGGCGTTGAAGAACAGGGTCTGGTTGCCGGGGAAGCCGAGCCGGCTGTTGGCGGCGAGGTCGGCGGTGCCGAAGACGACGAGGCGGCCGCCGCGGACGCTGAAAGGCAGATCACCACGGGCCTGGACGCGCTCGGAGGCGACGCCGATGCCGAGGCGGTTGGCGGGATCGAGCTGGGGGAGGCCGCGGACGTCGATGCCGGGGTCGTACTCGGGCATCTGGCGGAGGCGGTAGCTGCGCTCGCCCCAGGCTGTGGGGGAGGTGGCGCCGAGGGTGGTCAACGTGAGCCCGCTGCCGGTGCCGCGGCCCGGCTCCGGGCGGAGGCTGCGTGTCTCGCCCAGGCGCAGCGCGAGCTGGCGGTCGATGAGCATCTGGGTGATCGGGTGTTTTTGAAAGGCGGCGATGCGCAGGTCGCCCTCTTCGGTGACGCTTTCCGGGTTGATGTCGTAGATGACATCGTCGTCGACCATCACACCCCAGTCGGCGAGGAGGTCGTCGAGGCCGTGGGGCAGGCGGGGCGCGAGCAGGAGGATGGCGCGGCCGGCGCGGGCGCTGAGGTATTGGCGGAGGTGCTCGGCGGCAAAGCGGTCGACGTTGAGCGGGGCGGCGGCGATGACCAGGGCGGCATCGTCGGGGATCTTGCGGAGGTGTCCGATATCGAGTTTTTCGACGGCAAAGTTGCGCAGGCGGAGCTCGTCGCGCAGGGCGGAGAGGCCGCGGACGGGATCGACGCTGTCGGGATCGAGCTCGCCGTGGCCGACGAGGAAATAGATTTTTTTGCGCTCGGCGGCGGCGACGTCGAGGATGGCGGAGGTGAAGGCCTGCTCGCCGCGGAACTCGCGCTTTTCGCCGCCTTCGATGTGGTAGAGGTCGCCGAGGGTGACGACGCGTTTCTGGTCGCCGCTGAGAAAGACGATGGCGTTGGGCTGCTCGATGCCGAGCTGCTGGGCCTCGCGGTTGCGCTGGAAGACGTCGAGGTGTTCGACGGTGATGCGGTGGCCGGCGTCGTTGGAGGCGGAGGCGTAGGTGTATTCGCGCAGGAGGCTGCGGACGTCGCGGAGGGCCTGGACAACCTCCTCCTGGGGCGCGTCGTCGGAGAGTGTGACGACCACGCGGACGGGGCGGGTGAGGCCGCGGAGGTAGGAGCGGGTCTCGGGCGAGAGAGAGTAGCGGTGGTAGTGGGTGAGGTCGAAGCGCCAGGCGTAGTGGCGCGCGAGGTAGTTGAGCCCGAGGAAGAGGGTGGTGATGAGGATGGCCTGCAGGACCAGATTGCAGGTGCGCAGCCAGCGTACGGCGCGGAAGCTTTCGAGATGGAACATCGGTGGGGGGCTCCTTAGCTGTGCAGCAGTTTTGCCTCGACGCTGAAGATGCTGAAGATGAGCGCGAGGGAGGCGCCGCTGAGGTAGAAGAGCAGCTGCCGGGTGTCGACGATACCGCGCGAGAAGTCGTCGAGGTGGTTGAAGATCTGGGCGTAGTCGATGGCGGCTTTCATGGGCTGGAGCACGCCGGTTTGCAGGGCTTGGATATCGGCGAGGTAGCGGATGCCGACGATCAGACCAAAGAGGAGGGTGAAGGTGACGATGCCGGCGACGGCCTGGTTGCGAGACAGTGAGCTGGAGAACACGCCGACAGCGATGAAGAGCAGCCCGGAGATCGCGATGAAGAGGTACCCACCGAGGAGGGGGGCGGCATCGATGAAGCGCGCGTCGCCGGCGAAGCGGCTGAGGATGTAGAAGAAGACGCCGGTCGAGGCCCAGAGCAGGAGGTAGAGGATGTAGGCGGCGCCGAATTTGCCGAGGACGACCTCGGTGGTGGTGACAGGCGTGGTGAGCAGGGTTTCGATGGTGCCGAGGCGGCGCTCTTCCGCGAGGCACTTCATGGTGAGCAGGGGCACGAGGAAGAGCACGGGCAGCCAGAACAGTTGGAAGAAAACCTGCGCGGGCGAGATCTCCTGGGCGGCGGCGCTGTAGCTCTTGAGGATGCCGGTGAAGATGAAGCCCATGACGGCGAGGAAAAGGACGCCGGCGACGTAGGTGCTGGGGCTGACGAGCAGCATCCGGACCTCGTGGCCGAGTATGGTGAAAAAGTGGCGCATGAAACGTGAGCTCGGGTGAAAGGGGGGAGTCGGCGCGGCGGCGCTCAGGGTTGCGGGGCGGGTGGCTCGGACGGGGCGGCGGGGGCTTCGTCGATCACATCCCAGCTGCGGCGGGTGGCGGCGAGGAAAACGTCTTCGAGGGTCGAGTGGGCGCGGCTGATGGCGCGCAGGCGCAGGCGGGGCTCGGCCGCGATGGCGCGCAGGAGTTGTTCGCCGAGCTCGTCGTCGCGCGAGGTGGAGAGGCGCACGGTGCGGAAGCCGTGGGAATCGGGTGCGCCGGTCTCGGCGATGGCGAGGGTGGAGTCGATGCCCGCGAGCAGGGTGGGCAGGCGGTCGGTGTCGCCGGCCAGTTCGAGTTCGTAGAGGGACTGGCCGAGGATGGTGCGGCGCAGCTCGGCGGGGGCGCCCTGGGCGACGACGCGTCCGGCGTTGATGATGAGCACGCGGTCGCAGGTCACTTCGATCTCCGGCAGGATGTGGCTGGAGATGATGACCGTCATGTGGCCGCGGAGTCGGGCGATGAGGTCGCGGACGATGAGGATCTGGTGCGGATCGAGGCCGATGGTGGGCTCGTCCATGATGATGACGGGCGGTTCGGCGAGGATGGCTTCGGCGATGCCGACGCGTTGGCGGAAGCCTTTGGAGAGTTTGCCGATGATGCGGTGGCGGACGCGCTTGAGGTCGCACAGTTCGAGGACTTCGTCGATGCGCGGGCTGAGTTTGCGGCGGGGCATCTCCTTGAGGCGTCCGCGGAAGTAGAGGTACTCGCCGACCCGCATATCCTCGGGGAGCGGGTTGTTTTCCGGCATGTAGCCGATGGCGCGGCGGACGGCTTCGCCTTCGGTGGCTACGTTGTGGCCGCAGATGCGCACGGAGCCTCCAGAGGCCGGCAGGTAGCCGGTGAGGATGCGCATGGTGGTGGATTTGCCGGCGCCGTTGGGGCCGAGAAATCCGAGGATTTCGCCGCGGGCGACGGTGAAGCTGATGTCGTTAACCGCCGCAACCCCGGCGTAGTGTTTGACGAGGTGGGAGGCTTCAATGGCGGGCGTGGAGGCGTCGGGCATGCGAAGGCCGGCGAATCTCAACGCAAGTGGCCCGACACTCAATCCTCAACTGTGCCGGTGGCGGCGTCTTTTTCCATTGTTACCTCGCCTGCACGAAAGTGTTGGAGCTGGCCGGCGGCATCGCGGAGGCGGAGGCCCCCCTCGTCGTCGATGCCTTCGGCGGTGCCGGCATACCGGCAGGCGCCATGGATGAGGGCAATGGGTTGGCCGCGGAGGGTGTCGAAGCGGTCCCAGAGGGTGGCAAAGGTCTCGCGATGGCGTCCGTCGATGAAGGCTTCGTAGCTGGCGATCATGCGGCGGATGAGGTTTGCGGTGAATCGATTAATGTCGAGCGGCTTGCGGGACTCCTCGGCGATGGAGGTGGCACGCGGGCTGGCGTCGTTGGCGGCGTTGACGTTGAGGCCGAGGCCGAAGACGAGGTCGCGGACGTGGTCGGAGTCGATCCGCGCCTCGGTGAGCATGCCGCCGGCCTTGCGCCCGTTGAGTAGCAGGTCGTTGGGCCATTTGATGCCGGGGGCGGTCTGGCTGGATTCGGCGACGAAGTCGCAGACATTGACGCCCATCCACAGGGTAAAGGCTTGGAGTCGCTCGGGCGTGAGTGCCGGACGGAAGCCGAAGCTCGCGTACATGTTATTATTATGCGCGCTGTTCCAGCTGCGGCCAAAGCGTCCGCGGCCCTGGGTCTGGCGGCGTGCGAGGACGACGAAGGGTGTCTTGCGGCCGGTGGCGAGCTGGCGCGCGGCTTCGTCGTTGGTGCTATCGACCTCGTCGAGCACGATGAGCTGGCAATGGTGGGCGGTCTCGGCGAGGAGGGCCTCGACGAGGGTGGCGTTGAGATTCTTGGGCTGGTGGACGATGCGGTAGCCCCGGGCGCGGATGGCTTCGAATTCGAAGCCCTGGCTGCGGAGCTTTTCCATGTGTTGCCAGACGGCGACGCGGCTCATGGCGAGCTTTTCAGCCAGGGCGCTGCCGGAGACGAAGCCGGTTTCCTGGGCCAGCAATTCACGGAGTATGACGAGTTCGGGTGTCGGTTCGCAGGCTTGCATCGTGTGGGGTAGGAGAGCCGTGGACTATTATCGCGAGTGTTGTTGCATAGCGTGGAAGGATTTCAAGCCGGCAGACGATCAAACGCGCGCATGGGTGTTGTTGCCGGTGGCCTGCGTTTGTGGGGGCGTAAACAAATATCGACAAGGTCCGGTGGGGGAACCTTTGTTTGCGCGTTTCGATACACCCGCGAACATGTCGCTGCCGCACACATTAAACTCTCTCGATTCGGGCACGGAAGCCCACGTCTCCAAGGACGATTCGGCACAGGTGTGGCGGCAGCAGTGGGCCAGACTCCGGGCCTATCACCGGCCCGCAAGTGCGACGGCGCAGGCTGATCGTGTGAAGGATCTGGAGGCCCGGCTCGCCGCTGCGGAGCAGGAGCTGGCGCGTGGCAAAGAGAAGATCCAGCGGATGCAGCAGTCGTTTTCGTGGCAGTCGACGGGCTGGTTGCGCGCGATGCGCCGCGTGCTGCTCGATCGGAGCCGGCGGCGCGTGCCGGTCCACTTGGCTCTGGATATGCCGGAGAGCTGGGAGGCTGCGCCAGCCAAGGGGCGCATCGTGGGCTGGTGTGCCCTCGCTGGCGGCGTGCCGCTAGCCGCGGTGCGTGCGCGCATCGACGGCCGGGTTTTTTCCGCCACCAAGGACCGGATATTCCGGCCCGACGTGGCGCAGTCCAACGGCTGGGCCGTCGCCGACGCGCCCTATGGTTTTGAAATCGCGTACGAACTGGAGCCCGAGCGCGAGTATGCCGTGATCCTGGAAGTGTGCCTCCCCACGGGCCGCTGGCAGGCGCAGGAGGCGCGTCCGCTGCGCACCAGCCGGCGTCCGGTCCAGCGCGATTACGCCACGTGGGTGGACCGCTACGACCGCTTGACGCCGGAAAAGGCCTCGGCGCTGCGGGCGAAGCTCGGTGTGCTGGCGCCGGACCAGAATCCACGAATCTCGATCTTGATGCCGGTGTACAACGCACCGGAGCGCTGGCTCGTGCGCGCGATCGAATCGGTTCGCGAGCAGGTGTACGAAAATTGGGAACTTTGCATCGCCGACGATGCGTCGCCCGCCGCCCATGTTCGCGAAGTGCTGGCGCGCTACGCTCAGCAGGATGCCCGGATCAAAGTCGTGCATCGCGAGACCAACGGCCACATCTCGCGTGCCTCCAATTCGGCGCTGGAGCTGGCCTCCGGCGAGTGGGTGGCGCTGCTCGACCACGACGATGAACTGTCGCCGGATGCGCTGGCGTGTGTGGTGCTCAACCATGCCCGCCGGCCCGATGTCGCCGCCTGGTATTCTGACGAGGATAAAATCGACGAGGAGGGGCAGCGCTTCGATCCGTATTTCAAACCCGACTATCTGCCGGATCTGTTGACCGGGCAGAACTGCCTGTCGCACCTGTCTGTTTTTCGCACGGACTTGATCCGTGCGGTGGGCGGTTTCCGTGTCGGATACGAGGGGAGCCAGGATTGGGATCTGGCGTTGCGCGTCGTCGAGCAGCTGCGGCCCGAGCAGGTCGGGCACATCCCGAAGGTGTTATATCACTGGCGGGCGATCCGCGGCTCGACCGCGCTGGCCAACACGGAGAAGGACTACACCGTGGGAGCGGCCGAACGGGCCTTGCAGGATCATTTCCAGCGGCG
>Ga0209719_1000284_pt1 | contig 76163 bp, 78 predicted proteins | sample AD_JPNAS2_MetaG_FD_184421 | JGI IMG/M metagenome (GOLD analysis project Ga0209719, IMG submission 184421) | Active sludge microbial communities of municipal wastewater-treating anaerobic digesters from Japan - AD_JPNAS2_MetaG (SPAdes) (version 2) | ecosystem: Engineered > Bioreactor > Anaerobic...
CTGCCAGTCACGTAATAAAGCTGCCCTTTCGTTTGCTTTCAATGCGTCTCTTACATCCGTCAACCTGGCAAGGGCCTTTGCCAGGCAACAGGGTCTCAATCTCTCCGTTGGAGCGACCAAAGTCTTGTTGCACAATGCAACAATGGTGGATCGAATTTTTGCAATGTCCGGAACGCGTCCGAACTTGCGTTTAAATAACACTGATTTCAAAGAACTCTTATTCTACGGCGTTCGCGCCGTGGGGTAACCTTTAATTTTTTAACGAACTATTGAATGTATGGACTTGAATTTTTCGATAGCCTGGCGTAAATTGTTTTCTTCAATTGGTTTTAACAGGTAATCCACACTGTTGACCTTGAAGGCAGAAAGCATATATTCATCGTAGGCAGTGGTGAAAATAACCGGTATTTGTATACGGATGGTTTCAAATAACTCGAAACAAAGCCCGTCATCCAGTTGAATATCCATGAATATCAAATCAGGGTTGGGATTACCCTGGAACCAGTTGATTGTCGATTCCACGGATTCGGTAACCCCAACTACATTGATGTTTGTGTCTATGTTCTTTAAAAGCCTTACCAGACCGTCAACCGCAGGTTTTTCATTTTCTATGATCAAGACATTCATGCCATCAAAGGTACTTTAACTATGAAATTTCCCCCCTGTTCTGTTACCATTATTTCTTTACCAGTAACCAACCTGACCCTTTCGTTAAGATTCTTAAGCCCGATCTTTGTTGAAACCACTTGTGTTGCCATTTTCCGGATGTTGTTTTGTACGACAACATATTGACCCTCAAGATACACATTAATTGTTAAAGGCTTGTCTTGTGTTGCCATATTGTGTTTGATGGCATTTTCAACTAGAAGCTGCAACGATATGGGTATTATCTTGTAAGAATTTTCATCACTGTCTATATCAATCTCAAGTTTTATTTTACCCTGGTTCCTGATCTGATGCAAATAATAATAATCCCTGATGAATGCAATTTCCTCGTTCAAAGAGACTGTCTGTTTGGAACTGTTGTCAAAAATATATCTGTAAATTACCGACAAGCTATCAATAGAAGCTTTCTCGTCTGTTTGGAACTGTTGTCAAGAATATACCTGTAGATTACCGACAATTTTGCAATGAATTGTCCGGCCACCTCAACTTGAGTATTTACAAGGGTAGTAAGTGTATTCAGACTGTTAAAAAGAAAATGTGGATTCACCTGATCCAACCTAGGTGGGCCCTAAAACATAGGCACCACGGGCACTTTTCCCGGGTTTTTGCCCCTGGTGGGCCCTAAAACACCCCCACCATGGGCACTTTTGCCGGGTTTTTGCCCCTGGTGCTTCTGGTGGATCCAGCGCTTATTTTGTAAGATACTCTTTATGAGGCTTTTTGCAAATTTCACCACTTTTGCAAATCATGACCACGGGCAGTTTTGCGGGGTTTTTGCCCCTGGTGGGCCCCAAAACACCCCCACCACGGGCGCTTTTGCCGGGTTTTTGCCCCTGGTGGGCCCTAAAACACCCCCACCATGGGCACTTTTGCCGGGTTTTGCCCCTGGTCAGCTTAAAAGCCGGTGCAAATCAGAGTGGCGCTGCTTCGCAGCATATAATATGCGCCAAACAAGTTTGGCGCACCGCCTTGAAGTCCACCCTGGCGGCAATTTGAGCACTTGGTACCAGCAGAGCAACAGCTGCTGAAAGTCAGATAGGTGCTGCTTCGCAGCGTATAATATGCGCCAAACAAGTTTGGCGCACCGCCTTGAAGTCCACCCTGGCGGCAATTTGAGCACTTGGTGCCAACAGAGCAACAGCTGCTGCAAATCAGAGTGGTGCTGCTGAGATCATCAGGGTTGTGGCCTCGGCAAGTGTTACCTGGTGGGTGTGATCCGGGATTTATGGTTGGTGGGATTCGCTATATTTTCTTCCCTATATAAAACATGTAGCCGTAGTAGTCTTTGTACTTGTGATATAACGCGGCTTCATAGCGCTGCAGGGCTACAAATTCTTCTGCCGTTGTATTGCCACGGTGCTTTTGCAGAAAGGGGTCAAGTCTTAAAGCCTGCCAGGCATAGTAATCCGTCCAGATGGTTTGGGGCAGGATGTAGGTGGCCACAGGAAGGTAGCCTGCCTTGTTCATCTGGGTGACCTTATTGGGAATGGTATCTATCTGGGGATAGGCCTTATCCCAAAATTCCTGGATTTCGGCAGGCCGCTCATCGCTAAACCAAGTGTTTTCTGTGACTGCAATGTATCCGCCCTGTTTTAGAAATTTGCGCCACTGGTTCAATCCGCGCTCGAAACCTATGTTATAAATGGCTCCTTCCGACCAGATCAAGTCCAACTCTCCTTCCTGAAAGGGAAGGTTTTCCATATCGCCGACAATGCCTTTTACCCTATCCTGAAGGTTGTTGTGCCGGGCATCGCGGTTGAATTGGTTTATGAAGCCGGACCAGGAATCAATACCAATGATCTGGCAGGGTGTGTTTAGTCCCAGTACCATTGTCTGGCCGCCTGTTCCACATCCGATATCGGCAATTTTGGACTTACCGGTAAGACCATCAATAAAACTCAATGCTTTAAGCGTTTCTTCAGGACTTCCGGGACCCTGTCGTTTTGTGTTCGAAAAAAAGTCATAAATAATATGCAGGTCAAATTCGTGAATGGTGTGTTGCTCGTTGTTCATTGTATTATGATTTTGTTGCATACATCAAAAGCGTTAGCATGCTTTCAACCTTGTATGCACATTAAAACTTCAATTAATTATACAGGATTTTGCCCTCTAAAAGAATGTAAGAGAACAAATTATGACACAACCTATACGAAAAGTATAGATTGCTTAGAGAACAATGTCCGAATTAAAAATAAACATCCAGTAGTTTTACCGGAAACGAAGGTATAAAAAATTATTGAATAGAATTGATCGAAGTTGTTAACTTTAAATGGCCTTTTCTTCAAACCCTGTGAAAAACCAGAAATTTGCCGGTTTTTTGAATGACACGTAGCAGCATGAAGCAGCATCTGGCAAGCATGAAGCAGCATCTGGTAAGCATGAAGCAGCTAAGGGATTTTATTCCTTGGTCAATGATTTGATCAGGTCAACTTCTTCCTGTTTATAGGAAGTGCCGTCCTTGCGGAACACTTCATGAAACCAGGGTTCCGGTTCCGAACCATCAGGGATGGGTTCATTCCAGGCATATTTGGTGTTGGTTTTTCCTTCTACAAGTCCCCAGTTGATGGCCCCAATGCCTTGCTCTTTCAGAATGGGCATGATGTTGCCGAACAGGCTGTTGTTCCTGCGGGCCATGTATTCTGTACAGATCATGGGTTTGTTGTATGTTTTCAGGGTATCGATGGCCTGTTGATGGCTTATTTCATCGCTGTAGTTGTGGTAGGTGATGATGTCGGAATTTTCCAGCTGGAATTTGTTGAGGTCTGATAAACCGTCGTGCCAGACCCCCGAGGTTAACGGCTGGGATGGATTTACCGCTCTGGCCCACTCAAACACACTTTGCAACAGGGGCAGCGATTTGTTATGATAACCCGAATTGCCGGGTTCGTTGTACAAATCCCACAAAATAATCCTTTTATCATCTTTAAATGTTTCCAGGATGTCTTTCACGTAGGCTTCGAGTACATTTATCAACTCGGGTGAAGTGAAAAGCAGATCTCCGGGATCCCTGACCCATCCCGAATTATGGACCCCGGGCTTTGGATCGGGTTGTTTGCCGGCACTATAGGTGGGATTCCAGCAATCGTCAAAAAAAACAAAAATGGTCCTTATGTTGTGCTTTTGGGCAATGTCCAGGTATTGATCCATCCGGTCTTTGAATCCCGCCTTGTCCACTTCCCAGGCGACATGGTGCAGGTATACCCTCATGCAGTTGAATCCGATTTCTTCTGCCCAACCCAGTTCCCGGTCAATGGTTTCTGGGTCAAAGGTTTCTTCCTGCCAGAATTCCAATTGATTGATTGCAGTACTTGGGGTAAAGTTGGCGCCCCGCAGCCATGGCGTATCGGCCGGCCCGCCCTGGTTGCAGGAAAATATTGAACAAGCTGTGATAAGGACGATGAGTGCCTTGCTGATAATTCTTGTATTCATTGTTTCCCTATTCTGATTATTTAATAAAGTATGTATTCATGTCTCCAGTCTTAACTGTTCATATCTCTGTTTAATAATCTGAATATAAGCAGATTTCATAGTTTTAGACAGGAATGAATTGTTTATCCATCTGGTTGCATTCGGTTTGTTTCTTACCATTCTGTTGAAGGTTCCCTTGATTTGCCGGGGTGTTAATCCCAATCCTTCGCCAAATTTTTCGAAATGTTCCCGTTTAATATTACTTTTTTTTCCAACCAATGTTAAAGCAAGTTCTTCTGTATCGTCGGGGAGTACAAGGGATACATTCAAAAGATCGTAAGCGGGAGATAGTACCCAGCCTGAAGGACTTTCGATCATTGAAAAGTTCTTCAGATGCATATCATTATTACCGGTTAGAAATGAAAAAAGGGTTAAATCAAAGAAAAAGATTTTATCCAGCAGGGTGTTCCCGGAATAGTCATCCAATGCCTTCCCGATCTTTTCCATTGAACTTTTATATTTGTCATAGGCTTCTGTAATCTGAAGCATATCTATCATATGAATCTTTTCACCCGTTTTTGTCCGGTCAACCCGTTTTGTAATATAGGATAATTCACCGGATGCCAGCCTGATTAAGGATGAAGGGATAGTGCGGATTCCAAAATTTTCTGCGATTCGCATTGTCACATGTTCATTTTCCGGCATTTCCGGGAATCTTGCAGAGGGTGGTTTAAAGATATAATGGCCACCTAACACTCCAACAACAGTGAGTCTTGTATCTGGATTCTCCTTTGTTTTTTTGACCAGAGACAGGGAAAGTTTTGGTTGAACTCCAGGTATAGCAGACCTTCGTTCGATAACGTGCCTGGCAAGCTCGTCCATTTGACCCAGGGAATATTCCATTTTTGGCGGCTCTTTTACACCAAAGAAATTCAGGGAACATTTTTCATGAAAATCCTGACCTTCATTACCTTCATTGATTGGTCCGTAACAATACAGGCATCTATTTCCCATCTTTCTCAATTATTGGTTCCACACTTACTGCTCCGATACAGTCTTTGCAACAGGCGAGCAACAATCCCATGCGATCATTTTTATTGATCTTCCAGTTTTCAGAAGCAATATCTAACAACCAGCCTTCAGGGATCAACCCGTCAAAAAACGGAAAGAGTCGCTTATCTGTATAAGGCTTATCGGTAACCGGCATGGTGAAGGTTATGAATTCATTGGCATGATCTTTTACGAATTGATGATCATACTGAAATACATATTCTCCTTCATTTGTTTCTGTTAAGATACCTGCCGGATAATCCTTATAAAATACTTTCCCCTTTCTCATTTTTCAAAACTTTGCTGTCCACAGGAGCCAATTCATGTCCAAACATGCGGAGAACCAGGTTAACCTTATCCATATTCAGATTTGTTTTGCCCTGTTCAATTTTGCGAATCACGGTGAGCGCAATGCCTGCGCGATCTGCGAGTTCTTCCTGGGTTAGATTTACTTCTTTCCTGCGCTCTTTAACAAACGCTGCCAATTGTTTCATTATATGCATATAAATATAAACACACAAATATAATAAATTATATGTGATAAAATATAATTTAAGGATATATTGCTTATTTATATTCTTTGGCGTATATTTTATGCTGTTATTTTTCCAGGAACCGATTGAACCTGAACAGTGCGTTTTCCCGCAGGTTATAGTAATAGAATGGGATGTCAAAACTGTGATAAATCCCCGGACCCATGCTCCCGGAAAGATTGAACATGTCTGTTTCATTTACGCTGCTGCACTCAACGACTCCTTTTGACAGGTTAATGCGGGCATCGGCAAAACGGGGAATTAATCCGAAGTTCCCCCGATCATCTATGGGCATATAAGAGCCGAGGCTTTCCTCTGTAGTGGCCTGTGTTTCGTCTTTTTTCCAGTTTATTGGATTGATGACCAGCCCAATCTCGTTGGCCATTACAATATTTGCCCCCGGAGCCACGGAAGGGGATTGCGTATTGTACGAAACAATCACCCCGGTGTCCCCGGCGCTTTCTGCAAATTTCAGGTGTTTGTTTTCACTCATGAATTCAGCAGTTACAGGGTATCCGATAACATAGGCACAAACCATGCGTGCATATGTTTTGGGATGTTTGGGCATATAATATTTCAGCAAAAGCAATAACACCTGGGCACCCTGTGAATGTCCCATCAGGATGTAGGGCTTTCCCTTGTTGTAATGCTTAATATAATAGTCAAATGCGGCAATCACATCTTTTGCCGGGATGCTGTCTAAAACTGCCCAGCGCTTATGGGCAGGCTGTGTTAGGGTATATACGGCATCGGCCTGAAAAATTGGGTTCGGCCGGATCCAGTTTATACCAGGAAGTGGGATACACGTAAAAAACATCTACGTCTTTGGGCGTGTGGGAAGGGAGAGACAGCCAGTTCTTACTGATAAAGTAGTCTGTGGCAGGTTCTCCGTTTGAATGATCTGACAATTCACAGGAAGCAAACGATAAAAAACAAGACAGGGCCAGAAACGAACTAATAACGTAAAAACGGTACATATTAAAAAATTTTGTCAAACGTACAAAAAAAACCCGCACCTCTGCTTTTTCTTACCTTTGCATTATGCGGAAAATTCTGATGGGTATTCTGTGCATAATGTTTGCTTTAGTTGTGGCCGGAAGCTGCGATTCCCCGGGGAACGGCAACAGCAAGCCTGAAGAGGACAACCCGCCGGCATCGGGGATTGCTTCTGTTGTTTACCTTACCAGGCCGGATGCCTCGGCAAAATTCAAAAAACAAGAGGGGCTGGTCAAAACGGTGACAAATCCTTATTTGCCCACGATCGTGGTGGATAAAAAGCAGCGATTCCAGCAGGTGGACGGTTTTGGCTTTACCCTGACCGGGGGGAGCGCGAAACTTTTGTGGGCCATGAAAAGTGACGCACGGGCCGAGGTCCTTGAAAAATTGTTTGGGGTGGGGGAGAACGACATTGGCACCAGTTACCTGAGGCTGAGCCTGGGCTCTTCGGACCTGGATGAATACACTTTTTCGTACAACCAGACACCCGACGATGTGGAAATGGAACATTTTGATCTGGGGTACGACCGCAAGTACCTGATTCCGGTGCTCAAGCTTATCCTGGGTATCAATCCGGACATCAGTCTGATGGCATCGCCATGGTCTGCGCCGGTATGGATGAAAACAAACAATGCAACCATTGGAGGCCGGTTAAAACAGGAGTACTACCAGGCCTATGCGCTGTATTTTGTAAAGTACATACAACAGATGAAAGCAGAGGGCATTTTGATAGATGCCGTAACCGTGCAGAACGAACCGCTGCACGGCGGGAACAATCCCAGCATGGAAATGAGTCCCGCCGAGCAGGCTTCCTTTATAAAAGATTACCTGGGGCCTGCGTTCAAGGCCCATCATATTGAAACAAAAATTGTAATCTATGACCACAACTGCGACCGTCCCGATTACCCGCTGGCCGTACTGGCAGATGACCGGGCGTATGGTTACATAGACGGCACTGCTTTTCATTTGTACGGTGGCAATATCGGTGCCCTGTCAACCATACACGACGCCCACCCGGACAAGTCGCTTTATTTTACCGAGCAATGGATAGGGGCTCCCGCCAATTTTGCCGGGGATGTGAAGTGGCACATGCGCGAGGTCATCATAGGGTCTATGCGCAACTGGAGCAGGATTGCCCTGGAATGGAACCTGGCCTCTGATCCCACATGCAGCATCCATACTCCCGGAGGCTGCTCCAATTGCCTGGGCGCCATTACCATAGACGGCAACAAGGTTGCCTTTAACCCGGCCTATTACATTATTGCCCATGCTGCCAAACACGTGCGCCCGGGCTCGGTGCGCATAGAGTCAGGCTATTCGGGCAATCCGGACGATCTGCCCAATGTGGCCTTCTTCACACCCGATAACAAGGTAGTGATCCTGGTGCTGAACAATATGGACACCAGCCAGACCTTCAATGTCAATTGTGAAGGCACAACCTTCACCACCCAACTGGCTGCTGGTGAAGTGGCCACGTATGTGCTGTAAAAAATTTTTCGCTGCTTACCAATCATTTTTTTCTACTTTTACAGTACATTTATTTCTTAAAAACTTCACGAGATGAAAACCAGGAATTTTGTTCTGTTGTTGCTTTCTCTGGCTGTATTGGCGGGGTGTAGAAAATATGACCAGCCGGACAACACATATTACGCTAACAAACAGGCACTCGATCAGATGTTGCAGTCTGAGTATGAAAACTATCTGGAAAAGGCACCCGGCTATCCCGGTGGTTTGGCTCTGAAGGTGATAGCTCAAGGGAAAGAGTATTTTTTAAAAGCCGGCATGGACGGGAAGGATGTCACCGCACAGACACGCTTCAGGGCTGCCAGTTGCACCAAAACGTTCACGGCAACGGCTATATTGCTTCTTCACCAGCAGGGCAAACTAAGGATCAGCGACTTGATTACAGACACCATTCCGGGGACCGGTCAAACGTACCTGCCAGACGTCCCTGAATGTGCTATTCCCCATAAAAGCAAAATAACCATCCTGGATCTGCTCAGACACCGGGCCGGGGTTTTTGATTTGGGCAATGACGATATCCCCGACACGGTAAGTGTTGATGTGCCCTACAAAGGGGTAAACTATATATCTTACGTGCAGGACACAGAGCCTGACCATACCTTTCATTTTGATGAGCTGGTTGAGGTGCTGGCCCGCACCCGCCTTAGTTATTTCGCTCCGGGAAGCGGGTACCATTATTCCAACACGGGCTATTCTATCCTGGGCTGGATCATTGAAAGGGTTTCGGGAATGTCATACAAGGAATTCCTGGAAGAAAATGTATTGAAACCTATGGGAATGTATAATTCCTATATGCCTGTACTTGGTACAGACAAGATTATGACAGCTCCCAGCGTAAACGGCTATCTTGTCTTAAATGGCGAATCGTTCGAAATCAAAGAAGACAACATGTCTGCCTATGTTGCAGAGGGAAATATTGTGACCACTCCCAACGATCTTGCCCGGTTCCTTCAAATGCTTTTATCAGGAAAGGGAGTCCTGAATTATTATACCGTGAACAGCCTAATGATGAATTGCCTGCCTAACGGAGTCGCCACGGCCGGAGCTTATGGATGCGGTCTTGAGTATACCAACAACCTGGGTTATGGTCACAACGGCGCACACCTGGGATACCTTACTTATATGATTTATGATCCCCCAACCGGTTTCACAATAGTAGTATATACCAATGCATGGAACTTTAGTGATGGTATTGCCAGCATCTCTTACCAGGTGACGAATATGCTCCAGAATATTTGCTACAGGAGCAAAGAGCTGGTAACCAAGCATTAATAATACTTTTGTCAGCCATTTTCTGCTATGGATTCCAGGGCTGTGAGGTCCAGGATTTCCAAATGCTTGCCCGATACGGTGATGATACCGTCCCGCTGGAAGTCCGATAATGTATTGATAATGCTTTCTTTGGAGTAGCTCAGGGTATGGGCCATTTCTTCTCTTGTGAAAGGAAGGGTGATTCTATGTTCTCCAAAGACTTTCTTAAGGCTCAGCAACAAATTGGCCGTTTTGTCCAATCAGCTTTTCAAACACATCCCTGTTGAAAACCCTGATCCGGCAAGGTGTAATGGCAACTGCAGAAAAATCCAGTCGCTTTTTCACAAAAGAACACATAAGGCCAATAAAATCTCCTTTGGTTCCGAATCCAAACGTGGTGTCTTTTCCGCGCTCTTCAAAATTCAGTTTTACCATACCCTCTTCCAGCACCAGTATCTGGGTAGCCAGTGAGCCCTGCTTGATGATCACGTCATTCTTCTTGTAATCAAGCACGACAGAAGACCCGATCAATTCTTCAAGTTCCTCATTTTTAAGATGAACTGCCCAGGTATAGATCTCATCTGGTTTCATAAATAAGTATCAGAATTAAAAACATGTAATATTACATTTTTTCTCATGAAAAACTGCATGGTTGCGTTTTTAGTTACGGCACGATAAATGTATTTGTTTACTATACAACTGTTTAAAAGAAATAATTATGGCAGATATGAAAGTAAGGGTTAGAGCCCATAGCGAAAACGCAACAAAGACTGTTGTAAAAGCACGCAATTTCCAGTTGATCATTGACGAGCCTACAGAAATGGGCGGGACTAACGAAGGTGCCACTCCCGTTGAGTATGTTCTGGGAGCCTTTTCTGGATGTCTTAACGTGATGGCACATTTGATAGCCAAAGAAATGGACATTACTCTTAGAGGTATTAAGATCGACATTAGTGGTACCCTCAATCCCGCACGCCTGTACGGACAAAGCTATGACGAACGCGCCGGCTTTAAAGAAATCTCGGTTGTACTCAAACCCGACACCGACGCCGACGAAGCCACTCTTAAGAAATGGGCCAATGCCATTGAAGACAGATGCCCGGTAAGCGACAACCTGCAGCATACCACTCCTGTGAGCATATCCATCAAATAGAGTGCGTTGCACACTTTGTTCTTCTACCTCTTTATCAGCTACTTACAAGATTCATACCCCCGGGGGTATGAATCTTGTATCGTATTGATTGTCAATTAAACGAACAATGTTAGCGAGGCACTCATCTTTTTTGCCGATATTTGAAAGTTAAATCCTGAATAATGAAAAGACTTTCTAATATCGTACCGGCAATTCTGGTGGCGGGGTGTCTGCTATCGTGTCATAACAGTCGGACTATGATCACTTTCCCCGAGCCACCGCGGGACCCGGGAGTGACTGATGTACTGGAATTGCGGTGCGAACCGCTGGATACGGTTCGTGTTGCTTTTATTGGCCTGGGAATGAGGGGATCCGGGGCCGTCTATCGCTATACTTTCCTGGAGGGAGTAAAAGTGGTAGCCCTTTGTGATGTAGTCCCTGAAAATGTGGAGCGTGCCAACATGACCCTGGAAGAGCGGGGATTTCCAAAAGCCGAGGCTTATACCGGTGCTGAGGACTGGAAGAAGGTGTGCCAGCGGCCCGATGTGGACCTGGTGTATGTATGCACCCACTGGGATTTGCATGCACCCATAGGCGTATATGCCATGGAGCAGGGAAAGCATGTGGCGTTAGAGGTACCGGCTGCGCTGACTATCCAGGAGTGCTGGCAACTGGTCAATGCAGCCGAAAAGACGCGCCGTCACTGCATCCAGCTGGAAAACTGCAATTATGACTATTTCGAGATGGCTACCCACCAGATGGCCCGGCAGGGCTTATTCGGGGAAATCGTGCATGCCGAGGGAGCGTATATCCATGATTTGCGATTTTTGAATTTCGATGATACTACCGGGTACTGGAACATGTGGCGATTGGAGCACAACGCGCGGGAGAACGGGAACCTCTACCCGACGCACGGCCTCGGCCCCATTGCCCACATCCTGGATATCCACCGGGGAGACAAGATGGAATACCTGGTGTCGGTTTCCTCGGGCCAGTTCGGGATGAGTGCCTATGCCAGGGATAAGTTCGGGGAAGATTCGGATTATGCCCAAAGGGAATACCTGAACGGGGATATGAACACCTCGGTCATTAAAACGGCCAAAGGCCGCACCATCATGTTGCAGCACGATGTGACAAGCCCCCGGCCCTACAGCCGCATACACATGATTAGCGGCACCAAAGGTTTTGCACAAAAATACCCTGTTACCGGTATTGCACTGGAACCGGATGCTCACCGCTTTCTGCCACCGGACAAACTGGATTCGCTGTTGCGGCTCTACGAACATCCCATTGTAAGGGAAGTGGGGCAGAAGGCCCGGGAAGTAGGAGGGCACGGGGGCATGGATTTCATCATGGATTACCGCCTTGTGTATTGCCTGCGTAACGGCCTACCGCTGGACATGGATGTGTACGATGCGGCCGAATGGAGCTCCATTATTGAATTTTCCCGCACTTCAGTGGCCAATGAAGGCCGCCCTGTGGCCATACCCGATTTTACCCGCGGCGCCTGGAACCGCCTGTCGAAGGTGACGTATTATTAATGATCAAAAGCAATTACCACAAATTACCATTTATCCTTTAACCTTTTTTTTCATGAAATTTCAATTTACTCCTGTACGCATGTTGTACACCCTGGTTTTGTTTGCCCTTGTAAACATAGCCGTTTCCTGCGCTCCTTCCACTCCTGAGGCAGAAATGCCCAGAATTGTTGAAAACGAAGGCCGTCATGCCCTTTTGGTTGACGGAGAACCTTTCTTTATGTTTGGCGGTCAGTCTGCCAATTCTTCCACATGGCCCAAAATGCTCCCCGGTGTGTGGAGCACTATTGAATCCATGCATGCCAATACCCTGGAAATTCCGATATACTGGGAACAGTTTGAACCAGAGCCTGGTAAGTTTGATTATTCCATGATACAAATGGTGCTGGATCAGGCCAGGGAAAGGGATGTCCGCCTGGTGTTGCTGTGGTTTGCCACCTGGAAGAACGGGAGCAACCATTACATGCCGCAATGGATGAAGAATGATCCGCAGAAGTATCCCAATCTCATGAACAAGGAAGGCCGCTATGTGGATTCTCCCTCGCCACATGCAACCGCTTCCATGGAAGCCGATGCAAAGGCCTTCACAGAATTCATGGCATACTTAAAAAAAGCCGACCCGCAACACACCGTGATTATGGTGCAGGTACAGAATGAGCCCGGATCGTGGTACAGCGTGCGCGATTATTCGCCGGCCGCACAGCAACTCTTTGAACAACCTGTGCCCGAGGCTTTACTTCAGGCCCATGTATTGGAGCAACTGAACATTCCTGCCGGTGCCCGGGGAACGTGGGCAGAAGTTTTTGGCAAGGATGCCGATGAATATTTTCACGCCTGGCATGTGGCCAGTTACATAGAGTATGTGGCTGCAGCAGGGAAGGCCGTCAATCCGCTGCCCATGTACGTGAACGTGGCTTTGCGTGATCCGCTCACCAACCCACCGGCAACACAGTATGAAAGCGGTGGCGCTACCGATAACGTAATTCCCATATGGAAGGCGGCCGCCCCGTCCATAGACCTGCTCGCCCCGGATATCTATCTGCGCGGAGACAAGACGGTATTGAAAGTGATTGAGTTGTATAACAGACCCGACAACGCCTTGATGGTACCCGAAACCGGGGGCAATGTGAAATACCTGTACAAAGTCATTGAAAACGGCATAGGATATGCCCCCTTTGGAATTGACGGCCGCCGGGGTGCGGCAGCAGCCAGCGACCGTCCCGACCCCCTGTCCCAGGAATACAAATTGCTTACTCCCATGGCCGGAAAGCTGGCACAGTGGAGCTTTGAAGGCCGCATTCAGTCTGTTGTAGAACCCGACGAAGGCGAACAGGTACAACGCATTAACCTGGGAGAATGGGAAGCTGTGATCATGTTCGGCAGAGGACGCAGGCTGGATCTTCTTCAGGATCAGCAACCCCAGAACCGAACCGGTAAGGCCATGATCATTAAACTGGATGAAAACGAATTCATGGCTGTTGGCACTACCTGCCGTTTCACATTCAATCCCATTGGAAAGAACGAAGGCAAAAACTGGCAATACCTAAAAGTGATGGAGGGGTACTATGAAAACGGCGAGTTCCAGATGATCCGTATCCTTAACGGTGACCAGACCGACTGGGGCGGCCCCTACGTTGGAGAAACCCCCACACTTTTGCACTTTTCGCTGGGTGTAAGGGAATAGCCGTTGCCCGGCAGCGTCGCTTGCTGCCTTGCTCAGACCATTGCGTCGGGGCCGGCGTGTTTTACCGCTTCTGAAAGTCCTTGATTCTGAAACTTTAATTACCTTTGGATACACACTATTCAGGCACAAACCATTATTACTTAATACCATTGCCATGAAAAAAACGCTGCTGCTGCTACTCACATTGATTACTTTTTCCCTTAAGGCCCAGGAGAATGACACCACTGCGAAGATTGATGCCCTCTTTGCCTGGTCCCATAACGAAATGCCCGGGGTTGCTGTGGCTGTTTCCATAGATGGAAGGGTGATCTACAACAAGGCTTTTGGTCTGTCAAATCTGGAGTACCAGGTCCCCAACACCACGGCCACACTCTTTGAAGCCGGCTCGGTCTCCAAACAATTTGTAGCAGCAGGTATTTTGTTATTGGCACAGGAAGGCAGGCTTTCTCTTGAAGACGATGTGCGGAAGTATATCCCCGAGCTCAGGGAGTACGAAGCTCCCATTACCATTGATATGCTCCTGAGCCATACCAGCGGAGTAAAAGACTGGGGGGCCCTGTACTCCCTGACCGGATGGCCGCGCACCACCCGCGTTTACACCCAGGAACTGGGATGGGATATCATCTTTAAACAATCTGGCCTGAACTTTTATCCCGGAAGCCAATATTCTTACAGCAACTCGAATTACATGCTGCTGGTGCTCATCATTGAACGGGTATCGGGGAAAACCATGGCCCGGTTCACGGCCGAGGCTTTTTTCGAGCCTCTGGGAATGACCAGCACCTGTTGGCGGGATAACCACAGGGCCGTTGTGCCCGGAAGATCCACCGCCTATACATCCCGGAACGGAGTATACCTTTTGAACATGCCGTTTGAAGACCTCCACGGACCGGGTGGATTGCTTACCACAACGGCCGATCTGCTCCGCTGGAACAACCTGTTCCGGAACCACTTGATTTTTAACAAGGAGTATGCCTCGGACCGTATTACCGAAAGAAAACTGAATGACGGCCAGGGAACTGGCTATGCGGCAGGACTTACCATAGACAAAGTGTATGGCTATGAACAGATTGCACACAGCGGGTACACAGCAGGATACAGGGCGTGGCTAGCCTGGTATCCTCAAAAACAGCTTTCTGTTGTAATACTGAGTAATTACGCACAATTCAACCCTGTCGACTGCGGACGTCAGGTGGCTGCCATCTTTCTGGACCAGGAGCCACACCAGCAGCCAGCCCTAGTACCGCAGCAGGAAACCCGTGCACCGCAGCAGGTAGTCGCGGCGGTTGAACAAGGAAAAATCTTAAAAAAACAGGAAGCAGACCTTTCGGAATATGCGGGAAATTATTACAGCCCCGACATAGAAACCATATACCGTCTGTTTGTGCAGAACGCGCAATTAAAAGTACGCCGCAGAGCTGAAGATGTTTTTACCCTGCAACACCTTTCTGGAGATTGTTTTATTTCTGAAGAGAATGGAGAATTTCAATTTATCAGGAACCGGAAAGGCAGGGTGACCGGATTTAAGGTCTCTGTCTCACGCGCAGCAAACGTGCCTTTCAATCTTTTACCAGCAGGCTTTCACCTATAGCATTCGCCGGCGGTTACTCTTCTTCTGTTTCCACAGTGTCGTCAGGCTTACTGAGATCGGGAGGCGTACTTGTTATCATCCCGTTTTTATCAACGTAAGCAATCATGTCTTCAAATGAACTTTTCGGAGCGTTTTTACGTTCCTCTTTTCTTTGTTGTTTTTCTTTCCGTTTAGCTCTTTTGTTTTTTTCTATTTGTCTTTTGTTGAATGAATCTGATTTTGCCATTTATTAATTATTAATTTTAATCTTTACACAACAAGACCTTTTGCTCAATACGACTGTGGCTTTGGCCTTTTATTTAACAGATGGTGAGGAAGGTACCTAAGAGCAGAACCTGCACAAAATGTAAATCTTCTAAAGATAATAAAAATTTCACCATTTTACTAAAATGCGATGACTCCATAGGCGCTAGAGGTTCCACCTCTTATCAAAAATTGGTAAGTTTGTTTTTCCTTAACACCCACATCATGTCAAAACACGCAGAAATAAGAAGATATTCCCTGGTCATAGAAAAGATCAGGAACGGGCAATACCCTTCGTTCCGGGAAATAAGAGACTTCCTTCACCAGCAGGGCTTCCAGGTAGGAGACCGCACCATTCAGCGCGATATGGAGCAGATTCGCTTTGAATTCGGGATAGAGCTCAAATACAACCATACCCGCAGGGGCTATTTCATTGACTATGAAAACAGCGTGAACATAGAATCCTTTTTTCATTTCCTGGAAATTGTCAATACCGCCGAATTGCTTACCCAGAGTCTGCTGGAGAGCAAGGACGCGCTGCGCCATATTTCCTTTGACACGGGAGGGGGGTTGAAGGGCATCCATAATCTGAAACCGCTTTTGCGTGCCATAAGGGAGCATCGCAAGATCTTTTTCAAACACTACAACTTCCAGACAGAAAAGACCACAGACTATATCGTAAAGCCTTACCTGCTGCGTGAGTACCAGAACCGGTGGTACGTGGTGGGGATTGTGGAAGATACCAAAAAACTGCGCATCTTTGGCATAGACCGTATCACAAATCTGGAGGTAAAAGCCGAGACTTTTGCATGTGATCAGTTCCCGAATCCGGTGAGCCTTTTTGACCATACCATAGGACTGGTGTTTTCACAAAATACGGTACAGGATGTCATTCTTTCTTTAACACCAACGCAGGGCAAATACATAAAAACCCTGCCTTTGCACAGATCCCAGGAAATCCTTATAGATAATGCAGAAGAATGCAAGATAAAGCTTCACGTGATTCCCAATTACGAACTAACCCAGGAGATCCTGCGCCTGGGCGACACGGTAAAGGTGCTGGAACCAGAATGGCTGGCAACAGAAATCCGGCAAATTCTGAAAAACACCCTGGCGCAATATCAATGAACCTCGTACCATCATGATAAACGATGCATATATACGCAGACGGCTTGTCATGAGGGCTGTTCTGGTTTTGATTACTTTCCTGTTCTGCGGGCATAAAATGTATGCCGGTATCGAGGTTTTGACCGGCAGCAGCGTGACCACCGCAGGCAGCAGCATAGCCGGCAGCAGCACAAGCAGCAGCGTAGCTGACAGCATACCTGACAGGATTTACACCACGCAGCGCCTGGAAGTGCCTCCTGTTGTTGACGGCAAGCTGGATGATGCCTGCTGGCAACTGGGAGAATGGCAGGGGGATTACAAGCAGTTTGTTCCCGTTTACAATGCAGCTCCGTCTTTCCCGACAGAAATAAAGGTTTTGTACAATAACAGCAGTCTGTTTGTGGCTATCCGGGCCTATGATCAGATGGACAAGGTCACCAAACGCCTGGGACGCAGGGATAACTACCTGGGAGATATTGTAGGCATTCAGATTGACAGTTACCACGACCGGCGCACTGCCTATGAATTCAATGTCACAGCAGCCGGTCAGAAGATGGATATCAAACATTCCGATGACGGGTGGGATGTGAACTGGGATGCCGTATGGTATGCCAAAGTAGCCTATCAGGAAGATTCCTGGACTGCAGAAATGGAGATTCCGCTGAGCCAGCTGCGTTATAGTCCCGATCCCGTGCAGGTATGGGGTTTTGATTCCTGGCGACTGATTGACCGACTTTAGGAAGAGAGTCACTGGAAACTTGTGGCCAACGACGGGACGGGTCTGGTATATACTTTTGGGGAATTACACGGTCTGGAAAATTTGCCCGGGAACCGGCGGATAGAGCTATCACCCTACATTTCGGGCAGGTCGAGGCCGATCCTTCCGAAATGAACCTGACCGCTTTTGAAACATATTTCCAGGAGAAACGCCCGTTCTTCATAGAGGGCAACAACATTTTTTCCTTCAATTTTAACGGGGACGAACTGTTCTATTCCCGCCGCATTGGGCACGCACCCTCCTTCACCCCCCGCGAAGGGATGGTGCGGATGCCCGAATTCACCACCATAGGAGGGACCATGAAAATATCGGGAAGGACCGCCGGCGGATTTTTCCTTGGGATCCTGGACGCTCTTACCTTGAAGGAGAGCGCTCATATTTATGAGAACAACGCCGAGTCCACCCAGGCTGTGGAGCCGTTGACCAACCACCTGGTTGGGCGCTTCCAGCAAGATTTTGACCGGGGAAATACCATCCTGGGCGGGATTGTTACGCATACCCACCGTGCCATAAGGGATAAACACCTGAACTTCCTGGGGCGGGATGCGCTGAGCGTGGGGCTGGACTTCACCAGATTCTGGGCAGACCGCAAGTACTTTATGGAATTCAAGGCCATCGGCACCCATGTGGGAGGCGATCAGGAAGCTATCCGCAGGCTCCAGACCTCCTCGGCAAGGTATTACCAGAGACCGGGAAGCGGATTGCCCTATGACACTTCGGGAACAAAGCTGACGGGGATGGGCGCGTCTTTTGAAATTGGCAAATGGAGCAAGGGTCACTGGCGCTACAGCGAAGAGGTGGTGATACGCACACCGGGGCTGGAATTCAACGATCTTGGCTTTATGAATATTGCCAATACCTTAGAAAATGACACCCGCCTTTCGTATGTGGAAAAGGAAAACAAATGGATTTTTAAAGATTACGAAGTATCTCTTTCGCAGGAAAATACATGGAATTTGCAGGGAAAAGGGCTGGGATACGGGCTGGAGCTGGGTGCAAATTTCAATTTTCTTAATCATTGGGGTTTATACCTGGGGGCGGAGTATTCTACCGGGATAGTTGATGAACAGCGACTGCGCGGGGGACCGTCCATCAGAGAACCGGACCGTTTTCATTATATGGTCAGCATGAACACAGACAGTTCCAAAAAAATCTATTTCAGTCTGTTTGCCATGTATATGTACCGGATAACCGGGAATTTTCATTTTTTCATTATTTCACCCCAGGTGCATTACCGCCCCTTTTCCAACCTGCATATATCGTTGGATGCAGCCTATGAACGCGATCTGGACCCGTTGCAGTATATTGGCAGGTATCAGACCCTCGCAGGAAAACCCTTTTGGCTGCTTGGAACGGTAGACAAGCGGGATCTGTCACTAACCTTGCGCATTGACCTGGCCATTACTCCCGAACTTACGATACAGTACTACGGCAGCCCGTTTTTTTCTATCGGCAAATTTTCTGGGCCCAAAACGGTCAGGAAGCCCTTGAAATCTTCACGGAACAAGAAGATATATCACTTGTACTGATGGATATTAAGATGGCAATAATGGATGGTGAAGAAGCCATGCAAAAGATGTTGGAGATCAGACCGGGAACACCGATCGTGGCCCAGACGGCCAACGCTTTATCCAGTGACCGCGAAAAATACCTGAAAAGCGGCTTTGCAGACCATATTTCCAAACCCATTGACAGGCAGCTGTTGACACAGATCATGGAAAGGTGGGCATTGTAGAATGCAATGATACCGAATAAATGTGAACTTCCCATGCAGTAAACGGCAGGTAGATTCATTTAGTGAATAAACAATCGATCTAACCATGTCTGCTATACACCATCTCAAAAAGGCAGCCCTTATTGCAACGGCTCTAGTCTTGATCTTCACGTTGCAGGGATGTCCCTACATAGACCCGGATTATGAATTTGATTACGAGATCATCATTACAGACGTACCAGCCAATCTGGAGGGGCTCAATTCTCAGTACAACGATTACAATTCTGCTTTACCTTATGAAGCCGGCTGCGTGGATATTTATTTTTCCAGCGACAGGAAAACCTTTGGAACCACATTTGACATCATAAGCCACAGCTTATACATCTCCTACCACAGAAGGGACGATGTTCTGAACATCTCTATACCTGAAAATGCGGGAGAATCTATGATAGACCGGAAACTGCTCCCGCTCATAAACACAGGTTTTGATGAACTGGGGCCCTACACCTATTGGGAAGATGGCGGTCTGAACTATTTCTTTTATGCCTGTAACGAATCAGAAGAGGAAGGGGAACCCGGTGATTTTGACATAAAATTTGTCTATACCCCCCGGCTTGACTGGGGAACATACAGCGGTCAGCAACGTCTTTACGGACCCTACACGGCCAATCCGGCAAACTCGGAAGCAGACGACCTGTACCCCGTCATATCCGACAGGCTGGGCAAAATGCTGTTTTGCAGCAACCGTGAGAACAATTCTTTTGACATTTTCAGCCTTGACCTGGATAAGGGAGCCTTGCTGAATCAGTTTCTGACAGGGAACCAAGAGCCGGTCATAATAAAAGAAATTGCTCTTTCAGGTGAAGGTAATGACAAATGTCCTTCGCTTTTTGGTGACTACGTGATCTTCGCATCGGACAGGGAAGGCGGGTACGGCGGATTTGATCTGTATTATGCAAAATATGAGAACAGCGCCTGGAGCGAACCGGTGAATTTTGGGGACAAGATCAATTCTGCCGACGATGATTACAGACCGATTTGTTTTAATTTCGTGGGTTTCAGCCTTATGATCTTTTCTTCCGACAGACCCGGAGGCAAAGGCGGTTTTGACCTTTATTGCGTAGACGTGAGTGATACCATCCAGGCCCCGGACTGGCACGGGTTATATGAGTTCTGAAACTTATTCTGAAATCTGGGATAGATGATTATATTTGAGGGTATTTTTATCAGATACCTGAAAATATGGAAAAGGTCTCGGTTTTCTGGTTCCGGAGGGATTTACGCCTGAAAGACAACCGGGGGCTCCATGAAGCCCTTTCAGGACCATACCCGGTGCTGCCGGTGTTCATTTTCGATGACAACATTCTTGACGAACTCCAGGCAAACGATCCCCATGTAACTTTCATTTACGACAGGCTCTCTTACCTGACCCGGTCCATGGGACAGCGCTCCGGCAATGAGGAAACCGGCCTGGGCAGACTGTATCGCAGGAAAGGGAAACCCCGTGAAGTCTGGATGGCGCTCCTGGAGCAATTCAGCATAGAAGCGGCTTATGCCAACCAGGACTACGAGCCGTATGCCATAGCAAGGGATCTTGAAATAGAAAAAATGCTGGCTCAAAAAGGGGTACCCTTTCATCTTTTCAAAGACCAGGTGATCTTTGACCGGGACGGTTGCATATCCCGGTTCAGGAATCGCTGCCGAACCGGTTTGCCGGGTTTTCATTTACTTTTCCTTCCCTGGAACAAGTTGGATTTAAACGTTCTTCCGTTAAAGTGCGGGATTACGATATAGACAACCTGGACAATTACGGAGAAGACAGGAATTATCCCGCCCTGGACGGTACCAGCCATTTATCGGTTCACCTGCGGTTCGGAACCGTTAGCATTAGAAGCATCGTGAATCGCACAGTTCACAATCAAAGCTTCCTGAATGAATTGATATGGCGCAAATTTTTCATGCAGGTCCTGTATCATTTTCCGGATGTGGTAGGTTCCAATTTCCGCAAGAAATTTGATGCGCTCACCTGGCGCAATGACCCTGCAGATTTTGAAAGATGGCAACATGGAGAAACCGGTCACCTTCTGGTAGATGCCGGCATGCGGGAGCTAAACGCCACAGGATACATGCATAACAGGGTCCGGATGGTGGTCGCCGATTATTTATGCAAGCACCTGCTTATTGACTGGCGATGGGGTGAGGCTTATTTTGCTACAAAATTGCTTGATTACGAACTTTCCTCCAATAACGGCAACTGGCAATGGGCTGCCGGAACCGGTTGCGATGCTACGCCCTATTTCAGGAAATTCAATCCAGCGGTACAACTCCGCAAGTATGATCCTCAAATGAACTATGTAAAAAAATGGATTCCAGAGGCACAGTTTCTAAAAAAGTAGCCCTGTTCCTGCTGAGCCAGAATATTTCATTATTCGGCTCCTCTGTGGTAGGTTTGCCATTGTCTGGCACATTACCCTGGAAATATCCTCGGGAACGTGGCTTATGCTCTCTACCATCTGCTCTATGTTCCCGCAGGTTATCATTTCCCTGTGGGGCGGTGTCTGGGCCGACAGGTATAACCGGAAAACATTGATCATGCTCACAGACGGATTCATTGCCCTGTCTACTTTTGGACTGGCTATCGCCTTCTGGGCGGGGTTTCGGAGTCTGGAGCTGCTCCTTGCCGTATCTGTTGTCCGCTCCCTGGGTGCGGGCATCCAGACGCCTTGCGTTAATGCGATTTTTCCGCAGCTGGTTCCTATGGAAAAACTTACCCGGATCCAGGGAATAAACCACACGCTGGGGTCGGTACTTTTGCTGCTTTCCCCTGCGGTGGGAGGAGCGCTCCTGGGATCAGTCAGCATAGCCTGGGCGTTTATGCTGGATGTAGTTACTGTCATACTGGCCATTTTACTTTTCGGACCATTGGCCGATGTGATTTCCGTGGAGCTGATCCTTGTCTTTACAGGTGTTTTACTGCTACTGACCGGAATAATTTTTTATTTAAGCAGCAGAAAGTTTATATTTCATTAATTTTATACGAAATACTAATAATTGACTACTATGAATAAAGAAGAATTCAAGGCGCGCGCCAATCAACGGATCGATGAAATTTCGGCAAAGATCAATGAGCTGAAAGCAGAAAAGGAATCAGTAAAGGGAGATTTGAAGAAAAAATACCAGGAATCCATCAAAGAACTGGAAACCATTAAATCAGACCTGCAGGACAAATATGACCGGATGATGAATGCAGCCGATGACAAATGGGATGAGGTTCGGGATGCTTTTTCCCAGGCGGCAGATTCGTTCAAAGAAGGATGGTCAAAAATCAAATCGGCGTTCTGAGTCTGTCACCCTATGGCACATGAACACGCCCACAATGTCCCTGTCGCTTATGCCAGGCGTTTTGCCATTGGCATTGGTTTGAATGTATTGTTTGTCATTGCCGAGGTGGCCTTTGGACTGATGGCCAACTCATCTGCCCTGCTGGCCGATGCGGGGCACAATATCAGTGATATCATGGGCCTTGCTTTTGCCTGGGCTGCCTCATGGATGGCTACAATCAAGCCAAAAGGCAAGTATACCTACGGGCTGCGCAAAACCACCATTTTAGTCTCCATTCTGAATGCGCTCCTGCTTTTTGGGGCCGTAGCGCTCATAGCCTGGGATGCTGTTGAGAAGCTGAAAAATCCGCAACCCGTTGCCGGGAACAGTGTGATGATAGTTGCCGGATTCGGGATTGTGATCAATACCATCACCGCAATGTTGTTTTACAAGGGGCAGAAAACCGACCTCAACATCAAAGGGGCTTTCCTTCACATGGCCGCCGATGCGGCTGTATCGCTGGGGGTGGTTATTGCCGGGCTTTTCATTCAACTCACAGGCAGGATGTGGATAGATCCGGCCGTCAGCTTTTTAATCATCCTGGTGATTTTATGGAGTACCTGGCGCCTTTTTGCCGAGTCGCTGAACCTGGCACTGGATGCTGTTCCCAAACATATTAATATAGAGAAGGTCCGTGACTATCTATTGCATAAGGAAGGTGTCACCAGCATACATGACCTGCATATCTGGGCCATGAGCACCACGCAGGTGGCCCTGACCGTTCACCTGGTGATGCCCAAGGGGGCCTCCGATGCGTTTATTACCCGGTTGCAGCAGGAACTGAGCGATACTTTTTCTATAGGGCATACCACTTTTCAGATAGAAAGCAAAGACCTGCAGGCCGGAAACTGTAACGGGGGATGTCCGCCATACGCCTGATTTTATGATACTGATGCCTGTGAAAAGAGTAGTCCTGTTATGTTCATTATCGCTGCTGTTGTTATCATGCAGCCACAGGCCATTGGAACGGGTGCTGTTTACCTCACAAAGCAAAGGGATTTCGTGTTACAGGATACCGGCCCTGGCAACCGCCCCCAACGGGAAGCTGATAGCGGTTTGCGACCAGCGTGTTCCTTCCTGTGCAGATCTGGGTGGCAATCCGGATATCAACATTGTCATACGCACCAGCCGTAACCAAGGCAGGACCTGGTCCCGGATGCGCAGCGTGGTGGATTACCCCTTGGGTCAATCGGCCTCGGACCCGTCCCTGCTGGTGGACCAGGTTACAAGCACTATCTTTCTCTTTTTCAACTTTATGGACCACCAGCAGAGACCTGGTGTCTTCTCCCAGAAGGTGACAAAAAGCACCGACAACGGCACCACCTGGAGCGCTCCTGAAGACATTACCGGACAGATCGCACAACAGGGCTGGGAAAGGGATTTCAAATTCATCACTTCGGGGCAGGGGTTGCAGACTGCCAGCGGAAAATTGCTCCATACGCTGGTGAACCTGCAAAAGGGACTCTACCTGTTTGCCAGCGACGACCACGGTCAAAGCTGGTATTTGATAGACACGGCTTTACAGCCCGGGGACGAGTCCAGGGTCATTGAGCTGCAAGACGGAACCTGGATGGTCAACAGCCGGGTGAACGGGGCAGGCCACCGCTACGTTCACCTTTCCATGGACCAGGGAAAGACCTGGATAACAAAAGCCGAGACGTCCCTTGCCGATCCGGGGTGCAACGCCGGACTGGTGCAGGTTGGAAAACGACTCTTCTTTTCCAACCCAAACAGCCCTGACCGTGCTTTCGGGAGGGGGGTATTGGCGTACTTTACGAAAGAGGGGATTATAAGGAAATTGTATTTACCCGGTTCAAAAAATCTGAAATATTACAAACCATAAAAGATGAATAAAAATTTGCCCGCATTATTCCTGCTGATGGTATTTTCTGCCTGTTCCACGGAACAAACGCTCGATACCGTGTGCAACCCCATGGATCTTACTTACCGTTTTGCCCTGGAGGATCCTTTCCCTTCACGCAGGGAGGCAGCCGATCCTTCCGTGGTCCGGTTCAGAGACAAATACTTTCTTTTTGTTTCTAAATCGGGCGGTTACTGGTGGTCGGAAAATCTTGCACAATGGCACTTTGTGCAGACAGACCAGATCCCCACAGAAGAATATGCTCCTACGGCAGTTGCCATTGACGATACGCTGTTTTTCCTGGCCTCGTCAAACCATAAAAGTACAATTTACAAAAGTGCCGATCCGCTTTCAGGCACCTGGGAAACAGCTGTGGAAGCGCTGGAAATTCCCGTGTGGGACCCTGCCTTTTTACTGGACGAGGACCGGCGGCTATATCTTTATTGGGGTTGTTCGGACCAGAAGCCCCTATATGGGGTGGAGGTGGACTACCGCAACGGATTTGCCTTTTTGGGTGATGTCCGGGAACTGGTATATGCCAATCCGGCTGAATACGGATGGGAGGTGCCGGGGGATTACAATACGCTCACAACCAGGGCTCCCTGGATCGAGGGCCCGTGGGTAACCAAACATGGTGGGAAATATTACCTACAATACGCGGGTCCGGGCACCGAATATAAAAGTTATGCCGATGCTGTTTACCTGTCCGGGGATCCCCTGGGGCCCTACGTGCTGCAAAAACACAATCCCTCGATGTATAAGCCAGCAGGATTTGCCGCGGGGGCCGGCCACGGCAGTTCCTTTGCCGATACTTATGGGAATTTCTGGCACATAGGCACTATGACCATATCTCAAAAGCATATGTTTGAACGCCGCCTGGGTATGTTTCCCGTATTCCTGGACCAGGACGGAACATATTATTCCATAACAAAGTACGGGGATTACCCTTATGTTGTACCTGCTGGAAAGATTCACAGCTTTGAGGATATTTTCCCCGGATGGATGCTGCTCACCTATGACAAGCCGGTGGAGGTATCCTCTTCTGTGGATTCCTTCCCGGCACGCAATATGACCGATGAGGATATCCGTACCTATTGGGCTGCTGCCGGTGGTGATGCCGGTGAACATGCCATCGTGGACATGGGCGATTTTTTTGATGTATATGCCCTTCAGATGAATTTTGCAGAACACAACGTACATATCAGGGGCAGGCAAAAGGGTGCATGCCACCGTTTTACCGTAGAGTACTCCCTTGATGGCAATACATGGGAGATGCTGGCAGACCGCTCAGAGAACAACACAGACAATTCTCATGTCTATATTCCCCTGGCAGAAAAAATATTGTGCCGTTATTTGAAAATCACCAATGTTGAGGTTCCCGGCGGGCATTTTGCCCTCAGCGGGTTCAGGGCTTTCGGTACAGGCACAGGACCGCTTCCGGGCAGGATTACGCATTTTTCTGCACTAAGAAATCCTCTTGATAAAAGAAGTGTGACGCTTTCCTGGTCCGGGGCCAATCATGCCACGGGTTACAACATCAGTTACGGTACAGACAGAAACAAACTATACCTGAATCACATGGTGTACCGCGACACAACCCTGGTCATTAACAGCCTGAACAGCAATCTTGATTATTATTTCACCATTGAATCTTTCAATGAAAACGGCATAACACCAAACCAACAAATTGTCAAGGATTTTGAGTAATGGATCATTTTGCAGCCATTGATTTCGAGACGGCCAACGAACAGCCTTCCAGTGTATGCAGTGTAGGTATAGTGATTGTACGGTACGGGGTTCCGGAGCATACCATTTACCGGCTTATCAGGCCCGAACCGGATTATTACCTGTACCGCAACACCATGATTCACGGACTCAATGCCAGAGATACAGAAAACGCATGCGTGTTTTCTCATGTCTGGAAGGAAATAGATCCTTATATAGGAGATTTGCCCCTGGTAGCTCACAATGCGCAATTTGACGAGGGATGTTTGAAAGCCGCATTTTTCACCTACTGCATGGATTATCCCGATTACAAATTCCTTTGCACCCTGCGGGCGTCGCGAAGGTACTTTGGCAAGTCTTTGGCCAATCACCAGTTGCCAACAGTTGCTGCCGCCTGCGGGCATAGGCTCACCAACCACCATAACGCGCTGGATGATGCCCTGGCATGTGCCGCTATAGCCCTAAAGATATTGTAATTTCTTCTGTTTTTCATGTATCTTTGTGTAATCCCGGTTTGATAGTAACAACCGGAGACTCTATGAAAATAAAACCGTTCATCGTTGTCCTTCTTGTTGCAGTGATATGTTCCTGCACTACCGACTATAATGATCAAATAACCCCAATAGCCCGTCAGGCAGGGATACCTCTGATACAAGTGGCTTATACCAAAGGGAATGCCCATGCTGTATACGAAATTTCTACTGTTCCCGGGATCAGACCCCGTAACGACGGTAAGACCGTTTTTCAGACAGCCTCGCTCAGCAAACCGGTGTTTGCCTATATTGTCATGAGGATGAGCGACAGGGGAGAGATAGATCTGGACAGAACGCTTGCCCAACTGGGCAGTTTCACCCGGTTCACCCGAATGGCCCGGGGCTCCTATTGTTTTCAAATTCAGGCCTGACTCGGCATTCAGTTATTCGGGAGAAGGGTATGCTTTTTTGCAAAGGGCGGTAGAACAGATCCAGGGTAAGGGATTGGAAGAAATTGCTCAACAGGAGGTGTTCCTGCCACTGGGGATGGTTTCCTCTTCCTATAGCTGGAGGGATGATTATGACTCTCTTGCTGTCAGCGGATTTAACCGCGATGGCCAGGACAGGAGAAAGGGAAATTTTCCACGAGCAAATGCGGCTTATACCTTAAGGACAACAGCCTCTGATTACATGAAGTTTCTGGAGGCGTTGAGCCGGGGAACCGGTTTGGGCAAGGAATCCCGGATAGCCATCTTCACACCCGTGGTACAGGCGGTACGATATGCCGGAAAGCCAAGAGATTGTGATCAACGGATATTCTGGGGCCTGGGGGTGGGAATTGAGAAACATCAGAAGCTGGGAGAGGTGGTATTTCACTGGGGTGACAACGGGACTTTCAGATCACTGTTCCTGGTAGTTCCGGCCAAGGGGCTGCAACCAAAAAGGATACTGGTCTATTTTACCAATAGCCAGGCAGGTCATGATGTTATTAGCGACATAACGTCTCTTTTCTTTAATAATAAAGAACCATTGGCTATTGATCAATGGGTGAATGAAAACGAATAAACAGATTGTTTATGAAATCTGAAAGACTATCCGACTTACTAAAAAGTTCTCCCTTTGCCTTCGCCTCTCACCAGATAATTTTGGATGAGAACGGACTGCCCATAGATTACAGGTACCTGGAAGTTAATCCTGCGTATGAAAAGATGACCGGACTAAAAGAGGCCGACATCATTGGAAAAACCATACTTGAAGTTTTTCCCGGGGTCAAAAATATTTCATTTGACTGGATTGCAGCCTTTGGGTCGGTGGCTTTGAGTGGTGAAACAAAAATATATGAACAGTATTCTGAACCACTGGGAAAATGGTTCCAGGTGCAGGTGTTTTCTCAGGAAAAAGGTTTCTTTTCCACCCTGTTTACAGATATCACCACCCGTATAACCATGGAAAAAAAACTGGGAGTAAAAGAGGCGAATTTCCGGGAATTGTTCAATTCCATGATGGACATGGTTATAGTGGCATCAAAGGATGGAAAAATCATCGCCGCCAATAATGCCACTTATGACAAACTGGGTTATACCCAGGAAGAATTGAGTGAAAAAGGCATTCTGGAAATACATCCTTATGAGTCAAAGGAAGAAGCCCGGAAGATTTTCGATCTTATGCTTAAAGGGAAAATGGGACGAAGAGGAGTGCATTTTTAGCATTATGAAAGACCTGACAGATGAACAGGAGGCTTTGCAACGGTTTGAACTGCTATTCAGGAACAATCCTTCGCTGATCGCTCTTTTTTCCCATCCCGGGGGGCAGATCCTTGACGTGAACAACGCTTTCCTCAATACCCTTGGTTATAGAATGGAAGAGGTGATTGGAAAGACTATTCTTGAAATTGGTCTTTTTGACGACGATAGTACCGTAAATTTTGTTCTGGACCAACTGAATTCAAAACTCCTGGTAAATAATATGGAGATGACCATCAGGGACCGCTCGGGCAATACCAGGAGAGGTTTACTTACAGCGGAGATTCTGGAAAGAAAAGGAAAAAAATATTTTCTGGGAGTACTGGTCGATATCACAGAACAATATGCCCATCGCGAGACGCTGCAGATGCTCGTGGATATGGCAAAGTCTTTTATCAAAATGCCTGTTGAAAAGGTAGATAACGAAATCCTTAGGGCCCTGGGAACGATAGGCAACTTTGTGGGGGCCGACAGGTCTTATGTGTACATGTATGATTTCAAGAATGGTACCTTAACCAATACATACGAATGGTGTGCCAGGGGAGTCTTTCCTGTTATTGACACAATGAAGCATATCCCGGACAGTTACATGCCACAGTTGCTTGAAAACCACAGGAACAAAGAGTCGTTTTTCATTTATGATGTTGAATCATTGCCAGATACTAACGCAAAACAGATACTGCAGAATCAAAAGGTCAGGAGCATGCTTACAGTTCCCATGTGGACAAGTAAGGAGCTTATTGGCTTTGTGGGCCTGGATTTTGTCAGGAATCTACATCAATATTCGAAAAGGGAAAAACAACTGCTGACAATTATTGCCGAACTACTGGTAAATGTACAGATTCAGCTGGAAAACAGAATAATCCTCAAACAAGCCAAAGAAAAGGCAGAAAAGGCAAATAAAACCAAATCGGAATTCCTGGCCAATATGAGTCATGAGATTCGCACACCTCTTAACGGAGTTATTGGTTTTACTGATCTTTTGCTTAAAACCAAACTTACTCCCGTGCAGGAAGAATACGCACTAAGTGCCAATTCTTCTGGAAAAGCATTGCTGGGAATAATTGATGACATTCTGGATTTTTCAAAAATTGAAGCCGGTGGTAAACTGGAACTGGAATTAATGGAAACAGATATTTTCCGGTTACTCAATGAAACGATCGATATTATCAGGTATCATGCTTCGGCAAAAAATCTGGAACTTCTCTTCAGCTTTCCACTAGACATTCCCAGGGTGGCATATGTAGATCCTGTAAGGCTAAAACAAATCCTGACCAATTTACTGAGCAATGCTGTAAAGTTTACAGAAAAGGGAGAGGTTGAATTAAAATTGGAATTTACAAAACTGGGGCCGGACAGGGGCAGGTATGTATTTTTTGTCAGGGACACAGGCATAGGGATAACCAATTCTCAGAAAAGCAGGTTGTTTAATGCCTTTACCCAGGCAGACAGCTCCACTACACGTAAATATGGTGGTACCGGGCTGGGTTTGACCATCTCCAATCTGCTGGCCAGAAAAATGGGATCCGGTATAGAACTTCACAGCAAGTGGGGAGAAGGCAGCACGTTCTCATTTTCTATTGAAACCAAAATCGGAAAAGAGCATCAAACGCATGAACAAGCCAAAGGTAAGTTGCCTGTAAAAAATGTTCTCATAGTAGATGACAATGCTTTAAACAGGAAAATTTTAATGGAAAACTTCAAATTCTGGGGGTGAATTGCAGCGAGTGCGATAGCGGCCTGTGTGCGCTCAGATTATTGGAAGAACAGGCTTTTGATCTCTTATTGATTGACTACCATATGCCCTACGTAGATGGTTTAGCAGTAATTCAGATGATCCGTGAAAAAATGCTGGTTTTACCAGAGATTATGCCCCTGATCCTGTTGCACAGTTCTTCTGATGATGAGTCTTTAAGAGATAAATGCAAGGAACTGGGTGTGCGGTATCATATGGTTAAGCCAATAAGCGCTGACATGTTGTACGACACGATCATATCTATCTATAACAGTGGAATTCATTCAGGTACAGAACAACCGGATCAAAAAGGAAACGAAAACGAAGACAAAACAGAAGAGGCATTAGCGGCCGCGGACAATCCTGTTATTCTGATTGCCGAGGATATTCCCATGAATATGATGCTTATCAAATCTTATATAGGCACTATCTTGCCCGGAGCGCAAGTTCTCGAGGCTGTTAACGGTCAGGAGGTAATTGAGTTAATAAGACATGAACATGTAGACCTGATTTTAATGGACATTCAGATGCCAGGGATGGATGGCCTGGAGGCAACCAGAAAAATAAGGGAATGGGAGTCGAGAAGTCACAATTTACTACGGATACCTATCATCGCGCTCACTGCCGGAGCTTCCAAAGAAGAACAACAGGAAGTATTGAGCAGCGGGATGGACGAATTCTTATCAAAACCCATTGTCAGGGATGACCTGGAATCTACCCTGGAAAAGTACCTGGCAAAGTTTGACAATCCCAGGGATCACTTCAATTATGTGGATTTTCTTAATGCTATGGGAGGAGACACTGTAATGGTCAAGAAAATGCTCATGGTTTCCATGTCGGACATGAAGGAAAAACTGAATGATCTTGAAAATGCCGTAAACAAGGGTGATGCCCGTCAAATTGCATCACTGGCCCACTATATTAAAGGAGGAGCGCTCACGGCCAGGTATAAATCAATGGCAGCAATGGCTTCACGAATGGAAACCAAGGCAAAAGAGGGAACCCTGGATACCATGGAAATTAATCTCAAAGTAATGAGAAATGAGTGGGAAAAGGTATTGCATGAAATTGAGCGGTACATGTAAGTGTTCCTGATTAGGATACCTGCTCTTGTCATGTTCCATTTTTTATTTACTTTTGCTGCCCCTGAAGACACATTGACATACCGGGCAAGGGCATTGGTATCAATGCAGCATGATAACAGCCCTCGACAGAACATGGAGAGATGGCAGAGTGGTCGATTGCGGCGGTCTTGAAAACCGTTGACCCGCAAGGGTCCGGGGGTTCGAATCCCTCTCTCTCCGCCAGTTCCCAAAACGCAAAGACACGGACAACGTCCGTGTCTTTTTTATGGCTGCAGGCTACGAAAAACAAGCCAGCTTGTTTTTCCGGCCTGCAGCCATAAAAAGCTGCGCTTTGCAGCTTTGCATTTTGGGAACTGAAGCTACCTCCAAACGGGAACACCGAGCGCCTGTGGCGCGAAGGTAATCCCGTTTGCAGCACTCTCACCCGTCACAGTAATAGATAGAACGGAAAAAGTCCCGTCAGACCCCTTAATCACACTGTCAGGCAAGGCAATTTTATTTTCTTTCACGACAGACACCTGTGTAAATCCGGCATTGGCAATGTGTTCCAGGTACCGGTCTTTCTGTATGGCTCCGGCAATACAGCCGGTATAGAAATCAACATTATCTTTCAATGCGACAGGTAATTCACCAACCAGAACAATGTCGGAAATGCAAAAATGTCCTCCGGGTTTCAATACCCTGAATATTTCATGAAAAACCTTATCCTTGGAAGGCAGAAGGTTCAGGACACAATTACTGATAACCACGTCTGCCATATGATCGGGAAAGGGCATGTTCTCGATGTCACCCTTGTGAAACGTTACGTTTGTATACCCAAGAGCCGAGGCATTCAATGTTGCCTTTTCCACCATCTCCGGCGTAAAATCTATCCCTATCACCTGACCGGTTTCCCCCGTAAGCGCACGGGCAACAAAACAATCATTGCCCGCACCCGATCCCAGATCTAACACCGTATCCCCTTGCCTGATCCCGGCAAATTGGGTAGGCAAACCGCAGCCCAGGCCATAATCTGCAATGTGTTCGTATCCCTTCAGGTGACTGTAATCCTCTTTCATCGTATAACGCATATCGCCACTGGTACAGCATCCCGATCCGCAGCATGATTGATTTTTTACGATCTGTCCGTATTTGCGGCGTACAGAGTCTTTGATCCCTTGCTCATTCATTGTACATTTTTATGTTTGCAAATATACGAATAATTCCTTTTTCCCCGGATATTCGCTACATCCTGAAATTGGTAAGCTCCGTAGTGGTTTTAAAATCGTAACAGGGGTACTCAAATAATGTAAAGCAGGGCTCTGTCTGTCCTGAAATATAACTCCAGATAGAGGCATAATCGTTCGGATTTTCTCCAATTTCTCCCAATTGCCTGAGGTAAGCAGCAACCGATTTGTTTTCAACAATGTAAACGTCATCCATTTTATCAATAACAGGACTATGCATACGTGTCCGGTCATGTTCAAAACTTAATATCCGTTTACCCTGCTGTGTGAGGCCGGTCATTTCAAATGTCATGCTTTTGCCTATGGCTGGCAGGTTCAATATATTACGATCCGTTGCCAGGAAAGGCAGGTTATGTTCTTTCATAAAACCCTTCAGATCTTTGTAAATGTTGTTGCTTGTATTAAACAGGTCACACAAAGCTTTCTCCTTTTCCGGGGTGAGCCGCCCGAACACTTTCTCTTCTTCCTGTTCCTGCATGGAACGGCAATTAGGTGCAAACAGGGCATAATTCTCTTCAAACCCTTTGACAGTGAACGTGTAGTAGCAGACCACTCCCAAATTGTTCAGCTTTCTTCTTAAACGTGCAGTATGACCCCTCCTGGAGGCAGCCACTGTAAAAACAAGTTGGTTGGTTATAATCCAGCCGGTGGAAAGAATTTTTTTGATAGCCCGTTTGGCCTCTGGTGTGATTTCGAGGGGACTCTCGAAATGTGTCTGAATGATGAATTGGCTGAAGCCAATTTTGGATGCTTTTTCCCTGAATTTCTTAAGAATATCTACCAGTTCATCATCCACGCGCATGGGAAGGTAAGCCAGAAGCCTTGAGCCGAGGCGGATCCGTTGCATTTCGGCAAATTTTTGACCATCCGGGCGCATGTCATTCGCCTTCTTTTTCCGCAGCGCCATATTATACACGGCATTGAGCATGTTGCTCAGGGTTTTGTTCTGGCTCATGAGGGCATCGCCTCCGGTTATGAGAATATCCCTGAGCTGGGTGTCTTTTTCAAAATAGTGCATCAGCTTGTGGAGCTTCTTATTCCATGTCAGTTGAGGCTTAAGTTGTTCCAGTTCAAAATTTAGGCGCTGGTTTTGAAAATCATACATTCTTTGGCAGGGGGCGCATAATCCGCCACATGACCTTCCTATGGAATCCGGTATCAGAATGGCCACATCGGGATAGCGGCGGTGAATATTGTTCTCGTTTGGCAACAACCAGCCTGCTGCATTGGGTGTACCGGGTTCCACCTGATCTTCGCGCTCCCAGGCGACAATATTTCCGAATGTGCTGACCAATTCTTTAGAATAGATCACGTAATTCCGGATTGCCAGGTCGTTGAAAGATTTGTTGGACACATCCAGCAGTGATAAATAGTAGGGGGTGGCAAAGGTGGGGATGCCTTTTCTGCGTGCTTCCTTCAATAAATTCATGGTTTCCTCTGACAGCGAATTGTTCAGCATCAGGTTTACATCCGAGGGTTTACGAGCAGCCATGGCAAGCTGAAAACGGTAATCGTTCCACCACTTTTCCACCATACTGAATTTGGACATATAGGAGCTGCCTTCGGGAAAGACATACTTACCGGTGTGCCAGTTTTCAATTTTGGCCATAAGGATCCGTATGATACGTTCCTTGTTTTCCTCCCTGATATATACCAGCCGGCGGCTCAGCCCCGATTTCCATTTCCTCATCCAGTTGATCACTTTGGTTTCCGATGGTTTCTGGACCCGAGGATATTCCAGCAGCTCAAACTGGTGGTACAGCTCAAGAATGAAATCGGTGTTGATTGCATCGCCAGGTTCGCTATTGAGCGTACCCCGGAGCCATTTCCACAAGAGGGTAATAGTCCTGATTTCAAGATCTTTTTCTGTGGATAATTCATGGACAGAAGTGCCATCGTACTTGATCAATCGCCGAAGACCGGCTGCAGCTTTGCTGTCATGATGTGGATGCACGGTAATATGATTCTCCAGATTTTCCCTGAATTTTCCAATGGTTTCGCTTTCCTTTGCCAGGGTTGTAATCGCAGGAAATTGACGGCAGAACAACCTTTTTAATTGTGCTTTATTTAAGACAAGAATGTCAGTCTGTTTCTTCATGGTCAGATGTTTTTGTTAATCCGTAAAAAACACCACTGATTGGGGAGTATACACATGGAAGAATGCCCATTCTCCTAAACAGCGACACGCAAAGATAATAAAAATAAAAAAGCAGATTAAAAAAGCCTTTTCAGCCAGTTGATCGTTGTTCTGTTATAAGGACGGTACCGTAGCGAGGGATCGGGCCACATTCTTTTGTCAACAATACTTTTGAAATGTGTAAAGGTGTCAAAGCTTGCTTTTCCGTGGTAGGAGCCCATGCCGCTGGCACCCACTCCCCCAAACGGGAGGGTGGAAGAGGCAACGTGCAGCAGGGTATCGTTTACACAACCTCCGCCAAAAGACAGTTCCTGCAGCACCGTCTTTTTTACGCTGTTATCTTTTGTGAACAGGTAAAGGGCCAAAGGTTTGGGCCTGTTCCTGACAAATTCTATGGCCTGGGATATGGTATTGCATGTGATGAGCGGAAGTATGGGCCCGAATATTTCTTCCTGCATGACGGGATCATCTGGCAATACACCGGTCAGCAGTGTGGGGTTGATGGTCAGGGTCTGACGGGAGCTTTCGCCCCCTTTGATGATCTTTTTATTGTGCAGCAATCCCAGCAGCCTGTCAAAGTGTTTTTCATTCACAATGCGGGGATAATCAGCTATTAATCCCTGTTTATTGGCCGGATAGCAGATATCAATCCAGTGAATGAGCCTTTTCTGCAACTGATCCTGCAGGCTTTCGGGCACCAGGATGTAATCGGGTGCCACACAGGTCTGTCCGGCATTGATGAACTTGCCAAAGACGATCCTTTTGGCCGCCAGATCCACATCGGCGCTTTTTTCAATGATCACGGGACTCTTCCCGCCAAGCTCCAGGGTAACCGGGGTCAGGTGTGCCGAGGCGGCTTTCATGACCGTTTTCCCCACCGGGACGCTTCCGGTGAAGAAAATGTAATCAAAGGGTTGTTCAAGCAGCCAGGCATTCTCGGCCCGTCCCCCTTCCACAACAGTAACATGTTCCGGAGGAAAACACTCTTTTATCAACCTTGCAATCATGGCCGATGTATGCGGGGAATAGGCAGAGGGTTTGACAATGGCGCAATTTCCGGCTGCAAGGGCACCCACAAGCGGTTCCATGGTGAGCAGGAACGGGTAATTCCAGGGCGACATAACAAGCACTACGCCATACGGATCACATACCCGGAAAGATTTTGCAGGTATTAGCATCAGGGGAGTCTTGGCCCTGCGGTTTTGTACCCATCCTTTCAGATGTTTTGCTATGTAACGGATCTCCCCGCTCAGAACACCTATTTCGGTCAAATAGCCTTCTGTTGTAGATTTGTTCAGATCTGCCTTGAGCGCTTCCAGGATAAGTTGTTCGTGTTCCTTTACCCAGGCGGCAATTTTTTGCAATGCATCCAGTCTGAATTTCAGGTCGCGTGTGCATCCGGAGTGAAAATATTCCCTTTGTTTTGTTACGATATCCGTAGTGATCATGATGTGTGAATAATTATAAATTGAAAAACTTTCTCAGGTCGGTTGCTTTTTTCAGACGGAAATGTATGAAAAGCAATATAGCCGATATGGCAACCATGCATACCAGCAGGATCAGGCTCCAGTGAAGGGTGAGTGTATTGTTTACGTAAAGTGACAGGATTCCCTCGGTAGCAATGCCTGTTATGGCAATGGCAATAAGGACATAAGCAATAAGGTTTACTCCCTTTTGCCTTGATTTTTTTATAATCAGGGCCATGACCATCACAATCAGGTAAAGGCAAAAAAGCAGGGGGATGCCCACAGGAACGGCCCAGTTCATGCTTTTGTTGAACCAGTCCAGCAGGAGTATCAACAGGGAGGAAGCAATGAATCCCAACAAGAAAAGGCGAATGGTCCTGGCGTGAAGGAATACGATCAGAGAAATGTGAATAACCATGGCCAGACCCACGGTAATGGTATATTTTGACCAGGTAATATTTTTATTGATGATCAAGTCAATGACAGTAGAAGACAGTATGCCGGCCACCAGAACTATCAGGGACAGGTCCCAGAAAATCTTCCTTTTCTGGACGTTGGAAAGTTCCTTAAAATCATAGGTTACATCCTTGGGATAAAGGGGAGCTTCACTTGTTGCATTCGTTTTGTGCCCGCAAAGTGGGCAATAATTCATATTGATGTCCAGCTCGACGCCGCACTTTTTACAGATATTCATCATGACAGTTTCTGTTATACGTTATGGTGACCGGAATGTTTTCAGAAGTCAGGAAGCGAAAGAAATTCCGTTCAAGCTCCCTGCTGCGTGTAATGTTCCCAAATGTAATGGCTATTTGGTCGTTGAACCCTATCATCCCGCAGCTTACTTTTGTGAGCTTATTGGGAGGTGGCGGAACAACCATCACAGATTTAATATGTTGCATCATGGATTTCGGAAAATAGATTCCCCCCAGATTGGACATTACACCGGAATACTGGCTACAGCCCATTTTTTTAAAGTTCATGCGCAAAATCGGGTTTTTGATGAATAGGGGGATTGCCCGGACAATAATATTCCTCTCACTTCCCACATTGCGGGACAATATCTTGCTGACCAGTTTCACATCGGTTTCCAGCTGCATTTGATGATATACAGATTTCAATATCTGGTCAAAGGTATAGTGCCCCAGCCTGCGGTCCATTTCCGGCATGACGAACAGGGAAAAGTTGCGCATTGTTTTACTGGGGTAAAGGTTACGCATGTTCACAGGGATCTGGACGCTTATCTTGCCTGTTTTCTTTTTTCTGGCGGGCCATGACAGGTCTTCGAATATTTGCTGTATGGCGTGGATATACACTGCGGCCAGGTATACGGTAATGTTCACCTGCTTTTCCCTGGCTTTTTCTTTCAGGGCAGCAACAGGCAGTGTAGCGCTGATTATCCCCAGGCTGGGTTTCCTGTTTAAGGGGAAGGGAAGGTGAAACGCTTTGGGACGCCTTGAATTTGCAGGGATGTTCTCTGAAAAAAAACGGTTGTAAGCATCTTCGAATTCTTCCGGGTCGGGTTTCTCCGATGGATCCATATATAAGAACCCGGGTGGAACTTCTATTCCCCTGTTCAGAAAATACCGGGCAAGCAAGGTTTTGAAATACTCCAGGGCACCTCCGCCGTCGGTGAGCATATGGGAAAATTCGGCACTGATCCGGTTGTCGGCAACCAGGATCCTCAGCAGCGGCCCTTCTTTGTCACACCTTCTGCAGGGCATTCTGTCGTCAACCACGACCGGGGTAAGGGAACAGGACGATTCCAGGTAATACCAGAAAAACCCCCTTTTCAGTAAGACCTTGTAATACGGAAAGCGTGGTTCTATGTCACGTACGGCAGCAAAGAGAGACCTTATGTGTACCTTGTGTCTGAGTACAACTGAAAAACGGAATACAGATGTAATTTCATTGTTAATAACGGCCGGAAAGATTTTTGCGGCATTATCCAGCGGATACCAGAAGGCCGGATTGTTCATTGTACAGGATCCTGTTCAAAAAAAGAAACCTTGCCCATGAACAGAATGGAACCGGTGCTCTTTTCCTTGATGATATAAATGAAGGAACGGTTAACGTTGAACTGGAGCGGATCGTCGGGGCCGGAACTCTTTTCAATGCCCACAACGGTAACCGCTGCAGCTTCTGTGCCTTTTTCGTTGATCTCTACATATGTTTTTTGCTTGACCAGTCCGATATAAAGTCCTGTAACCGGAGACAGGTTGCTAAAATCGGCCGCACCCTGCATAAAGGGAAGCTCCATTCCCATGGCCTGAAGGGTGGGTATAAGGTCCTTTTCGTATTCGTATTTGAATTTGGGCAAGGTCACGGTCAGCTTTCTGATGGTTTGATCCAGCCTGCTTACGATTCCGTTCCAGGTCTGCGTATCCATTTCTTCTTTGATAACACGGTCTGTATGTATCCCGGGCTTAGGCAGGACCAGCACCATGGAAAAGGCCTGGTTCCCGTACGGGAGCTCGGCCACCCTGGCAAATTCTGTTTCTGTGTATGGAAAGGGTTCAGTCTGGATCATGTAATCCACCTTCTGCGAAGCTCCTTCATCCGGGTAGAAATCGCTCCGGAAGGAATGTGACTCATCAAAGGATTTTGTCCAGGTCCCTTTAAAATAAAGGGCATTGATCAGGTACATGAGCATCCGGGCCGGTATCTCATCGATGATCTTGTCTATCTTTCCTTTGGTCTGGGTGGCACACCAGTTGTTGATGGTTTCCAGGGCCAGGGGGGAAGTAAAATCCAGTTCCGTTATCATGGCCAGGTACCATGTTTTGACCAGCTGTTTGAAAGCGTCACGGACAGGGAATCCTTCCCGGATCCAGATTGAATTGGCAATGCCAATTTCGGTTAGCTTATCTGCTTCTGACAGTTCACGGATCATGGTCCGGAAAAAACCATTCATATCCTTGTAGGAAAAAGCTTCAAATCCCAGAATTTTTTTCATTTCACCGGCCGTGGCGCCGGCCGTTCCGTTTGCGGTCATGGACAATGCCAGTGAGGCACTCAGGGGAGAGATAAAGAAATTCTTATCCTCGCAGCTGACTTGTTCGAAAAGATCAAAGGCAAAACGGTTGACTTCTGCCGAGATGGCTTTTTCTGTTTTGGTCAGGATAATATCCTTCTGCCGGTTTGTCTGCAGAGACAACCTTTCGCAGCCGCTGCAGACAACAGACAGCAACAGCGCAGTGAACACCAAATGTGTCAATTGTTTCATCATAACAAAGATACATTTATTTAGGATAACGCTGCATTTATTGCTCGTAATACAGACCTTCCCGGGACAGGATGTGGTTCAGGTTGGCCAGATTGTATACGATGATTGCCAGTACAACTGATGTGTGCTCCTGGTATTGGCCTATGCTCTTAGTGTACAGGTCGCGTTCTGTGTGCCATATTTCCCTGTAATTGAAATCATATCCTTTCACATCCCTGTCACGCAACGATATGGTGGGAACTCCCCTGATGGCAAAGATCGAGGCGTCGGTTCCTCCTGGTTGCAGAGGCCTGGGACGCGGGGGGATTGTGTCTACGGTAAACGGGATTTCCGGGTTGATGGAGGAAATGTGTTTTGAAGCCTTTATAAAATCATCTACCATGGCTTTGGGCACAGACACCCCCGTAGCTGCCAGCGGTCCCCCGTCCCTGTTGAAAAGGTTTGAAATCCGATCCAGTTTGTCTTTATGTCTTTCCACCCATGATGTTGCTCCCAGCAACCCAAATTCTTCCCCTGCAAAAAGAACAAAAAGAATGCTCCTTTTTGGCTTTGCCCCGGAAATGGAAAGCAACCGGGCCGATTCCATGGCAGGGGTTACCCCTACGCCGCAATCCACCCCTCCTGTAGCCACATCAAAGGAATCCAGGTGTCCGCTCACCATGATGTACTCATCGGGGTAATGCGTTCCTGTGATTTTGGCAACCACGTTATGGAACTTGACCGGACCGGGCCGGAAATGATTCCTGATGTCAAACTCCAGTTCAATGGGACGTCTTTCTTTTACCAGCTGGTAAATGTATGCGTACTGGTGCTCATCCAGTTTGATATCGGGTATGACGGGAAGATTCTCAAAAGAGGAAGTTTCGCCAAACACGGTTTCCTTATCCCATAATGCCGTGATGGGAACAGGAGCAGACTGGATCAGGCCCAGGATGCCGGCTTCTGCCATCTGCCTGTAAAACAGCGCAGGTTCGTCTGATGTTTTACGCAAACTGTCTTTCAGGGCCTCCTGCATTTGGTCTACATTCATTCTCCTGTCACCCGAGCGGGAACGGTACCGCCGCATGACATCGTTGTTGTGACGGGTCACCTCTTCGTTCAGCCGGATGAGTGAGTCCCTGCGTATGTCGCCCTTTACCGACCTGTCTACAGGCCAGCCGTTATTTGTCCCCGTTACAAGGACCCAGGCTCCTTTGAGGACACCCTTCATCCTATCGAATTCTGCCTGGGTTTTAGGTTCTATAACCACATGACCACGTTGCAATCCTTTTGTCCCGGACGTGTAGGAGGGAGTGGCAAAGTGCAGGTGTATACCGTCGCCACCGGGGAGCATCCCCCCGTATATTTTCCCGAACCATGGACCACGGCTGAATCCAACGCGTGTTTCTCCTGCTTCTTCGATAGACACTTCCAGTCCCCAGGATGCAAACCGGGCGGCAGCCCATTGCACTGCGGCATTGTAGGCGTCCGATCCCACAGGGCGCCCTCCTATACGGTTGGAAAGGACATCCAGGTGCTTCTGTGTCTGGTTATTGGTGGTACCTTCATCAATGATGGCTTTGACTACGGCATCCTGTGCCGTCATTTCAGGGGAAAATGCAAAAAGACTTACTGTTAGCAGCAAGCTGCAATAAATGGAATTCTTTCTCATCTGATAATATCTGTTTGAATAGTAGTGTTACAAATGTAGTGTTTTTCTATCTTTGCAGTATGATCAGTTTCAAGGAAATTGTCAGTGCCTTTATGGTTCTTTTTGCCGTGATAGACATCACGGGCTCCATTCCCATAATTCTTGACATGAAGTCCAAAGGCCGGACATTCAAGCCTTTTATGGCTACCATCATATCAACTGCTCTGATTTTTCTGTTTTTATTTGTAGGAGAAGCTATTCTGGGACTGTTCAACGTTGACATTTCTTCCTTTGCCGTTGCCGGGTCACTGGTAATCTTCGTACTGGCGGTGGAAATGATCTTTGGAATCGAAATATTCAAGAACGACGGACCTGCCGATGCGGCCACGATCGTTCCCCTTGTATTTCCCTTGATAGCCGGGACCGGAACCCTTACAACTGTCTTGTCCCTGAGGGCCGAATACAGCCTGCCCAATGTCGGCATTGCCATAGTGCTCAACATGATCATAGTCTATATCGTACTGCGCTATGTGAATCTGGCAGAAAAACTTCTTGGGAAAGGAGGAATCTACATTTTGAGAAAATTCTTCGGGATCGTCCTGCTGGCCATATCTGTAAAGCTGTTTGCTTCCAATGTAACAGGGCTGCTCAACTGATCTGCCATGAAACAGATAGCCTTATCCTTTCTCATGTGGGCCTTGCTCTTGCCTGTATCCTGCCGCAGGAACGGATTCAATGGACCGGGAAACGATCCCGTGGTCCAGCCGGACTGGATCGTAGGCGCGGACGTCTCGCTCCTTTCCAGAATTCAGGCGGCAGGCGGTGTTTACAAAGACAGCAACGGGAAGGCTATAGACGTGCTTTCATTTTTCCGGGAGAAGGGATTCAATTATGTGCGTGTCCGGCTTTTTGTCAGCCCTGACCTGCAATCGGCAGCCAGCCAGAACCTGCCCTATGTGCAGGATCTGATAAGGAAAGCAAAGGCTAAAGGATATAACGTATTGCTGAACTTTCACTATTCAGACACCTGGGCAGATCCGGGCAAGCAATACAAGCCTGCTTCCTGGAGCAAACTGGGAGCCGATGCCCTGGCAGAAAAAGTCTATACCTACACCAGGGAAACGCTATCGCAACTTGTTGCCTACGGAGCAGCTCCCGACATGATCCAGATAGGCAATGAGATCACAAACGGCATGCTGTGGGACTCGGCCCGGGTAGATGTATGGACACAGGAATGGAACACCCCCGGGCGCTGGGCGTACTTCTGCCGGGTGCTGTCAGGGGCATCGAAAGCCTGTCGCCAAGTTTGCCCCGGCTCCTGGATTATGGTACATATAGACAGGGGAGGAGACCGGGAAACGGCACTGCGCTTTTTCAATAAAATGGAGCAATACAAGGCAGATTACGATATCATAGGACTAAGTTATTACCCTTTCTGGCACGGACCACTGTCCAGCCTGCGCACCTGCCTGAACGGCCTGCAGATGAATTTTCCAGAAAAAAAGATCAACCTGGTTGAGGTCGCCTACCCCAACCATACGTGGGGAATCCCTGACAATGCCTTGTATACCCCGGAATATGAAGCTTCACCGGCCGGACAGGCCGCCTTTATGGAAGACTTTATCAATACGCTCAGAGATTTTCCCAATGTGAACGGCTTCATGTACTGGTACCCCGAAGAGACCTTCATCCCTGGCGGGAACATCCTTACACTACACAGGGGGGTATTTGACGTTCATACCGGCAAGGCATTACCGGTGACAGACGTTTTTATCCACTAAAAACCGGCGGGGTTTGCATTTGCGGTATGTTCCCCCGTAAGGCAGCGGAAGTTCCCTGGCTGTGGCCAGCCAGATGGCTGTAGAAGCGCCCCGGGCAGGAGAACTCAGCAGGGGCCGGAAAATAATATTTACCAGCGGATCAAAAGCATTGTTCATCTTAACCAGGGGTGTATCTACAGCTCCGGGATCGGTTGTCACTACCTGGATGCCTTTGGATTTATATCTTTCTGCCAGGGAGAGCGAAGCATAATAAAGCGCCTGCTTTGTGTGACTGTACCGGATCACCCGCCCGGCCCAGGTTTTAGGAATATGCGTAAGGAATGAAGGCCTGAGCCTGAAAACCAGGCCAAAGTCCACGGTGCAGGATAAGGTGAATATGACCCGCGCCCCGTCTTCTGTGAGCCGGGTGCTCCGGGGCAGGATTCCTGCGTTGTGGATGAGCCTGTTGATGGTTTTGCCCTTCAGCACCGAGGCAAATGATCTGACCGAGCCAAAGGAAGCCAGATCCAGCTGCAACATACGGATGGCAAGGGATCCTTCTGGATGAATGTACTGTTCCTGCAGTTCCCTGAAAAAAGGCATGGCCGCCTCGGGAAGGAGGCAGGCCATGATCAATGAATAACCGTTATCCAGCAACGAACGGCAGATTTCGCGGCCCATACCACCATCTGCACCGGTGACTATGGCCGTCTTCATCAGGCTTTATTGTCCGATCCCAGTACGTTTATGTTTTTGTGCTTGTAAAGCTCTTTGAGTTTGTCCCGGGCCGGTCCCAGATACTTTCGGGGATCAAATTCATCGGGTTTTTCTACAAACACCTTGCGTATGGCTGCTGTCATGGCCAACCGGCCATCAGAGTCAATGTTTATCTTGCAAACGGCCGATCCGGCTGCTTTCCTGAGCTGTTCCTCCGGGATTCCGATAGAATCTTTTAATTTGCCTCCGTAGCGGTTGATTTCCTCCACAATATCCCGGGGAACGCTGGAAGAACCGTGCAGTACTATGGGGAATCCGGGAATGCGTTTTTCGATTTCCTTAAGAATGTCCAACCGGATTTCTGGTTTCTGTCCCGGTTTGAATTTGAAAGCACCGTGGGAAGTTCCAATGGATATGGCCAGGGAATCAACCCCAGTGCGCTTTACAAAGTCTTCCACCTCTTCCGGCTGTGTGTAGGTATGATGCTCGGCTTTCACATCGTCCTCAACGCCGGCCAGAACGCCCAATTCGCCTTCAACCGTAACATCAAACTGGTGCGCATAGTCTACCACGCGGCGGGTTAGGGCTATGTTTTCTTCGTAAGGCAGGTGTGAACCGTCTATCATGACGGAGGAAAATCCGAATTCAATGCAATTTTTGCATAATTCAAAGGAATCGCCGTGGTCCAGGTGAAGCACAATGGGAATGGGATAACCCAGCTCTTTGGCATATTCCACGGCACCCTGCGCCATGAAGCGCAACAGGGTCTGGTTGGCATACTTGCGCGCCCCGCTTGATACCTGGAGTATAACAGGTGATTTTGTTTCCACACAGGCAGCTATGATGGCCTGCAGTTGTTCCATATTATTGAAATTGTAAGCAGGTATAGCATAGCCGCCCTGTATTGCTTGGGCAAACAGATCCCGTGAGTTCACCAAGCCTAGTTCTTTGTATGATATCATATTTTTACTTTTTACAGTCTGTAAAGATAAGAGTTTTGCTGTATATTTGGGCTATATTAAACTGTAATATAATGAAACCTTACCTGCTGGAGGAAACAAACTGGCATACTATTAAGGAAATGGAGTACCAGGTTGCGCTCTTGCCCTGGGGGGCTACCGAAGCCCATAATTACCATCTGCCTTACGGGAGCGATACCTGTATGGCCACGCACGTTGCCCGCTGCAGTGCCGCCATTGCCTGGGAGCGGGGCGTGAAAGCCGTGGTATTGCCTCAGATCGCGTATGGGGTGAACTCGGGCCAGATAGACATCCCTTTCTGCATGCACATGAATCCCTCCACACAGCAGCGCATCCTGGAAGACATAGTTGCCGTTCTGTTGCACCACAAGGTGAACAAGCTGGTCATTGTGAACGGGCATGGGGGAAATTCCTTTCAGAATGCCATCAGGGAACTGGAACTCCGTTCTCCCGGCATGCTCATCTGTATGGTCAACTGGTGGCGCGTCTGCCCGGTAAAAGAATATTTTGACAATCCGGGGGATCATGCAGATGAAATGGAAACCTCGGCCATGATGGCCATCCGGCCTGAACTGGTACTGCCCCTGGAATATGCAGGAAGTGGAAAAGAACACCGTTTTACTATCAAAGGGCTACGGGAAAAATGGGCCTGGATATCCAGGCGCTGGATTTACACCACAGATGATACGGGGGTGGGGGATCCGTCCCTTTCCACAGCCGAAAAAGGCAAACGTTTCCTGGATGACTGTATAGATCAGGTGGCGCTTTTTCTGGAAGAGTTTTCAAAGATTGAAAAAACGGAGGATTTGTATGAGCGATAAGAAAGCATTGATTTTTTCGGCACCATCGGGCGCTGGCAAATCTACCGTGGTGAACCATCTGATGGAGACCTTTCCAAAACTTGATTTTTCCATTACCGCCACCACAAGGCCAAAACGCGGAACAGAAGAAAATGGCAGGGAATATTACTTTATCAGCAGGAATGAGTTCCTCAAACTCATTGAACAGGATGCCTTTGTAGAGTGGCAGGAAGTGTATAAAGGCAGTTATTACGGAACGCTGAAACTGGAACTTGAAAGGATTTGGAACGGGAACAAAGTAGCCGTTTTTGACGTAGATGTGAAAGGAGGGATCAATCTAAAAAAAATATTCAGGAACAATGCCCTGTCGGTATTCGTGGCCCCGCCCTCACTGGATGTTTTACGGGAACGCCTTACCAAAAGGGGAACAGACTCGCCACAGGCCATAGAAGAAAGGCTTGCCAAGGCTTCTATTGAGATGGAGGACGCTCACCACTTTGACGTGGTCCTTGTTAACGACCGCCTGGAAGACACCCTGGACAAAGCCACAGAAATTGTAGCCGCCTTTATTTATTGATATGAAAACCTGCGGATTGTATTTTGGTTCTTTCAATCCCTTTCACATAGGGCATCTTGCCATTGTCAATTACCTGGTTTCTTTTACCGGCCTGGACAGTGTGCGGCTTGTTGTTTCACCCCTCAATCCGCTCAAATCCGATTGCGAACCCTGCTTTCAATCACCCTTGGAGCGGTTGCTTCATATTCGCAGGGTCATGGAAGACAGGAAACTGCCGGTAAATGTTTCCGATGTGGAATTCAACATGCCCCGCCCGCTCTATACCATAAACACGCTGCATCACTTGCAGCAGCAGGAGCCTGGTGTGAACTTCATCCTGGTGATAGGGTCCGATAACCTGGAGAGGCTGGAAGCATGGATGGCCTGGGAATCCATTTTGAAAGAGTTTATCATCTACGTGTATCCGCGTGAAGGAATCAATGCACAGGCGCTACGCTCAAAATACATTTCCCGGGCACGCGACATAGTCCTGCTGCCCGCTCCGCTTATTACCATTTCTTCCACCTTTATAAGGGAAGGGCTGGCACAGGGTAAAAACATGAATGGTTTTATTGTCTGATCTACAGGTTATGAAAATTTACCGGACAAAGGACATCAGGACTGTAGATCGTCTGTATATGGAAAAAACAGGCGTGAGTCAAACCCAACTGATAGAACGGGCAGCGCTCGCTTTTGTGCGGGCTTTTATACGTGAAGAAAAGAAACCGGCAAGGGCGCTGGTGGTCGCCGGCCCGGGCAACAACGGGGCCGATGCACGGTCTGTTGCGCGCTTGCTTACTGAACAGGGGTGGCAGACAGACCTGTGGGATTTTTCAGATAAAGACTCGCTGGAGCGACAGCAGGCAGACTGGGCCTCTTACCTGGAAAACCTTTCTACAGGGGTGGTAGTGGTTGACGGGTTGTTTGGATCGGGGCTGACAAGGCCCGTAACAGGCTTTTATTCACAGATAATTGAAGGGATCAATTTTCTGGATACCAGGGTTTATGCTGTGGACATCCCTTCCGGGCTACCCGGCGACGGCATTCCTTTTACCGGCGGAGCGGTGGTGAAAGCCTCGGCAACTTTTACTTTTCAGTTTCCCAAATTGTCTTTCTTTTTTGCCGAGAACTACCCCTATGTAGGCCGCTGGCAGGTTCTTGATATTGGGATGGGAGGGATGGTTTACCCCGAGGTTGAAACACCTTTCAGGATGACAGAAGAGTCTGATATACATAATCTTTTTCCCCGGAAAAGACACCCCTTTTCTTTCAAGAACAACTACGGGCATGCCCTGCTCATAGCCGGGAGCCTGGGAAAAATGGGTGCCGCAATACTTGCTGCCCGTTCCTGCCTGCGCATGGGCACCGGCCTGCTGACAGCCCACCTTCCCGGCCGCGGAGAGATTCCCATGCAGACGTCTTTGCCCGAGGCCATGGTTTCACTGGACAGCCACCGGGATGTGACCGGTGATCTGCCACAGGGGCTCCTTATTCCAAAGTCCCCGTTCACTGCCATAGGAGCCGGACCGGGTCTGGGAAAATCCCGGGAAACGACCGACCTGTTAAGGAACCTGCTTACATGGTGCGGCAATAAAACACCATGCCCGCCCCTGGTGCTGGATGCAGATGCCCTGAACATCATATCCGAACATCCCGATATGATGGAACACCTGCCCGTGAGAACCGTCCTGACACCCCACCCGGGAGAATTCGATCGCCTGGCCCGTGCCTGTGGCCTGGAGCGGGCTGAAAACTCTTACCTCAGGGCTATGCAGGCTATCGAAATGGCCGTGGAACATAAGGTCATAATTGTGCTCAAAGGAAGGTATACCCTGATAGCCACACCCGGCAGCCCCCACTGGTTCAACCCCACCGGAAATCCGGCCATGGCCACAGCGGGAAGCGGGGATGTTTTAACAGGCATCATTCTGGGATTGCTTGCACAGGGATATGACCCGCGTACCGCTGCTGTTCTGGGCGTATGGCTTCATGCCGGGGCAGGAGACAGGGCGGCTGCCGGGGGAAAGTTTATTCTGGCCGGTGATATTATTGAAAATCTATAACATTTTTTCCTAAGACAGGCCACGGAGCCACGATCACAACCGGGGCCTGGCTCACCGGATGGATAAATGCCAGGCGGCAGGCATGCAGGGAGATGCCCCCGTCAGGATTGGGACGCACTGCACCGTATTTTAGATCGCCTTTGATGGGTGAACCAATGGCTGCCAGCTGGCAGCGGATCTGGTGGTGCCTACCTGTCATAAGTTCAATTTCCAGTAAATGGTAATGTCCAATGCTATTCAGAAACCTGTACTGCAACCTGGCTTCCTTGGCCCCTTGCACCGGTTTGTCCAGCGCATATGATTTGTTTTGCTTCTCGTTCCTGGTCAGGTAATGCACCAGGAACGCCTTGTCTTGTATGGGTTTATTTTCCACAAGGGCCAGGTACGTTTTGTTTACAGTCCCCTGATTGAACATCCGGTTCATGCGTCCGAGCGCCTTGGAAGTCTTGGCAAAAAGACAGATTCCGCTCACCGGGCGGTCCAGCCGGTGGGGAACGCCAACAAATACATTCCCCGGTTTTGCATCCCTTTGCTTAAGAAAAATTTTAATGGCTTCGTTCAGCGGCATGTCTCCGGTGATATCTCCCTGAACTATTTCTCCCACCTGCTTGTTTATCACTATAAGGTGGTTGTCCTCGTAGAGGATGCGCGAGGAAAGGTCTGTCAGGGTTGCATATGACATAGTGACAAAGATAATCAATCCCGTAAACTGCCAACCTGTCAGCAAATGCCTTTTGGCATAACTATTGAGTATGACAGGGCAGTAATCTGTATATAATCATTAAAGAATTAATAAATTATGGGTAAAATTATTGGGATAGACCTGGGAACCACCAATTCCTGCGTTGCCGTGATGGAGGGTAACGAACCGGTAGTGATCATCAATTCAGAAGGAAAACGTACAACCCCTTCAGTGGTTGCATTTGCCGACAATGGTGAGCGCAAGATAGGTGATCCCGCAAAACGTCAGGCGATTACAAATCCTCTGAAAACCATTTATTCGATCAAGCGTTTCATGGGTGAAACTTTTGACAAAGTGGCGCTGGAACGCAACCGTGTTTCGTATGGTGTGGAAAAAGGGGACAACAATACACCCAGGGTAAAGATCGATGAGCGTTTGTACACTCCGCAGGAAATATCTGCCATGGTCCTGCAAAAGATGAAAAAAACGGCAGAAGATTTTCTGGGACAGGAAGTGACCGAAGCTGTGATTACCGTCCCTGCGTATTTCAGTGACTCGCAAAGGCAGGCAACCAAAGAGGCAGGCGAAATCGCCGGGCTCAAAGTCCGCCGCATTATAAACGAGCCAACAGCCGCTTCACTGGCCTATGGTCTGGACAAAAAGCACAAAGACATGAAGATCGCCGTATACGACCTGGGGGGCGGTACGTTTGATATATCTATACTGGAATTGGGGGATGGCGTGTTTGAGGTCAAATCCACCAACGGAGACACACACCTTGGAGGCGATGACTTTGACCAGGCTGTGATCGACTGGCTGGCCAGTGAATTTGCTTCTGAAAACAGCGGACTGGACCTGAGAAAGGACCCTATGGCCCTACAGCGTCTGAAAGAAGCTGCCGAAAAGGCCAAGATCGAACTCTCCAGCCAGAATTCCACAGAAATCAACCTGCCCTACATCATGCCGGTGGACGGTATGCCCAAACACCTTGTCAAGACATTGACCAGGGCAAAATTTGAACAACTCATAGATAACCTGGTACAGCGCACCGTGGAACCGTGCAAGAAAGCACTTTCAGATGCCGGTATGAAGGCATCCGATATTGATGAAGTGATTCTGGTGGGTGGCTCAACCCGTATACCGGTCATTCAGCAACTGGTGCAAAATCTGTTTGGCAGGGTACCCGATAAAAGTGTCAATCCCGACGAGGTGGTTGCTGTTGGCGCTGCCATTCAGGGCGGTGTGTTGTCGGGAGATGTCAAGGACGTGCTCCTGCTGGACGTTACCCCGCTCAGCCTGGGTATTGAAACCCTGGGAGGCGTGATGACAAAGCTCATAGAAGCCAATACAACCATACCAACCAAAAAATCACAGGTTTTTTCCACAGCCAGCGACAACCAGCCTTCCGTAGAGATTCACGTGCTACAGGGTGAAAGGCCTATGGCCAGGGATAACAAGACCATCGGGCGTTTCCACCTGGATGGCATTGCACCTGCCCCGCGTGGCATCCCCCAGATTGAAGTGTCCTTTGATATTGACGCCAACGGCATATTGAATGTCTCGGCCAAGGACAAGGGAACAGGCAAGGAACAGAAGATCCGTATTGAGGCTTCCTCGGGTCTGACCGAAGCCGAGATCAAAAAAATGCGGGATGAAGCCAAAGCCAATGAAGAGGCTGATAGGAAGGAAAGAGAACGTGTTGACAAGATAAACGAAGCCGACAGTATGATTTTCCAGACGGAAAAACAGCTCAAGGAGTATGGAGATAAATTGCCCGAAGACAAGAAGGCTCCAATCCAGGAAGCCCTGAATCAGTTGAAAGAGGCCCATAAGTCACAGGATACTGCAGCTATAGACAGCGCCATGGAAAACCTCAACAAAGCATGGCACGCTGCCTCGGAAGAAATGTACAAGGCTTCACAGTCTTCCGGCGCCGGAGCCCAGCAACCTCCTTTTGAAGGAGGTGCCCCCGACAGCGGAGCGGGAGCCGCACAGGAAGAAGGAGATGTCAAGGATGTAGATTTTGAGGAGGTCAAGTAATATGCAGGCTCAAGGTAAGAAACATCAGGCCCAGGAAAGGCCTGATGTTCTCCATTTTGATAAGGATACCCGGGCATCGGTGCCGGAGGTGAACGGGCAGACACCCGTACAGGAAACAAAGGAGCAGCAAACGTCTGAGCAGCAAACGTCTGAGCAGCAAACGTCTGAGCAGCAAACGCCTGAACAGCAAACGCCTGAGCAGCAAACGCCTGAACAGCAAACGCCTGAACTTTCCCGGCTGCAGCTTCAGCTGGATAAGACCAATGACAGGCTGCTCAGGCTTCAGGCCGAATTTGACAATTACCGCAAACGTACTGCAAAGGAACGCCTGGAGCTGATTCTAACAGCTTCTGAAGATGTGATAAAGGGTATGCTCCCGGTGCTGGATGATTGCCAGCGGGCACTCAGAACGCTGGAAAAACTGGAAAACGCAGATCCTGTATCGGTAGAAGGGGTGAATTTGATTTACAGCAAATTGCTAACCTATTTACAGGGTAGGGGACTGAAGATTATCGAATCAAAAGGAAAATCCCTGGATACGGATTTTCATTGTGCTGTGGCTAAAACTCCCGTTAAAGATAAAAAATTGAAGGGAAAGATCGTAGATGTGGTTCTGGAAGGGTATACCCTGAACGGAAAAGTAATCAGGTTCGCTAACGTGGTAGTGGGCGAATAAGATACAATATGGCAAAAAGAGACTTTTACGAAGTGTTGGGCGTAGAGAAGAGCGCTTCTGCAGAAGAAATCAAGAAAGCGTACCGGAAAAAAGCCCTGCAATACCATCCGGATAAGAATCCCGGCAACAAGAACGCAGAAGAAAAATTCAAAGAAGCGGCCGAGGCCTATGACGTGCTAAGCGATCCGTCCAAAAAATCACGTTACGATCAATTTGGCCATGCGGGTGTGGACGGCATGGGTGCCGGCGGATCGGGCGGATTTGCAGGCGGATTCACCATGGACGATATATTTTCCCGCTTTGGGGATATTTTTGGCGGTGCATTCGGGGGCAATCCCTTCGGGAGTGCCTTTGGCAGCCAGTCCGGCTCACGTCGCGGGGTAAGACGCGGATCCGATATCCGTATCAGGGTCAAACTCAATTTGGAAGAGATTGCCCATGGAGCCGATAAGGTGGTCAAGATCAATAAACTCAAATTGTGCAGTCATTGTGGGGGAAAAGGGGCCGTTTCCGAATCCGACATGAAAAAATGTCCCACCTGCAACGGTACCGGTGTTTATACAAGGATCACGCATACTTTTCTTGGACAGATGCAAAGCAGCAGTCCCTGTCCTCAGTGCAATGGTGATGGAAAGACAATCACCAATCCCTGCAATGTGTGCAAGGGGGAAGGCGTTGTCAAGGAGGCTGAGGAGATATCTTTCTCTATACCCAAAGGAGTGGAAGAAGGGATGCAGCTTACCATATCGGGCAAGGGAAATGCCCCTAAAAGAGGGGGTGTAAACGGCAATCTTTTGGTGGTCATAGAAGAAGAACCCCATCCACAACTGCAGCGTGACGGGCATGATCTTATCTATACGCTCTTTTTGTCTGTAGCTCAGGCAGTTCTGGGAGACGATGTGGAAGTTCCCACGGTGGACGGCAAGGTAAAGATCAAGATAGAACAAGGTACCCAGAGTGGTCGTATCCTGCGTCTGCGGGGCAAGGGATTGCCCGATGTAAACAGCTACGGGACAGGAGATCTTCTTGTATTTGTACAGGTGTGGATCCCCAAGAAACTTACCCGGCAGGAGAAAGAAATATTTTCCAAACTGAAGGATTCTCCTAATTTTGTGCCTGATCCTGACAAAGAAGAACGGAATTTCTTTGAAAGGATGAAAAAAATGTTCTCATAATGAATCTTCTTACCAAACGATTACCGGCACTGTTAACAGCGCTGGTTTCTGTTTTTGCCGTCCTGCAGGCACAAGTGCCCTCTCTGCAGGGTTATTACACAAAGCCTGTTCGTGTGGAACCGCTCTCTCTGAGCGGAAGTATGGGTGAATTCCGGGCCGCTCATTTTCATACCGGCCTTGATTTCAGAGTGGGCGGTGTGGCCGGTGCCCCGGTATATGCAGCAGCGGAAGGTTATATATCACGTATCACGGTTTCCGGTGGAGGTTACGGGAATGCCCTGCAGATAACGCACCCCAACGGAACCATCTCGCTATACGGCCACCTGGACAGTTTTTCTGCGCAGGTGGCTGCTTATGTAGAGCAGGAGCAATACCGCAGGGAAAGTTTCCAGGTGTCGCTTGATTGTCCTGCCGGACTGTTCCCGGTCAATAAAGGCCAGCAGATTGGGAAAGCAGGCAACACGGGCGATTCGGGCGGACCCCACCTGCATTTTGAGATCCGTTACAGGGACTCTGTGTACGAAAATTTCCTGGTAACGGCCAACCTGCTCGGTCATGATGTTTTTAAACTGGAAGATAAATTGGTACCCGAATTCAGAACGGTCCGGTTTTATGGGTTCAGCACTTCAGAGACGGGAATACCCGCCATACGCCTGGTCACAAGCCTGGAAGGTACCAGAAATGACGTGACGGTCAACATCCCCGACACTTTTTTTGTGGCAGTCGATGCCATTGACCGCATGAACAACACATCTTTCCGCATGGCCATTCAGACCTGGGAAGTTTATCTGGATCGGGAGCTGGTGTACCAGTTCAGAAACCAGGACCTGCCTTTGGATTGGACCCGTTATATCCTCTCCCTGATCCATTACCCCGAGCGGAGCCGTAACGGAAGAAGCCTGCTTAAAACCTGGGTTGAACCCGGCAATGTGCTAATAGACAGAATGTATGCACCCACAAGGGGTTTATTCACTTTGCCAGATACTCTTACTCATTCGCTGCGCATTGTGGTGCACGACGCAGCAGGCAACAGTACAGCAAGGACTTATTCGGTCAGAAGAAACAGCGTCCTGGAAGCCCTTGTATCCCCAGGGGAAAAGGACACGCCCAAACCTACTCAAGGATTTGCACCGGAGGAGTACCTGCAGCATTTCTATTGGGACAGGAAAAATCTCTTCGCTGCCCGTGACATCCGCATCACAGTTCCCCTGGGGGCCCTTTACAGGGATATTCTCTTTAAGGCCACACGTGAGGGAGTATTTGAATGGCAATTGCACACGTATGACGATCCACTCCATTTACCCATGCAGGTTGAGCTCAGGGTCCCAGACACAATACCTGCGGCATTACATGAGAAGATTGTGGTAATGCGTTTACAGGACAGCGCCCGTGATCCCCACCGGCAGGCGGCAGATCCACGTATGTGGAAGTCTGCCGGCGGTGTTTGCACAGACAGCCTGATAACCTTTACCACCAGTTCCTTTGGCCGGTTCCGAATAGATTTGGATACGATTCCTCCCGTTGTGACTGCCTCTTTTTCCCGCGGAGCCGATCTGCGTACACGTAGCAGTGTATACTTTACTATAAGGGATGAGTGTTCCGGTATCCGGAAATATAAAATTAACATGGATGGAAAGTGGATCCTGGGAGTGCATGACCCAAAACGCTCACGGATTACCTGCATGCTTGATCCGAAAAGGATCACCAGGGGGATACAACACCAGGTGGAGGTGCAGGTTATTGACCAGAAGGATAATATTACAACCTATCAGACGGAATTTTTATGGTAACAATGAAAAAAAGCACTGTGTACAATCCTCAGGAAGGCATCACCGCATTAGGTCTGATGTCAGGGACCTCCCTTGACGGTCTGGACCTGTGTATGGCCCGTTTTACACTGCATGACGGAAAATGGTCCTATGTCATAATACAGGCAGATTCGGTCATTTATCCGGCTGAACTGAAACATGCCCTGTCAGCGGCCCAGACCATGACGGCCCTGGATTATGCACGGCTACACTCCGATTACGGCATCTACCTGGGTGAGCAGGTCCGCTTGTTTACGAAAAAGTACGGAGTCTGGCCGCAATTGGTGGCATCGCACGGTCACACCATTTTCCACCAGCCCTCCATCAGGCTTACAAGCCAGATAGGAAGCGGTGCAGGCATTGCAGCTGAAAGCGGAATCCCCGTTGTCTGTGATTTCAGGACTACCGATGTGGCCCTTTACGGCCAGGGTGCTCCGCTGGTTCCGGTAGGTGACCGGTATCTTTTCGGCGATTTTGATTATTGCCTGAACCTGGGCGGTTTTTCAAACATATCTTCCCAGGCGCCTGACGGGTCAGGAAAAGCCTATGACATCACAGCTGTCAACTACGTGCTGAATCATTATACCCGACTGGAAGGGGAAGATTACGACAAAGACGGGCATAGGGCCCGAGGGGGAAAGGTGCATGATAACCTTGTGGATGTTTTGGACCGGCTCCCGTTCTATAAGCAGGGAGGACCCAAATCCCTGGGCAGGGAGTGGGTGGAGGAAGAAGTGTTTCCCCTGATAGATTCCTTTGGTCTGAGGACTGATGATATTCTGTCCACTTATTGTGAGCATGTAGCCATACAGACTGCCTTTCATGTGCGTCGTGGAACCAGGGTGCTGGTCACAGGCGGCGGGGCTTTCAACCGGTATTTGATGGAACGGATGTCTGCAAGGGCTGACGGGGTGGATTATTTCATACCTGATGCCATGACCGTTAATTTCAAAGAGGCACTGATTTTTGCTTTCCTTGGTGTGCTGTATGTATGCGATATCCCGTCCTGCCTTTCCTCTGTGACGGGGAGCCTTCACGATAATATTGGCGGTGCGCTTTATAAATGTTGATAAAAAGTTTGGGTAAAAAGAAAAAAGCGCTACCTTTGCAAGCCCAAAATTAACACCACACGTACGAAGATGGACTTAATAAAAGTAGCAGAACAAGCATGTGCCGGCGAAAGTAAGAATTTTCCGGTTTTTAAATCGGGTGACACCATTACGGTTACCTATATTATTAAGGATGAGACCAAGGAACGTCTGCAGAAATTCCGCGGGGTTTGCATCCAGCGCAAAGGCTCCGGTGCATCGGAAACCTTTACAGTAAGAAAGATGTCAAACGGAGTGGGTGTTGAACGCATATTCCCGTACAATTCGCCCTTTATAGATTCCATAGAAGTCAACAAATACGGGAAGGTCCGCCGCGCACGCATTTTCTACCTGCGCAACCTTACCGGTAAGAAGGCCCGCATCAAAGAAAGAAGGGTCGTTATTGAGAAACCTGCAGAGGCCTGACAATCATGGCCCCGTAGCTCAACTGAATAGAGCATTTGACTACGGATCAAAAGGTTACAGGTTTGAATCCTGTCGGGGTCACAAAAGTGAGGATGACTAAATGGTCATCCTCATTTTTTTAAGCCGAGGCTTCAGCTGCTTGTATGAGTAGTCGCTGCACTACAAAGAACGGAGAGCTTTTTTCCTTTTGCCGAGGCCTCAGCTGCTTGTATGAGTAGTCGCTGCACTACAAAGAACGGAGAGCTTTTTTTCTTTTGCCGAGGCTCTCCGTTCTTTGTAGTGCAGCGACCTTCACATTTATGCGCTTTACTGCTCAAACCACCGCCCGGTGTTCTTCAAGGTGGTGCGCCAAAGGCTTTTGGCGCTTATTATATGCTGCTTTGCAGCACCCAATGATTGTTCCCGGTTGCTTTGGGGGGAAGGAGGTGGAACCTCAGCGCGCCAAAATGCACATTAAAATTTTAACTAACTCTATTACAGCGTTATATAAATTATCGTTGAATTTTGGCGCGCTGAGGTTCCACCTGTTATCACGGATGATTTTTTTGGACCATTGAACGAGAGATTTACCACTTCACATAACCGCACCCCTCGCTGGTGCGGGGAGAGACTTATTTCTGTTTCCCGGTTCACCCAAACTGACGTAGTTCTGAGCCCCAAGATACTTTTTAATTGATCCGTAATAATCATTGATTTTATTATTTTAAAGCAAATTTAAATGAACATTTGTTCATTTAAAATATTAATGGTTATATTTGTAAAAAAGAGATGAAAGTTTCAATTCTCACCGACAATTTTCCTGGTAACTCCACCGGAGCGGAGCACGGGCTCTCTTATTTTGTGGATCATGAAGGGATAAAGCTCCTGTTTGATACGGGACAGAGTGCTCTTTTTTTGCAAAATGCTTCCATCATGGGTATTGATCCGGAGGGGAGGGAACTGATCATCCTGAGTCATGGTCATTTTGATCACGGCAACGGACTTGCACATCTCACAGGCGGCAGATTGCTCTGCCACCCGGGCTGTTTTGTGAAGCGATACAGAAACACCGATCACACCTACATCGGTCTTAAGAACAGCCGGGAAGAAATAGCAGAGAAGTTTGACCTCATTACCAGCAAAGCTTCTTACCCTATCAGTAACACTGTGCTCTTTTTGGGTGAGATCCCACGTATTACCGATTTTGAATCGCAGCAAACCGACTTCTCGTTTGAGGATGGAACTCCCGATTTTGTTGTGGACGACAGTGCCATAGCTTTGCAGACGCTGAAAGGGTTGTTTGTAATCACCGGCTGCGGTCATGCCGGGTTGGTGAACACCCTGGAACAGGCAAGAAATATCACCGGCGAGCAGCGGATTTACGGCGTTATGGGTGGATTTCACTTGAAGAAGCTGGATCGGCAAACCATTGAGACCATCAATTACCTGAAAAAAAACAGGGTGGAACATGTCATCCCCTCGCACTGTACCGCATTGCCTGCGCTGGTGGCATTTGCTGAGAAATTTCCGATTCGATCGGTAAAAACAGGTGATTTATTCACGTTTTAAGACATATGTAAACAGCAGGCACGTTTCAATTTTGGTTACTAATCATCTTTTACTTTTCTAATGTTTAACTTAAATATTTAACATTATGCCATCAGGAGATCGTACCGGGCCGATGGGACAAGGTCCCAGAACCGGAAGAGCAAGAGGTTTTTGTTCCGGGTTTGATACCCCGGGATATGAAGATGGATTGTATCGAAACAGAGGATGGGGAGTTGGAATAAACCAGACTGTACAATCGGGAAAAGGAGTAGCATCGGGCAGAGGTTTTGGGCGAAGGAGGAATGCCGGCAGAGGAGCCGGAATAGGCCAGGGCTACGGAGTCGATAGGCTTTACAGCTTTGGGCTCTTGCTTTCAGAATTGGTTCAACACATTCCCTGGCAGGAGATCCTCCACAAACGGGATGAGATTGAAGAACTTAAAACAGAAGCGAAAAGACTCAAACGTTCAAATGAGGAGCTGGAGGAGAAACTCCGGAAATTAGAGCACTGCAACGAAGGGTAATCAACTCGTCTGCTACTGTTCGATTGAATAAGCAATGCCAATCAACACCCTTATTGAGGGTGATAGGGGGGGATTATATCTCTAGAGGGTGGAACACCCATCGCGATAGTGACGAGGCAATTGAACTGAGATTACAAATAAAAGAACAAGCAGGATGAACATCTACAATGAGTTGAAGCAGATGCCGCGCATCTCCCCTTTCCAGCCTGTCGGCTATCACATCGCACTTCACCATCAACAGGAAGTAAATATCCCCCCTGGGGGCATCGTTGATCACCGGTGCACCTCTTACGGCATACCATATATTGGGGTAACGAAAGGTCTCGATAAACAGCTTGTCAAAAACAATCTCGCCATCGTCTCTTTCAGATCATGGTGGTCACTCACCCCATAATCGATGATGTTTCCGGCAACCGCCAGTCGCAGTGCAATCTCGAAGGGATCATCCGACTGGTCAATCATCTCCCGAAACATCGCGTACTCAACGAGCAGACGCTTGTTACTTTCATATTTGATCTGTTCGTAAGGATCGGCTATCCCGCTCCGCTCCCTGAAGAGACGATAGAGTTCTCTTGAGAGAACGGGAACGGAAAATCCGGAAGCTCCATTGTGAAAATGGGAGAACATCTCAGCTGCAAGCTCTTTTTTCTCATCGGAAGTGAGCGTATGCCTCTCTAATAGTCGCTCGAAGGTACGGGCAAAGCAAAAATAACATCGGTAATCTGCTTCCACAGGATCTACTCGTTTAGTGGTCACAGGCGTTGAGACCGGTGACCAGCGACTGCTGAAAGTGATCGGCAACCAGCTCCCGCGGACTCTTATACTCGGCACCCACGTGCACCCTGATACTCTGCAGTTCAAACAAACGCATTGCTTTTTGCCCGATGCCGGCCGCAATCACCTCGGTGACGCCTTTCTCAGAGAGCCATGCAGGCAAAAGTCCCGGTTCATGTGGGGGAGGTGTCACCAATATCTCGTTCCGGATGGCTCCATCCTCTGCTTCTATGATGGCAAACTGCTGACAATGGCCAAAGTGTTGACAGAGTCTTCCCTCTTCCAGGGGTATTGCGATCACCTGTTTCATCCCATTCTCTTTTTTCCGGATCCGTCTCTTTTTATCATTCTCTCGCCTTGACCTTGACCCTGGCCCAATCCTCTTCCAGAAACCTGGTTCCTACCGGCACCCTGGCCCAAACCTTGACCTTGACCCCTTCCTCTGCCTTGACTTTGCCGGAAAGGAGTGCTCATTCCAGCTCTTTCAGAAGTATCCAAGTAATTGGATGCTCTGTTCGACGGGTTACAACGTCCCCGTCCTCTTCCGCTCATGGGACCCTCTCCTTCGGGGCCTCTCCTGTTCATTCCTGGCATAATAACCTCCTTTTGTTTAATTGTTTTTGTTTTGTTTGATCATTTGAATCACTTCTTCCACACTTCTGTGTTGCTCATCCAGAGGAGTCATCTGCATCCCGAGCTGTTGCACAACCGATGCTGCTTTTTCGCCCAGATGTCCTGTGATGATCTTTTTGGCACCTTTCGATGCGATCAGCTGTGCCGAAGCAGGGGGCGTTCTTCGTCACAAGAGCCAAAAACAATATTAAGTATGAAATCGTTGATTCCTTGAAGGTTGACCAGAGAACAGGTGTGATTGCCGATCAAATCATACGTCTGACAGGTCTTAAGACTGCCAGGTGTTATCCCGAGACTCTCAGACTGTAGGCTTCGTGCTGTTTTAGAAAATACCTGTAAATCAGTTGTTTAACAGATATAAAATTTCTACTCCCATGGATGATTCTTTTAACCTATTCAGTTTCAGCGAATCTTAACGGGACAGTAGTGATAAAATAAAAATTTTGTAACGAACATAAGTTTAAAATTATTTTATATCTTTAAATTTTAAAGCAACAAAACTTTTTCTTAATAAACAGTAGAAATAATGCCTCGTCCCAAAAAAAACCGGAAAATATCCCATCCTCCACTGATGCAGGGATTTAAGCCCTTCGGCATTCCGCGAAACAGGTTGGGTGCTGTGACGTTGCTGTATGATGAATATGAAGCAATTCGATTATTGGATTACGAAGGTTTGAATCAGGATCAGGCTGCGGAACGGATGAACGTTTCCCGACCCACCCTGACGCGTATCTATGAACAAGCTCGTAAAATAATTGCTCAGGCACTGGTGGAAGGGCAGATGATCAATATAGAGGGTGGGAATGTGCTATTTGACAAAGAGTGGTTTCGTTGTAGACGTTGTTACAAACTGATAGGGGGTATCGAGAACCATGTACGTTGTAAGGATTGCAATAGCTTTGGCAATGACGAGTTAATACCAATCAATGCGGAAGAAAAATGAAAAGGAGGTTCCACCTGTTAAAGTTTGCCTACCTTTGTTTTCATGAAACTGTACCTGCCTTCGGAAGAAGAAATGACACTGCCTTTGGTGGAAGGCGTGAAATGCGGATTTCCCTCGCCGGCAGAGGATTTTTCCGACATGCGGCTCAATATCACCGAGGAGATTGTTAAGAATCCGGCTTCTACATTCTATGCGCGGGTGAGCGGCAACAGCATGATCAATGACGGTATAGGGGACGGGGATATTCTGGTGGTGGACAAATCGGTGGATCCGTATGACGGTTGTATAGCCATCTGTTATGTAGACGGTGAATTCACGCTCAAGCATGTTGAAAAGCACAAAGACCATATCCTGCTGGTGCCGGGGAATAAAAAATATCGGTCAATACGGGTAACCCCCGACAATCATTTTGTAATCTGGGGTGTGGTGCGGTATGTGATCAAAAAACTCTGACCATGTATGCGCTGGCTGATTGCAATAATTTCTTTGTCAGTTGTGAAAGGGTATTCAACCCCGGTCTGAACGGGCGTCCGGTCATCGTCCTGTCCAACAACGACGGTTGTGCCGTATCCCGCAGCAATGAAGCCAAGGCTTTGGGTATCAAAATGGGTGTTCCCCTGTATCAGATCCGGGAAATCGTGGAAAAACATAACGTGGTCGTTTTTTCTTCCAATTTTGCCCTTTACGGGGATATGTCCAAACGCGTACACCTGACACTAAGACAGCTGGCTCCTGCCATAGAGATATATTCCATTGACGAAGCTTTTCTGGACCTGCGCGGCATGGAGCACACAGACCTGGATGCCTTCGCCAGGCAAGCCTCGGCCTTATGCCTCAAAAATACGGGGATACCGGTATCAATTGGCGTTGCTGCTACCAAGACACTGGCGAAAATTGCCTCCAAGACCTGCAAAACACGTCCCGAATTAAAAGGGGGTTATTTCCTGCACAAACAGGAAGAGATTGACCGGATCCTGGCAAACGTTCCCGTGGAGGATATCTGGGGAATCGGGCGCCGGTTTTCAAAAATGCTGCATTCCTACGGGGTACAGACAGCCGCCGGTTTTGTAAAATTGCCGCCCGATTGGGTGCAAAAGCAAATGAGCATTACCGGATTAAGAACATGGAAGGAATTGCAGGGAGAATCCTGTATTGATTTTTCCGACCATGTTCCGCCTAAAAAGCAAATTTGCATTTCCCGCAGTTTTGCAAGCGAGATAATAGATTACGTGAAACTTTCCGAACAGGTATCGCTCTTTACGGCTATGGTCTGTGAAAAAATCCGCAAGCAAAAAAGTGCTGCCTTTCAGGCCATTGTCTTTGTCCTGACTAACCGTTTCAAGGCCAATGTTCCGCAACAATATGAAAGCCGTCTGATCACATTTCCCGTTGCCACATCCAGTACCCTTGAGATCAACCGCGCAGTACTCAGGGAACTGTCTTTCCTTTTCCGAAAGGGCTACGCCTACAAGAAAGCCGGTGTCATCCTGACCGGCATCATTGATGACAATGCGGTGCAATTGGATTTATATGATACAACAGACCGGTTGAAACATGCCCGCCTGATGCAGGTTATGGATCAGGTTAACACCCGGATTGGCCGGGGCACACTGGCCATGGCCACCGAATCTGCTGAGGGCATCAAAATGAACCGGCAGCACCTCTCTCCGCAATTTACTACAAGGTGGTCCGATATCCCGGTAGTCAAATCTTTCGGATAAACTATAAAAAATAGTTGCATAACTAAAATATATAGTTATATTTGTGGTGTAAACATGTTTTTATAATGAAACTCACTGCAAAAGAAGAAGAAATCATGACCTTTTTCTGGGATAAAGGTCCTCTCTTTGTCCGGGAGCTCCTGGATTGTTACAAAGTCCCGAAGCCGCATTTCAATACCTTGTCCACCATAGTGCGTAGCCTGGAGGAAAAAGGTTTTCTGGACCACACGGCCTTTGGCAATACCCACCAGTATTTTCCTGTTATAAGCCGTGAAGAATTCAGAAGGTCCACGCTTAAGGGAGTCATCCGGAAGTATTACAGCAGTTCTGCTTTCAGCGCCGTTTCTTCACTTATTGATGAAGAAGCCATATCATTGAACGATCTGAAACAGCTTGTAGCCGAGGTGGAACGCAAAAACAGTTGATCATGGGCGCTTTTGTCACATATTTATTGAAAGCCGGCATTTTTCTGCTGTTCTTTTACCTGTTCAACCGCCTGTTGCTGGCTCAAGAAACTTTTCACCGGTTCAACAGGATCGTATGGCTGCTGATCATCCCGTTTTCCCTGTTGCTGCCTTTCTGTATCCCGGGATCCTTTGATCCTTTGGCCTGGTTTGGGCTAAAGGAACAGGCTGGGCAGATGCTCATTGTTCCGGAAGGCATGACCGCCACATTGGTGGATAACTCAGACGGATCTGTTGTCATGGCCCGGTTGGTGCAATGGGTCCTCTTGGTATATTTCACCGGCATGTTGGTTTGTTTCCTGTTCTTTGTCATATCGTATATAAAACTGACGGCCATATTGTGGAAAAACAAAGGCAACGGAAAGGGAGAGGTGTTTGGGAATCTGTTGGATGAATGCAAAAAACTTTGCAGGGTCAGAGGGAGGGTCAGGCTACTGGTTCACACGCAGGAAACGGCCCCGTTCAGCTGGATGCGTTACGTAGTGGTATCTGAACAGGATATGATTGAGGACGGGAAAGACATCCTGATCCACGAATTATCCCATGTTCGTCAGGGACATTCCTGGGACCTGATACTGACAGACTTGCTCATTCTTTTCCAATGGTTCAATCCCGCTGCCTGGCTTCTGAAGCAATCCATGCAGCAGGTCCATGAATTCCAGGCCGATGACGCTGTTCTGAAAGCCGGTGTAAATGCAAAACAATACCAATTATTATTAATAAAGAAAGCTGTTGGCACAAGACGCTACTCCATGGTCAACAGCTTTAATCACAGCAAACTTAAAAAAAGAATCACTATGATGTGGAAAAAGAAATCAAGCAAATGGGCGTTTGCAAAGTGCATATACGCTCTGCCTCTCGCGTTCATAGCCGTAACGGCCTTTGCTACGCCTGAAATCTCCGGCACATTGTCCGGAATATCCTCTGTCAAAGATATAAAAATTTCTTTGCAGCAGGATATCAAACCCCAAGCCCTGCCCGTAACCGCACAGGTACCGCCGCCTGCACCCCCGGCAGTCGTTCCCGCAAAGCAGGATTCTGTATTTCCTCTTGCCTTGGCCGACATCAAGCCATTGTTTGCCAATGGCAAAGACGAGAATGAGTTTACCGTATGGTTTTTTAATAACATGAAATACCCGGAAGAAGCCAGGAAAAAAGGGATACAGGGAAGGGTTGTAGCCGGCTTTGAGGTGTCTGAAACAGGACAGGTGATCAATGCAAAAATTCTCAGGGGAGTAGATCCTGTCCTGGATAACGAAGTCTTACGCGTGCTGAATTCTTCTCCCGTTTGGGAACGTCCCGGACAATATCAGGGAAAGACCGTCAGGGTCCGTTACAATTTTCCCATAAACTTTCTTTTACCCGAGAAAAAAGAATCTCAGGCTCCGGAAGGGACAAAGTAAACTCAAAGATTCCTATCTTTGAGCATGAAAAAATGCCTCATATCATTGTTATTGCTGCTGGCTGTCGCCTGCAGCAATTTCTCTTCTATAGAGAAACACCGCATTGGAAAGCCCGGTGAGTCAGAAATGATCATGCCTCTTTTCACCAACCAGGTCCCGGAAGAGCTGCAGTTACTACGCCTGAAAGCAGACCCGCTCAGGCCGAGAGACATCAAATCAAAACTATATACCACCCTTAAGTCCAGGATGCTGGCCACGGTACTGGATACGGCCAACACGGGGGTGGGAATTGTTGCACCGCAGGTAGGGATAAGCAAGCGGCTGATTGCCGTACAACGGTTTGACAAGGACGGCGAGCCTTTTGAATTCTATGTCAATCCGGTGATCGAAAAGTATGGTGAAGAGAAAAAGTGGGGCTGGGAAGGCTGCTTATCTGTTCCCGGTGAAAGAGACACCGTGCTCCGGGCAACGCAGGTGGTCATAACTTACCGGGACCAGGATTCCTGGCAGATTGTACGCGATACGGTCCGGGGGTTTACGGCTGTTATTTTTCAGCACGAGATCGATCACCTGAACGGGAAGCTATATATTGATTGATGTTGTCCACCATCATGGCTACCAGTCGCCTGCGCGCTTCTATCGAGGCCCATCCAATGTGCGGTGTCAGGAACAGCCTGGAACGGTCTTTAATCCTGTAATAGCAGTGATCGGCCGGAAGCGGCTCGGCACTGAAAACATCCATTCCTGCACCGGCCAGCCGGTTTTCGTTCAAAGCTTCAACCAGGGCACATTCATCCACAATGGCACCTCGCCCGAGGTTGAAAAGATAGGCCGAGGCTTTCATCTTTTCCAACTCGGCTTTTCCTATCAATCCGCTCGTCTTTGCATTGAGCGGAGCGTGTATGGTCACCAGGTCACTTGTCTGCAAAAGTTCTTCAAGGTCCAAACGCCTGTACAGGCCTTTGGAGCGTTCTTCCCCGCTGGTGGAAAAATAAACCACTTCCATTCCGAAAGCCGAGGCGATGGCTGCCACTTTTCTTCCAATAGCCCCCAATCCGATGACCCCCAGACGTTTACCGTTCAGTTCATGGAAATACCGCCCCCCGAAGTGGGTAGGCAGGCCGCTGGCCGGGTAGGCCCCGGAGTGGGCGTATTCGTTAAAATAGGGACCTTGCTGCATGCAGCTAAGGATATGCAGGAAGGTCGTCTGTGCCACACTGTCAGTGGAGTAGCCCGCTACGTTTTTTACCACGATGCCTTTCTCTGCTGCGTAGTCCAGGTCTATGGGATCAAGGCCTGTTGCCGCCACACAGATCAACTTCAGGTTTCTGGCAGCCTGCAACTGCGTTTTGCCCAGTTTGACCTTGTTCACCAGCACAATATCTGCCTGTTCAATACGCGGGATGACATCTTGCGGTTGCGTATTGTCGTATACCGTCAGGTCCCCGAATTGTCTGAAAGGGTTCAGGTCAATATCTCCACCCATGGTGGCTGCATCTAAAAAAACAAGTTTCATCATAAGACAAAGTTAGGAAATCTTCTGAAGTATCTTTTTCTGATGATTCACGGCCGGTTGGGCGTATCCCACCGGTGGGTCTGCGTACAGCGGATCATCAGGCTCTGGTCTCCCACAACTATTTTGAAATCACCTTCTTCCAGTACCCATTTGATGTCAATGCCTACAAAGGCAAGGTCGCTTGCCTTGATCTTCAGGGTAACGGTCTTTTGTTCTCCGGGTTTAAGAGATATCTTTTCAAAAGCCCTAAGGCGCCTGTTGTCCGGCATGAGCGATGCGTATAGATCTGAAGAATACAGCAGTACGCTTTCTTTTCCTTCTACCTTGCCGGTGTTTTTCACATCCACGGTAAAGACCAGTTCATCTGCTGCCGTGAAGCTTGTCTTGTTTGCTTTCAAATTGGAATACCCGAAAGTCGTGTAGCTGAGCCCATACCCGAAAGGCCATTGGATATTCGTATTGGCAAAGTAATCGTATGCGCCTTCAATGGGGGAACGCACCTCGCATACTTTATAATCGTAGGTTGTGTACCCGTTGCAGCAGCTGGGATAGGTATAGGAAAGCCTGCCGCTGAAATTGGCATCACCTGCCAGCAGGCCGGCCAGTGCATCACCACCGTAATTGCCCGGCAGCATGACATTTACAATAGCTTTTGCTACAGGAACCAGGTCGGCTATGACCCGGGGACGCCCCTGGTTCAGGATCATTATGATTGGCTTTCCCGTTTTGGCAAGCGCTTTAACCAGGTCTGCCTGGTTGGGCGATATGAACAGGTTGGGGATATTGCCGGTGGTTTCGCAATAGGAATTCTCCCCAATGCAAACCACTATGTAATCTGCCAGCTCTGCAGCGGCAACTGCTTTTTCAATTTCCGGTTCGTGTTCCTCTGTCCAAAAAGCCATTTCGTTGTAGGTGACTCCCGGTTCATAGATAACGTTTTCCTTGCCAAATTTATTTTCAAGAGCCTTTAGAATTGTATTGAAATGCGCAGTAAAACGGTCAATGCCGCTTCCCTGCCAGGTATAGCTCCAGCCTCCGTTCAAACCCCGCATGGTATGAGCATTGGGCCCGGCAACCAAAATCTTTTTCCCTTTGTGCAGCGGGAGGGTTGCTCCCTCATTCTTCAAAAGCACCATGGATTCTTCGGTGGCCGTCAGAGAAACGGCTGCGGCTTGTGCCGAGGCAAATTGGGGGTAGTCACCTTTTACGGTGTAAGGAGTTTCAAAAAGGCCGAGGCGGAACTTCAGGCGCAGGATACGCCTTACGGCATCGTCTATGCGGCTCATGGGCACCTGTCCTTCTTCCACCAGTTCCTTCAGGTCTATGCAAAACTGCCAGCTGGAAGGCACCATAGCCATATCCACCCCGGCATTGATGGCCATTTTTACGGCTTCTTTGTATGACGAGGCAATACGGTCACGTTCATACAGGCTGGTGATATCGGCCCAATCCGTAACGATCATGCCGTCCCAGTTCAGTTCTTCCTTGGCCCACCGGGTGAGCAGTACAGGATTGGCCACTCCATTCACACCGTTGATGGTAGAGGAATTGGTCATCATCGATAGCGCTCCGGCGCGCATTGCATCCAGAAAGGGGGCAAATTGCTTTTCGCGCAGGTCCTGCTCGTTGATGATGGCAGGGGTGCGGTCCAGCCCGTTGGCCGGAACGCCGTAGCCCATATAATGCTTAAGGCAGGCTGCTATGTTTTGCTTGCCAATGTTGTTAAGATCACCTCCCTGCAAGCCTTTCACCACCTCACTCCCGATAGTTCCCCCAAGGAAACAATCCTCGCCGTAGCCTTCCCACTGGCGGGGCCATGCCGGCTGGCGTCCCATATCCATAACAGGACTGAATGTCCAGGGAATCCCGGCTGCCCGGGTTTCATAGGCGGTGATTTCCCCTGTCCTGCGGGCCAGTTCCCTGTTGAAGGTGGCTGCCATGTTAACCCCCTGTGGAAACAGGGTGCCATCGGCCACATAGGTGGACCCATGGATCTGGTCCAGGCCGTACAGGCACGGGATGCCTATGGCTTCCAGCGATTTGTCCTGGATAATCTTTATGAGACGGTTCCATTCTTCCGAAGTCTGAGCCGTTGTAAAAGGGGTGTTCAGGATAGATCCCACTTTATATTTTACAAATACCGAATCCATTTTGGCCGGATCAAACTGAAAGCCTTTTGTTGCTGATATTTTCTGATACAATTTATAGTATTCGAATCCCATCTCCATCCGCTTTTCCGGGTTTGTCATCGCAGCGGCGTCAAACTCGCTTTCCAGCCCGTGCTCCTGCAGCAGCGCGGTCAGCTGTTCCTGCGGCATCATCATCAATTTCATCATTTCTGCCCTCATGTCCATGCCCAGCACGTTGATCTCAAGCTGGGTCATCTGACCCACTTTTTCCACCAGGGTCATTTTGGAGATGATCTTGTCAATCTTTTTTTCAATGGCCGGATCGCGTGGTATCAACGGGTTGACCTGTGCGTATGAACCAGGCACATTCGCTACAGTGCTACATACAACCATAGTAACGAGAAGGGTATAAAATTTCCTCATGATTATTTTTTTTGGATTTATGCAAAGTTAGGAAAAATGCCACCTAATCAGCTACATACAAGTTTCATGCCCCCGGGGTATGAATTGCATAATGCTTTGAATACCATCTAAAAGGACAATGTTTGCGGGGCACCCGTTTTTTTTGCTTATTTTTGTTCCATGTCAAAATACGGAACGCTCATTTGGATTGGATTGCTGGTTCTGATAGCAGGTTTTCTTGTTTATCCACCTACGCACAAGGTGTTTGTGGACATTACGGCAAGGTTTCCCTATATCATGGGGTTTGTCAAATTTGCCATCCTTTCCATGATGGGCGAGTTCCTGGCTGCGCGGCTGGTGCATAAAAAGTGGGTGATGGTGAGGGGAATGCTGCCCAAGATGGTGGTCTGGGGCATCCTGGGGATATTGACAAGCGCTACGCGGGAGAAAAGATGCCGGTTGAAAAGATAATTGCACAGATTGACTGGGGGCGCTTCATCAGGGAGATCGTGGGGGTGACCATACCGGTGTTCTGGATCCCTGCGCATACCATTACCTTCCTGCTGCCCGGGCAGTACAGGGTGCTGTTTGCCGCCTCGTTGTCCATAGTGCTGGGGCTCATCCTTTCATTGGCCAAAATGCGTAATCTGAAAAGTTCAAACATAAAACAATAAACCATGCGCTACTTATTGTCACTCGTTCTTGTAGTTACCCACCTGGGGCTTTTTGCCCAAAATGTCAATAAACAAAATATTCCCGAAAGAAAAGCTGCCAACAGGGTAGAGATGGCTTTGCCCCAAGTGAACGGGTATACCGCCCTGCGATGCGACTTTCATTCCCATACCGTGTTTTCCGATGGCCTGGTGTGGCCTTCCTACCGTATTGGGGAAGCATGGATACAGGGGCTGGATGTGCTGGCCATCACCGACCATATCGAATACCGTCCGTTCAAAGAATACGTGGGCGGGGATTTTAACACATCCTACGAGCTGGCATTGCCTGTGGCAAGAGAATACGGCATCATGCTTATAAAAGGGACCGAGGTGACCCGCAAGCAAGGGGTCCTTGGTCATTTTAACGCTCTCTTCATTAAAGATGCGAATGCCATTGATAAGCCCGATCCGGAACAGGCGTTGCAGGCGGCTTATGACCAGGGGGCGTTCATCATGTTAAATCACCCGGGATGGGCGGTGGACACCTGCCTGCTTACCGGGTTTCAGCAGAAGATGCTGGATAAAGGCCTTGTCAGGGGGATTGAGGTTTTCAACAACGACGAGTTTTATCCCCGGGCGCTTTCCTGGAGCCGGGACCGGAAGCTTACCGTTTTTGCTTCTTCCGATGTTCATGCCACCATGAACGATGTGCTGGAAACCCACGTTTTGCAGAATGCGGTCAAGACGTTCCGTCCCATGACGCTTGTCTTTGTAAAGGAGAAGAGCGAGGAAGGAGTTCGGCAAGCCCTGGATGACAGGCGGACACTGGCCTATTTTTACGGCAACGTGGCGGGGGAGGAAAAGTGGCTCAAATCGCTGTTCCTGGCCTCGGTCCAATGGGAAAAAGTATTGGAGCAGGGAAAAACAACCTTCTATAATGTGACCAACCTTTCAGGCATTCAATACAAGTTTTCCATTGGTGATACCGAGTACACCCTGGACGGCGGCTCTTCCATTCATATCTCGCTGCCTGCCGGTAAACGCGAAGTATTGTTGCACGTGCTGAACATGCATTGCTATGAAGGCATGCACCCGGAGGTGAGTGTGGTTCTGTAGGGTTACAACCTACAAAAAAAGTGGACAATTTGTCAGGAAAATTGTTGTTTATTGTGATTATTCGCTATATTTACGTAACATTTCCGGCTAATGAGTACCATCATATTTATCCGTTCCATAAGGCGTAAGTTGCAGTACTTTTTTTCTATTGCCAGTTTTGATCCTTGTTATCATCCGCCAATACGTGATTATTATACCCAATACCAGAATATGGGTACGGGATTTCTGTGAAAATCAACATTAACCTATAAATCATGAATTCTTCAAAAAATGACCACCTTTCGCCTGATAGCCAGGCAGATCAGAGCAACTACATTCCACCGGAAATCACCGTTTTGGATATCAAACTGGAGCAGGGTTTTGCCGCTTCTTCCGACTCAAATACTGCAGACTGGGATTCTATCAGCTGGTAACCTTATTAAACATTACGTTATGAAAACAATGAAGTATACGGCATTGTTCCTTTTTGCGGCTCTGATTCTTTGTACCTGTATGCCCCAGGAGAGCCCTGATTGCAGCCCGGCAGGCGGATCAATCACCATAACAGGACAAACGGAAGCCCCGGGCACCAAAACCATCATGTCCGGTACGGGAGGCCTGGAGACGCACTGGGTAGCCGGAACGGATCAGATCGCGATTTTTTCCCCCGAGGCCAAAGCCACAAGCGATGGCACTCCGGCAGCCAATCCCGCCAAAAACCTTGCCTTCACAGCCCAGACCTCGGCAAAAAACTCGGGCTTTACCGGGACCATGTATTGGGGAAGCGAAGGGGATCATCATTTTTACGCGTATTACCCGCGTAATTCGGAATTTACCGGAGAGCGCACGGCCGTAGCCGTTTCCCTGCCCTGGGAACAGACGCAGTCTGCGGCCGGGAATACAGCCCACATCGGGGCGTTGGATTTTATGGTGGCAACGCCTCTTACAGTTACCCCTCCCGGCGCGGTGAACTTTACGTTTAATCATGTGTTTGCGATGATAGAATTCCAGATCAAAGGCAGCGGGTCATTGACACAGGTTAGCCTGAGCGGGACCTATCCCCTGGCATGTGAAGGTACTATTGATCTTACACAAGATCCGGATCCTAATTTTTACAATATAACGACATCCGGGACCACTAAAAACGTAACAGTAACTCTTAGTACTCCGGTTGCGCTTAACCCAACTGATCCCGTAAGCATTTACATGATGGTGCTTCCCGGTATACAAGACACTATCATGAACTTAGCCATTACAACGGACGGGATATGGAAAGAAAGGGAGAAAGAAACTCCTGCTGTTTTAGATGGTTTTACCCGTGGTGGTTTAGTTGAACCGGGCTTTGCGCGGGGTAAAAAATATGTGGTTTCGCTGAATACTGCGGACGACGGGTGGGGCAATGAGTTTACCGATTTGCGGGATACAAATGCTTACAACTACAGGCTGATTGGGACCCAGGTATGGATGACAGAGAACCTGGCGTATCTGCCTACGGTTCACGCTCCGGACCTGGGCTCAAAATTATCCCCGAGATATTACGTTTACAATTACTTAAGAGATAAAATTTCTGACGCAAAATTAACCAATGAATACATCTTTTATGGCGTATTGTACAACTGGCCGGCAGCCATGGGCGGGTCAACCAGCAGCAGCGCAAATCCCAGCGGTGTACAAGGAGCTTGTCCTGACGGCTGGCATTTGCCCAGTGATGCGGAATGGACAACCCTTACTGATTATCTTGGAGGAACATCTGTTGCCGGCGGCAAAATGAAAGCGACAGGCACTACCGGAGCAGGAACTGGTTTGTGGAATGGTACCAATGTAGGGGCAACCAACGCAAGTGGTTTTTCAGGCCTTCCGGGAGGATACCGCACTTCCATTGGAACATTCTACGGCATTGGCTCCACCGGTCACTGGTGGAGTTCTACGGAGGGCGATACGAATATCGCCTGGTACCGGAGCCTAAACGACGATTACAGCAGCGTAGGCAGGGGCCGCAGCGACAAGGACTACGGCTTTTCTGTACGTTGTGTCAGGGATTGAAGTCCAGTTTTTAATGTATTTTTTCTGCAGGGCTTGATTTTAAAAAAAGAGAGTATAACGGGTACCTGTAAGAGATCCAAAAATACCTGTTCCATTTTTAATATTGGAGTGTATACGGATAGGCTCAGCATATATATCATTTGCAGAACAGTTATACAATTCCAATGTTTTTAAATATTTGTAGTAATCTTCTGATATCTGTTGTAAATTAACAACAACGTAAGGTCTGAAATAATTGGATGTGCGTTGACGTGTCTCTATAGTAAAATCGTATGTGGTTCCATCAAATATTGAATCATCAAAAACATTTGAAAAATACGCCGCCCATCCATTATAGGAAACAGATAAGTTCTTGTCTTCAAACACAATATCGTAGGAAGTAAACAAATCATTAACATAGTATATGGAATCTGAAAGAGCACCAAGGCTTCGTACATTAAGTCTGTAATAATTTTTTTCTCCCGCCGGATCCCTTAATCGTGCTGTGATAGACATAATTGTATCTGTTCCTGACCAGTCCGGGTCATCATTAGGAATGTCGTAGTGATCAATCTTACTATAAAAAGAATTATGACGAACTATAACAAAATCAGGTGAATTGAGTATGGTAGCGTTAGCCTCAACCGGATCACAACCCTCGATAGATGCCTTTAACTGAAGTTGGTCTCCCTCCAATGGACAGTAATCGGATACAAAGCAATTATCTATGTTGTCATAGGCCATCTTAACAGGCAATGAATTATTTATAGTCATTTGTACTAAAGCCGTGCTAAGAATCTGTTTATCAGGAGTCATCCAACTTTCCGGATCAAGGAAGAAGAGGCTTTTATATACGTAAACCTTAATGGGTTCGCCTGCGATGGCAAGAGCATTTAAGGTGATCAATGATTTTGTTTCCTCTCCTGAAAAGGAGATGCTTTTTTCACAACCATTCAAAATAAACAATAAGAACAGGCAAAAAATCCATTTCATAACTAAAACTGATATGAATAATTGAGTGAAGGCATAAACGGGAACAGGCAGAGCTTCTTAAGTACATATCTGTTTGAATCAAAAGCCGGATAGACTGCGTATGCATTCATTCGATTGTAAACGTTATAAATGTTTATAGATAGGGTACTTTTTCCTCTTTTGTGCACCAGGTAATAGTTGATGGCAATGTCCAGGCGATGGTAATCATCCATAACAAATCCATTCCTTTCCATGTATGTAGAAAGACGTTGATACCCATCCAGGTTAACCTGGTCCGGTTGTTGCCCCGAAGTAATAATCAAAACAGGTTCACGACTTGAGGAAAGGTAGGATACCGGAAGGACCGTTAACTCCCGGATATAACGTCCAATAAAAGCCACCTGGGACAATGTGGCCCGATACCCTGTATGGTAAACAAACGTGCCCGACACTTCCCATTTTTTGCTGATTTGATGTGAAACGGTCATGCTCAAACTGTTCCGGCAGTCATTTTTAGCGAAAAATACGTCTCCGTTATTAAGCACATTGCCCTCCCGGTTAAACTTTCTGAGAGATTTTGACCACGTATAGGCAATCCATCCTGTCGTCCTTCCAACAGATTTTTGTGCAAGGAATTCCACTCCGTATGATGTCCCTTTACCTATGGCCACTTTATTTTCCCACCCTTCCGAAGTGTTGAAGAAAGTTATGCCGTCTCTATATTCCAGCACGTTGTTCATGGTCTTATAATATCCTTCCATCGAAAAACGAATGCCAGATTTATCCAGATCATAGAAGAAGCCCAATGAGGCTTGGTGAGAGGTTAAGGGTACAATTTGATTGCTAACAGGCACCCATATATCTGAAGGCATCACAAGATTGGCGCTGTTTAACCCGTGGAATGCCTGGCTCATGTAGGAATAGGACGTTTTTATGGAAAAGTTATCAGTCATCAGTATCCTTATGTTGACACGTGGTTCAGGATAGACGTATATCCTATCCTTTACGCCGTATATGTTAAGGCGTAATCCCATATTCATACTAAACATGTCATTTACCCGCCATTTATCTTCAACATATATTGCCCCGTTAATGAGTTTTGATGGGTTTCCTGTGTTTATGTCAGAGACATCAACCGTTTGTGAGGAAGCTATAATGGTTGTTATGTCCCGGTGTGTCTTGACTATGGGTGAGAACTGTTTTATAGATAATTTCATTCCAGCGGATAGTGTGTTATTGGCTGTCAACAAAGATGTTACATCGGAGTTCAAATTATAGTCTTCAATACCTGATAAAAACTTTATGCTGGAGTTCGTATGCTGGTAGAAACTGTCTGTAGGGTTATTTAGAGGAACAGATTCCTCCTTAATGGCTGAATTCTTATTAAGTTCATAACGGAAACGACTGAAATACAGTCCTGTATTAAGGAATGTTTTTTCTCCGTAAATGCGATTCCAGTGCACACCTGCCAGGATATTGCCCCAGTTATTATTAATGTCTTCCTGGTTACTTTTTCTATAGGTCTCTATTTTTCCTTGTCGTTCTTGTTGGCTTTCCATTTGACTCATTTCTCCATCCAGATTTAGGCGATCGCCACCGCAATAGAATAGTGCGGAAATCTTACTTTTTTTAGAGAGTTTATGTGTTATTTTGGCGTTAAGGTCAAAATAAGACATATTGACAAACTGTGACAAAGCTTCTGTTTTGTCATATATCTTTTCCAGAATGGGTCTTGTAAATAAATTGAAATACGATATTCTTGCCGAGACAATGAACGATGTTTGCTCTTTAATGATAGGTCCCTCGGCAAATAGTTTAGCAGATAACATGCCCAGGGAGCCTGCTCCATGGAAAGATTCAAAATTACCGTCTTTCATCTTGGCTTCAATTACCGATGAAATGTGCCCTCCGTACCGGGCGGGAAAACTTCCCTTGTGGACGACGATTTCTTCAATGACGTCGGGATTAAAAGCAGATACAAACCCTTTAAGATGTTCAGCATTGTATATGGTTATTCCCCCCATTGTCATATCGTTTTGGTCGTATGAGCCGCCCCTGATATACACCCCGGCGAAACCATCCCCCCCGGAATGGATACCCGGTAATAATTGAACCATTTTCATTATATCGGGTTCTCCAAGTAGTGCCGGAGCTTTTTTTACCTGGGCCACAGGAATAGATACTGTCCCCATCTGTGTACTGTGAGCTCCTAAATCAGACTGTCGGGCATATATAGTGATTTCGTCCAGATCAGGATTTGGCTGTAGTCTTACGTTCAGGATAGTGTCGCAGGTAATTGTGAGTTGTACTTCTTGCGTTATGTATCCTACGTAGCTGAAATCTAGCAGTACGCCACCTTTTGGTAATTTTATGGTGTAAGTCCCATCGCTATGTGTGTATGTGTTTCGTAGTCCTACATCGCTTATAATTGAAGCCCCGTTTAGGCACTCACCTGTTAATGAGTCGTATACGACTCCTCTCACAACAAATTTGTTTTGTCCGTAAACACTAGCCGGTATCAGCAATATTAACAATATTAACAATTTGCAAAGAACAAAGAAAAGGAATGCCCTCATTTTTACAAGTATTCACGTAACGGTTCAAAAAAGGCTGAATAAACAATTGTGTCTTGAGAATTTTCAATACTACAACTAATTTGGAATGTACCTCCTTGATTAAAAAAGATTGCTACAGAATCTGCAGCAGATGATACAATATATCCTCCTTTTTCTTCATCATAAAAATTCCAATGATAAGTAGCATTAGCATAATCGGCTATGTGTGGAAATATTCTATAGATATAAGTATTCCCCAAAGTGATGTATGCCGGTCCGATTATTGCGGGCGCGTAATAGTACGTTCTGTTGGTAGTGTACGAAGCCGGGACAGTCGTGGGGCTATGTCTCACTAATGGACCCTCTCCCCATTTTGAAGTATAATATGATGTGCCATATGATGAAAGTGCCGAATGGTCACCGCTGTAATATACTCTGGTATATCCATAATGATTACCCTGGGTTGCAGAGCTATATAAATCATTTGTCCAATATTTGGATAAATTGATACCTCCATAATCAATCCAACAGGTTGCCCCTCCTTCCGATATGTTCCATGCATAACTGTGGCAGTTGTAGGTGCGTGAAGCACTGTCAATAAGGATTACATTGTAGTTGTTAAGTACATCCATAGTGCTTTCATAAATTACCCAGGAAGAGAATTCATCTCGTATATATGCAGTAATTTCTTGTCTTAAAGGCGTATATATGATAGTAAAATAGTCACTCATTGCTTTCATTCTCTTTGACTTTGACATATCAAGTAAAACGTAACCTTGATAAACCAATGGGTTTTTTCTTTTCTCAGATGCTTTTTCAGACAGGTAAAAATATAAAGAGTCCTTCTGTATATCATTCAGTTGAGAGATAAAAGTATCATTTGTAAGTACAATAGTTCGTTAAAAAAATAAAGGTTACCCGACGGCTCGAACGCCGTAGAATAAAAGTTCTTTGAAATCAGTGTTATTTAAACGCAAGTTCGGACGCGTTCCGGACATTGCAAAAATTCGATCCACCATTGTTGCATTGTGCAACAAGACTTTGGTCGCTCCAACGGAGAGATTGAGACCCTGTTGCCTGGCAAAGGCCCTTGCCAGGTTGACGGATGTAAGAGACGCATTGAAAGCAAACGAAAGGGCAGCTTTATTACGTGACTGGCAG
>Ga0209719_1000288_pt1 | contig 75547 bp, 69 predicted proteins | sample AD_JPNAS2_MetaG_FD_184421 | JGI IMG/M metagenome (GOLD analysis project Ga0209719, IMG submission 184421) | Active sludge microbial communities of municipal wastewater-treating anaerobic digesters from Japan - AD_JPNAS2_MetaG (SPAdes) (version 2) | ecosystem: Engineered > Bioreactor > Anaerobic...
TCAGAAAAAAGACATTGAGACAGATATCCACCGCAGTTGGCGATGGTGCGTTGGCAGCCGTAAATCTGGAAAGATATATCTTGGGACAGAAATAACTTCATGTATTTCTCTGGTTTATTCGGTTTAATTGGTTTATTGTGTCACAACCAAAAAACCATGTAGACTAAATAGACGAAAGGACAGGCAAAAAATGCCGCATATAGTAAAAGATATTCTTACCGGCTCTGTCATCCTCATCTCAGGTATCATAATAAGCTTTGCAGTTTTTATAATACTGCTTTTTTTGTGGATATTTCTGCATATACTCGGCGCTTTTGTCTGGATTTTCTTTATTGTTTTCCTTTTTCTGGCAGGAATATGGACGATAGGCTACACATACAGAAAGATAAAAGAAAAAAAGGGCGATGTATGAATTTGCGTTTTGAGTACTACAAGAAGTACACTTTGATTATCGTATGTTTGTTTTTTCCACTCTTTAGCGTCTATGCCGCTGACAGCATAATTGTTTACAGATTGGGTGATAAATCTGAACCCATTTGGGGTATATTTAAAAAATCCTTTGACAGTAAGGGTTATAATATGAGTATTTATGAAGGCGCAGATAATATCGACATACACCTTGAACATGTAAACAGGATAAACAAAACAAACGCCTCGCTGATGCTGGCTTTGGATTTGAGCATAAAGGAAAAAGAAGATATCTTTATAGCATATACAAACACAAAAAAGGGCAAGGGCAGATTCCTTACCATTGAGGAAATACATGGCCAACACATTGATAAATCAATTGCGCTTGCCAAAGATATTGCAACATCTTTCAATAAAAACGTTAAGGAAATATCGGTGTTTCCGTTGCTCGGGGTTGATATGCCAGGGGTATTTATCAGGATTGCCTGCACAAAAGAGCTTGCAGGAGAAACATTAAACAAATTACACGAAGGCATCCAAAAGTATATAAAAAGAGGTCAATGAAATGAGAAACAACGGCAGACCAAATGACAAAATACGGGATTTGAGGATAACAAAAAACTTTCTAAAATATCCTGAAGGTTCGGTTCTTGTTGAAATGGGTGACACAAAGGTAATATGTGGCGTAAGCGTAGAAGAGAAGGTTCCTCCTTTTTTGAGGAATTCTGGAAAAGGATGGCTAACCGCTGAATATTCGATGCTTCCAAGGGCAACGCAGTCAAGGTCAACAAGGGAAGCGATAACCGGCAGGATAGGCGGCAGAACCCATGAAATTCAAAGGCTCATAGGGAGGGCCCTCCGAGCCGTTCTGAATCTCGATATCATAGGTGAAAGAACCATTTGGATCGATTGTGATGTAATTCAGGCAGATGGGGGGACAAGGACCGCAAGCATTACAGGTGGGTATGTTGCCCTTGTTGAAGCACTTTGGGCAATGAAAAAAAAGGGGATGATCGAAAAGATACCGCTTAGGGACTCAGTAGCTGCTATCAGCGTTGGACTCGTACACGGACAGATTTTACTTGATCTTTCATATGAAGAAGACTCAAGGGCTGAAGTTGACATGAATTTTGTGATGACAGGCAAAGGGTTGTTAATAGAGGTTCAGGGTACAGCCGAAAAAACTCCGTTTACAAAGGAACATTTCGATACCATGTATCAATATTCCCTGAAGGGTATAAGCGAAATTACAAGGCAACAAAAAGCCATGCTTGGGCCAATGTTCCCTGCAGTTTAGTATAATGAGACCCTTGAATGATTACTTTGAAAACCTTTTGTCATTACCGCATGCTTAGCAACAGTTGATGGAGAAAGACAGAGGACTTGGAAAAGAAAGGGTTCGAGGATTCAAGGGGTCGAGTGGTCGAGTGGTCGAGTGGTCGAGTGGTTCTCTTGGTAACGTGATTCTTAAAATCAAAAAATCCTTTGAAAGTCAAAGGGGGGTCGAGTGGAAAAAGATAGAAGACTGGAAAAGACAGAAGACTGGAGGGTTAGAGGTTTAGATGTGTAGCTAAACCTCCAACCTTCCAACCCTCTAACCTTCTACAAAAAGGGGTTACATGGTTTCAATCCTAAATCCTAAATCCTAAATCCTAAATGATTTTTTCCCGCATGCTTCTGGTGGGAATCCAGTGTCTTCAAGTATCTTTTTAAAGGTTTTATAATGGGAGATCGTAACATCTTATATCTGAATCTATGAGAAATATTATTGTAGCAACAACAAATATCGGAAAATTTGAAGAGATCAAAAGCGTTCTGAAACACGAATTCGACACATTTTACTCTTTGCTTGATTTTCCCGACCATATTGAGGTCGAAGAAGACAGCATGTTTTATATAGAAAATGCCTTGAAAAAGGCAAGAAAGATAGGTGATAGATTCGGATTTTATACGATTGCCGATGATTCAGGGCTTGAAGTGGATGCGCTCGGAGGAAGGCCTGGCGTATTTTCTTCACGTTACGGCAAAAACGATGAAGACCGCATAAAAAGGCTGCTCAATGAGTTGAGGGAGGTGCCTTGGAATAAAAGAAGAGCGATTTTCAAAGCCTACGTTACATGTTATGTCCCTGCAAAAGAAATCAGTTATGTCTTTTATGGACATTTAAAGGGTTTTATTGGTTTTGAAAAGGTTGGCGAAGGGGGCTTTGGCTATGACCCTGTGTTTTTCGTGCCTGGATTAAATAAATACGTAGCGGAGCTCACAAGGGAGGAAAAAAATAGGATTAGCCACAGAGGCAGGGCATTGGAGGCATTCAAGAATTTTATCAAAGGGGATATATTCAGTAATTCCAGAGCATTAAACCTGTGACATCATCGAACTGTCTTTTTAGTTGCTCTCCCTCGAGCGCAACGCAATAGAGTTCGCAGGCGAAAATCGTTGTACCTTCAAGTAGATGTCCACCCTTAGCACTGCCATCACCCATCCCCAGTGTTATATGTGCATGGACAAAGGTCTCCCCGTCCTTTTCCGAGACATTACCGACACACGAGAGGATTTCTGCGGGTTCTTCTACAAGCTTTTCACGATAGATTCGTTCTTGCTGGTCATAAAAGGCAATTTTTGCCTTTTTGACAGCACCTATAGCCATAAAAACACCCATCCTGATCCCAGCAGAGTCAAAGACATCTTTAATGGCTTGCACAAGGTCATCGCCATGTTTCAACCTTGCAAGAAATGTTTTATTTCCGTTATATAGCCACATAAATTTTTGTGAAAAAGCCAAATTTTTCGCTCCTGCCAATTATCATCAAAACTAAGTAATAATCATATCTTGTATCAGGACCATTGCGCACCGAATTACCCTTAAATGTCTTCTAAACATGGTCTCAATGGTATAATGACAAATATTTCACTTCAAAAAGACCTTCCCAATGATAGATAAATCTCATCAAAAGTTTTTACCTTCATTTTGCTTCTTTCAAAAACTGGATCGTTTTTTGCATAGTATTTTGTAAGGCGTATTCCAGGAGTAAAAAGCTTTGAAAAGCGATATAGAGGATGCCCCATTCCCTACCATAAGCTGATTTACCAATTGGTGGTCCCAGCGAGTTTCGAACTCGCGTTTCCGGCGTGAGAGGCCAGCGTCCTAGGCCACTAGACGATGGGACCAGTTGGGGAATAGTATCAAATATCATAGACATTTTCCAGCAAAAAAAACATATCAACGTAACCCTTCAACATCATTAGCTCATAGCCCATAGCTAATGGTGCGCAACGAAAAGCGGACGTCGAATATCAAAACTGCTTTTGCGTTAGAAATCAATCATTCACCAGCGGCTTTCACAGCATATTTACTGGTTGACCGGTCGCCGCCCTGACACTGCTCCATACCCTTCCGTCAGGGTCTATCTTCTTCCTTTTTGATACAGCAAGAGAGATAGGTACATGTGTATATTCATTATGCCAGTTACCTACGACCATATTTGTCCTGCCAGTCATGCCCGCATGAACCGCATTATGCCCGAGAAGCAGACAGAATGCAGCATCGCTTGCATCCGCCGGGACACTTCTTATGATATAACTCGGATCGATATACTTCAAGTTCAGTTCCATACCTATCTTTTTGAAGTGTTCTTTTATCTTTTCCCTCAAAAAGATACCTATATCGTTGTAGCGTATGTTGCCCGATGCATCTCGTTCATGAGTCATTCCCAAAAGGTGCTGGCCTGCACCTTCAGCAACAACAATTACAGCGTGTCCTCTTCTGATAAGTCTTTTCTCGAGCGCATCAAGAAAAACATCGAGCGAAAATGGGATCTCCGGTATAAGACAGAAATTTACTTCGTTATCCGCAAGGACCGCATATGCAGCAATAAACCCTGAATCACGACCCATAAGCTTCACAAGTCCAACACCATTTATGGCACCAGATGCCTCACTGTGGGCAGATGCAATCGCCTTTCTCGCCTCCGATCCAGCGGTTAAAAACCCAAAAGACCTGTCAATAAAGGAAACATCGTTGTCAATGGTTTTGGGAATCCCTATAACGGCGATCTTTAATCCCCTGCGCTTGATCTCTTCGTTAATTGCACACGACCCCCGTAATGTACCGTCGCCACCGATGGTGAACAAGATACCTATCTTCATCCTTTCCAGTGTATCAACCATCTCAGATACTTCCTGAGGCCCACGGGACGACCCAAGGAAAGTGCCCCCTAACTTTTTTATACCGGCAACCGCCTTAAGGTCAAGCTCGATAGGTTCATGACCATACCTGGCAACAAGACCTTCAAAACCATATTGAAAACCGTAAATCCTCTTAACACCATAATGGTGGATAAGGCTCAAGACAACAGCCCTTATAACATCGTTTAGCCCCGGACATAGACCACCGCAGGTCACAATACCACAACCCAAAGATGAAGGATCAAAGAATATTTTTTTTCTTGCACCTGCAACCTCCATGGCAGGTAATTCTTTGCCGATGTCTATATATTTTTTAACTTCTTCAAGGCTATTGTGGTATAACACCCGCTGGGCATCGCTGACAAACCTGACACCATCAAGAGGTGAAGGTATACTACACTCACCAAGTCGTTCTATTGTAAAATCCAATGCAGTGTCTTCCATTGAACACACCCCTATATTATTCTAATAAATCATTTTTGTAACCCACAGTCGTCCGTCGCTGTATCGGCAATCTTGCAATATAAACGATCTAATCCCCACTGATGAAATTGCAAAAAAATACTGTTACTTCAACTGGTTTGCACAGTAATAAACTTACATGGTTCAGACCTTATGACTGTACTGCTTGGCCTTTGCATCGGTCTTGGTATGTTAAAAGCCTCGATTATACTGCGAAACGATTTATTATAATATTTTCGTACGGAACTGGCAATAAATTTGAGCCAACAATCAGGCCTTCCCTATATCATTGCCTGTTATTCTCCATAAGATGTCTTCCATTTCAGGGGTAAGCTGTTCTTTTAGTTCCGATTCCATAGCCTTCAATCGAAGGTCGTAGGCGCTTTCGAGTTGAGGCAGAAACATCCTTGCCTCGGGTGAATTTTCAACCTTCTTGCTGATTATATCGCGCTGCTCAAATGCCTTATCAAAATCCACCCTGTCAACTGGGATATCATAGAGCGTATTCAATATCTCCATAAGCTTAACCTTACCCTGATAATCTTCTTCTAACACCACATACTGAGGTAGAGAAACCATGAAAACAGCAACATCTATCCCTGACTCGGCTGCCTTTTTCGCTATCAAGTTAACAATACTTGAGGGTCCTTGGTACTCAATAGGCAAAATACCCAACCTTTTAATATCATTTTCAATCCCTTGCCCCATAGCATACCCGCTTACAAGCATTGGTTTTGTATGTGGAACTGCATCGTGCATGCTGCCCAGAAGGATATATTTTTTAATCTTGAATGTTTTAAGAAATTTTACAACAGAATCTACATAGGCCTCTGCATGGGCATGAGGTTCCAAAAGATGGAGCATGAAGATATCGTTTTTCCCCTCTCTTTTTGCATGAAAAATCCGTGAATTTGGAACGGATAATCCACGTATACCCCCTTCGATATGTATTATTGGACGATAACGCGTGAAATCAAAAAAATCTCCTGGCTTCGATAATTTCCCCAATTCCTTTGCATTGAATTGTGTCTCAAGTTCTCCAAGCACAAGACTACCAACATTGTTGACATCTATCCAAGGACGAAGACAAGCAAAAACATATGGCTCATAACACTCCTGTACAGGTTCACATAATTTGAAACCACCTATCTTCAAAATTTACCTCCTGGTTTATAATGTAATGCCGATGCCTTTTATCGTCAACACATCGCTCTATCGTGCATCGTTATTGGTTCATAAGCCTTTCTTTGAGCATCGTATATCTTTTCTGCGGCTTATTGTTGTTTATGGCAATTGCAAGCGCCTTTTTTGTACCTATCAGAATGACAAGCTTTTTACCACGCGTTATACCGGTGTATAAAAGATTTCGTTGGAGCAGCATGTAGTGCTGGGTCAATACAGGAATGATAACTACAGGGTATTCACTGCCCTGTGATTTATGCACTGAAATTGCATACGCAAGTACAACCTCGTCAAGCTCAAAAAATTCATATTTTACCCTTCTTCCATCATAATCCACTATCATCTCTTGCGTTTCTCCATCAATATTCACAACCCTCCCGATATCGCCATTATAGACATCCTTATCATAGTTGTTTCGCAACTGTATTACCTTGTCGCCCACCTTGAATACCTTCCCGCCACGCATGACCTCTTCTTTCCTTATGTTCAATTCTTTCTGTAGTGCCGTATTAAGGCTTGCAACACCAACCGTTCCCTTATGCATTGGGGTCAGCACCTGTATGTCTTCAAGCGGGTGAAAATGAAAACGTGCAGGTATGATATCCCTGCATAGTTGGATGATCTTTTCAAGTACCTTTTCAGGGTCTTCAATAAAGAAAAAATAAAAATCCTTTAGGCGTGTTTCATCGCTCTTAAAAATGGGCAGATCACCTTTATTGATCCTGTGTGCATTTACAACAATCATACTCTCTCGTGATTGTCTGAATATCTGGTCAAGCACAACAATGGTAATACGCTTTGAATTTATAATATCCTTCAACACACACCCGGCACCTACAGACGGGAGTTGATCTACATCCCCTACGAGTATCAACGTTGCCTTTAACGATACAGCCTTTAGAAAATGATACATAAGCTGACTATCAACCATCGACGTCTCATCAATAATTATCAAATCAGCATCGAGCGGGTTTGTTTCGTTCCGTTTGAATGAACCACTTCCCGGCGTATATTCAAGGAGACGATGCAAAGTTTTAGCTTCATGGCCAGTTGTCTCAGCCATTCTTTTTGCCGCACGACCCGTGGGGGCAGCAAGAAGTATTTTTTGTCCCATTTTCTTGTAGATTTTTATGACCGAATTTATAATTGTGGTCTTGCCTGTGCCTGGACCTCCCGTTATAACCATAACCTTGCTGTTTATCGAATCCCTTACCGCTTCTATTTGTCTTTCGGAGAGTTTTATATTCTGTGAATCCTGAACCCATTTAATTGCCTGATCTATGTTGATCAGTCTCAACTGCTTGGGTGTGGTGACAAGTGAAATCAGTTGCCGTGCAATGCCAACCTCTGCAACATAGAACCTTGTAAGATAAACTGCCCAATCCTCTTTTTGCGAAGAAGATAAGTCTTGAGGTTGTGTTGTGTATTTCCCATTCAAGGTTTCATATTGTTCAATTACTATCTTTTTTTGTTCGCAAACGGAGTCCAGGGCAAGGGGTACACATTCTTCCTCAACATCGAGAATCCTTGCACATTCCTTAATTAGAAGCTTATATCGGTAATAGACGTGTCCATCATCTGATAGTTGATTCAACACAAAAAGTATTCCAGCCTCAATTCTTTTTTGTGAATCCTTTGGGATACCCATTTTTTCGGCAATTTTGTCCGCTGTGATAAAGCCGATTCCAAAAATATCCATCGCAAGCCTATAAGGGTTTTCGCTAACCGTTTTTACGGAATCCTTTCCATAACGTTTGAATATCTTTACCGCATACCCAGGACTTACACCATTACCCTGAAGGAATACCATCACATCCCTGATATCCCTTTGCTCCTCCCAGGCATTTTTTATCATGTCTACCCGCTTTTCGCCGATGCCTGAAACCTCTTTGATTCTTTCAATGTCATTGTCAATAATTGAAAGGGTATCTACACCGAATCTTGAAACAAGCCTTTTGGCGGTGACATGCCCTATGCCCTTAATCATTCCTGAACCGAGATATTTTTCCACACCCTTCACCGTTGCAGGCATCATTGACTCGTAAGAAACCACTTTGAATTGCTCTCCGTATCTGGGGTGGTTATCCCAGAAACCACAGAGTTTCAATAATTCCCCGGGCACCAGCGAAACAATGTTACCAACAATCGTGACCAAATTCATCCTGCCCTGCACCTTTACCTTTGCAATGGTATAACCGTTCTCTTCGTTATAATAGGTGATTCGTTCGATTTGGCCCCTGATTTCTATATGGGGTTTGTCCTTTATCATACGTTTATCATATATCAACATTGGTAAAAATGTATATTGTTTTCATTTGCAAAGATATTTCATTAAGCGGGAAAATTCATTTAGGATTTAGGAATTAGGATTTAGGATTGAAAATATATAAATAAATATGAAAATATATAAATAAGTAGAGTGAGTAGAGTAAGCGAGTGCAGTGAAGCGTTGAGTGGGGAGAGGCGGTGAAGCGTTGAGTGAGTAGAGTGAGTAGAGTTCTCCATTTTGTGGGAGGGTGATGGGACGCCTTGTCATGGCTCACACTACGGGTACATTCATTTCAAATGCAGTTTTCGGGTTAATTATTGTTCACGAAATATCTTGACAGTCTATCTATCCCTGTATAATTAACATATCATTATGATCAAGTTAAACAGGGAAAGGCTTAGCAATCAGGTTTATTCAATCCTTAAAAATATGAAAGCTGATTACCGTTTCAGCCCTGGATCACGCATAAACGTTGAGCAGATTGCAAGGAAGTTGGGGCAAGTAGAACACCTGTTTGTGAGGCGGTACATCACCTCATAGAGGTATGGGTTTGGTAATATAAAGGGCACATTTGTTGCTTTCTTTTATTCTCGGCATGGTCATGTCCGTCACTTAAGAGGCTCTGGGGATCTGCCGCAAAAGCTATAGTCTTTGTTGTCATGGAGAACGTATTGTTTTTCAAAACGATTGCAATCGATATCTTCAATGCTGCTATTGAGGCGGTTGATCCATACAAATTATCCACCTACTATTCAGACAACGTTTTGGAGGCTTACAACAAAGAACACTGCAACAAGTTAAATCTTATAGGTTTTGGCAAGGCTGCTTTTCCAATGGCAAAGGCACTTGACGACACCATACCGGAAATTGTCACAACAGGTATTATTATTACAAAATATGGTCATGTAAAGGGCGCATTAAATAATAACATCGAGATCTTTGAAGCAGGACATCCAATCCCTGATAAAAATGGGCTAATAGCTACAAAAAAGGTTATCGATATGCTAAAGGGCACCGACACCAGAGACCTTGTGCTTTGTCTTGTATCAGGAGGTGGTTCAGCCCTGCTTGCAGCGCCGCCTAATGGTATATCTCTAAGCGAAAAACAACAGACAACAGAACTGCTGCTTAAATCCGGGGCAGACATAAATGAACTCAATGCCGTAAGAAAACATATTTCAGCCATAAAAGGTGGAAGGCTTGCAGAGATTGCATATCCATCAAGGGTTATTTCACTAATTCTGTCAGACGTTATAGGTGACCCGCTCGACGTGATAGCATCAGGCCCCACTTCCCCAGATAATACAACCTATGTGGATGCCTTCGCTGTAATCAATAAATATCAGCTTAGAGACAAGATCCCAGAAAATATTATGAGCTTACTGCAGGACGGTGTCAAAGGGGCCATTAACGATACCCCAAAAATAGGCAATCCGGTCTTTGAAAAGGTTAAAAATATCATTATAGGAAGCAATAAAATTGCAACCAAGGCTGCGGCAAAAAAGGCAAACGAATTGGGTTTTGATGCCATGATACTGACAACTGAATTAAGTGGAGATGCAAAAGAGGCAGCAAAATGGCTCGCTGGGGAGGCACTCAAAGTACGAAATGAAAAGTGCGTGGCTCAAAACAAAATGATATGTCTCGTTTCAGGTGGTGAAACCACAGTAAACGTCAAAGGAAATGGTTTGGGAGGCAGAAACATGGAGCTTGCGCTTGCCTTTGCAATTGAAATAGAAGGCACAGAGGGCATCACCCTCGTTTCTGCGGGTACTGACGGCACAGACGGGCCAACAGATGCTGCGGGTGCTGTTGTCGATGGACAAACAATCGAGAAGGCTTGCAAGATAGGTCTCGATCCGGACTCTTTTCTGGAAAACAACGACTCTTACACATTTTTCAAACATACAGGTGAAATTCTAATCACAGGTTCAACAGGTACCAATGTTATGGACATACAGGTCATATTAATAACACGATAAAAGACAGATCTAACTTATGAAAAATGGAACTGGATGGGAAAAATTAGTCAATGGATTATCCAAACGACACCTGATCAGCTTCCATGGCAAACGAAGAGGAAATTATTCATATTTTTTGCGCTTTATGATATACATACCTTATGCCAAGTAATGAGTGTGTCGTCTCAATTTCAGAAAACAACACGGGCGACACTACCCTTTTTATCTCTGGCAGCATAACCCTTCATAATATGGATGCTGTCCTGCCTGAAATAAAAAGGCTTCTTGAAGATAAAAATTTACCTAAAATATATGCAGACCTGATAAATATCGATTTCATAGACAGCGCTGGCGCAATGCTGCTTTTGCAACTCGAGAACGAATTAAAAGAAAGATCTGTAAAATTGGAACTTATCAATATCCCCGATAAGATCAGAGGTATAATGACACTCCTCGACAAAAACGCCCTTGTTTCAAAGCCAATAATACCGGACAAAAGGAGCATTGGCTCCCTTGAGCGCATAGGCGAGACGAGCATAAACTTCCTCTATGACGTCAAAGGTGTGATATCATTCGGCGGCGAACTCATTCTCGAAATCATACACGCCCTGTTCCATCCTCGTTCAGTAAGATGGACAGATGTCATTATATACATGAAAAAGGTTGGCGTAGATGGACTTCCTATTGTCGGATTGATCAGCTTTTTGTTGGGTCTTATTATTGCCTTTATGTCATCTTTGCAGCTCAAACAGTTCGGCGCAAATATCTATGTTCCATCGCTACTAAGCCTGGCGATGGTAAGGGAGCTTGGCCCTATAATGACAGCGATCCTTGTGGCAGGCCGTTCTGGTTCGGCATTTGCAGCAGAGATCGGGACAATGAAGGTAAACGAAGAGGTCGATGCGTTGATAATAATGGGGTTCAACCCTGTACGATTTCTTGCGATACCAAAAGTTTTTGCAGCAATCATGGTCGTCCCGCTCCTTACATTGTTTGCTGACCTATTTGCAATTACAGGCGGTTTATTTATAGGTGTATTCTTTCTCGACCTGACTGTTTACACATTTGTGCAACAGTCAATAAAGGCTATAACAGTTTTCAACGTTGTAACAAGCATGATAAAGGCTGTTGTACTTGCGATCCTGATTGCGGGGATAGGATGCCAGAGGGGTTTTATGGTTAGGGGCGGTGCACAGGATGTCGGGAATGCAACAACATCTGCTGTGGTAGCAGCACTCTTTCTGATTATTGTAGTTGATTCGATCTTTGCTATTCTGTTGAACTACGTATAATGCAGTTCTTGGTTCAACTTTGTAAAAAAAATGAGGTTTTGAAGGAAATCATTGAATACAGGACATAAATCTCTAAACGATTCTTCTGAAAAGATTATCATTGTTGAAAATCTTACTGCCCGATTCGGCGATAATACCGTGCTTGAGAATGTAAGCTTTGAGGTATGCAGGGGCGATATCTTCATAATACTCGGCGGCAGTGGTTGCGGAAAATCTACATTGCTAAAGCATATGATAGGGTTACATGAGCTTGCTTTTGGCAGGGTGATCATCAACGGTATTGATATTACAAATGCAACCGATGAACAGATTGGCAGATTGAGGCAGGGCATGGGCATGCTTTTTCAGTCAAGCGCACTTTTCGGTTCAATGACATTATACGAGAACATAGCGCTTCCACTCATGGAATTTACCACACTGTCTGCAAGCATGATAGCTTCAATAGTGAAAACAAAACTCGGTATGGTAGGTCTGACCGGTTACGAAAATCACCTACCCTCTGAATTATCCGGTGGTATGAAGAAAAGGGCTGGCATTGCAAGGGCTATGGCGCTTGATCCAGAGGTTTTATTCTTTGACGAACCATCTGCTGGGCTTGACCCAATTACCTCCGCTGAGATTGATATATTGATAAAAAATCTAAATAAAGGTATCGGTACCACAATGGTGATTGTTACGCACGAGCTTGAATCAATTTTTAATATTGCGCACAGAATCATTATGCTTGATAAGGGTAAAAAAGGTATAATAGCGGAGGGCGATCCGCATGAGCTGAAAAACAACTCTGACGATCCAAGGGTGATAAATTTTTTCAACAGGAAGGCAGCACATTGACATACATATCAGGGGAATCTTAAATGTCTAAAAAGAAACCGCTTTTTACCGTTGGCCTCTTTGTAGTCATTGGTTTTATGATCGGGGCTGGAGCTATTATATGGATAGGCGCTTCAAAATATTTTAAGAAGGGCGATACATTCCTCACATACTTTGATGAATCTGTTCAGGGTTTGCAGATAGATTCAAGGGTTAAATACCAGGGCGTTGATGTCGGTTGGGTTACAAAGATCGATCTGGCTCCTGACAACAGGCTTGTAGAAGTTACGATGAAGATCAATATAAACCCTGATATGGCAAACAATATTGTAGCCAAGCTTGAGATGGCCGGCATTACAGGGCTTGTATTTGTGGGGCTTGAACACACAAAACCATCTTATGCAAAGCTGTCTCCAAAAATAAATTTTCCTACAAGCAGTCCCGTAATACCATCGATACCATCTGAAATACAAAAAATGTTTGCCGGTATAATCAGTGTTGTTGAAAAGGCAAACCAGATAGATTTCAAAGGGATCTCTGACCAAATAAAGACTACTGCAAAGACAGTCGATAGCTTTGTAGGCGATGTAAAGATGAAAAATATGGTGACGAGTCTGACAAATGCAGTCGCTAACATAGAAGAAATATCAAAAAAAATAAATCTTATAATGGTTGAGGGCGGTTCATTTGAGCATATAATAAAGGATGCACAAGACCTCCTTGTGAGCGTAAAAGAAACTATCGACAATTTAAATAAAGAAATAAGCGATATAAATATAGCGGAAACCACTCATAAGGCAACACGTATCATTGATCATACCGCAAAAAGGACAAAGGCTGTTGCAACAGAAATACAGATAACAAGCGAAAACCTCAGACGGGCGTCTGAAACCCTTGAGAACCTCTTAAACAGACTTAACACCGATCCCTCGGATATCATTTTCAGCGAACCACCTAAAGGGAAATAGCGTTTAAATGGTTGAATCGGCACGACTGACCAATGGGTGATAGGTAACAGGCAAAAGACAACATGGCAATTAGAAAACATAATAGAGAAAACAGGATCAAAAAAGAGGCTGGACGTGAAAGGGCCGATAAGGAAAAATGTTTAATAACTACACATAAATCATAACTCTGGAATTATGGGATAATTACTTGGCGCTGTGTAGTACGAAGTAAGCGCCTCACATGAGGATTATTGATAGTAAATGAAGACTGGATAAGGGGTGAGAAGAACATGGGCAATAAACTTGCGATTATAACTTTATGTGTTTGTATTTTTTTTATACCAGGCTGTTTCGGCAGGACAAAAACGCCATATATTACCGAACAGTTTGCCTTCGAGTATAATCCTACGGCATTCAAGTCCACAGACCAGATAGATGGGTCTGTCAAAATCGAGCGTTTTTCCGTAAATCAGCTTTATAATTCACAGGCAATGGTATTCAGAGCCCAACCGTACAAACTTTCTGTTTATAATTATAACCGTTGGAGGACAAGCCCGGGTGACATGGTATGCGATTTTCTTACAAGAGATTTCAGGACGTCAAATGTGTTTGCAGCGGTATTTTCATATCGTGACACGGAAGAAGCAAGATTCATTGTCGATGGTGGGGTTGAGGAATTTTTAGAGTCATTCGAAAAGGACACATGGAATGCTGTGCTCAAAGTAAATGTTTCATTCATCGATGACAGTCAGAAAGAAATCACAAAAAGGGTGTTATTTCAGAAAAGATATTTCTATAAAGAAATAATGAAAGAACATTCGCCTGATGAATTTGCAAGGGGTATGAGCACTAACATGCAGCGGTTTTCCGAACAATTGATAAGCGATGTGGCAATAGAATCTATTAAAACCATGAAGAAAAAGATGGACTAATTGTTTGCTTTTGTTATGTTTCAGAAAATGCTATAACAGTTAAGAATATATAAAGTTTTAGAGAGGCAGGATAAAAATAAATGGATGAGAGAGATTCTTTAATAGACCTGTTGATTCATGACCTTACAGGACCTTTATCAATAGCGTCCACAAACATTAACAATCTACTTAATAAAGAAGACAGATATGGACCTCTAAATGACCGTCAAAGAAATGCCCTCAAAATGAGTTTACGGAATGCAAAAAAGGCACAGACGTTTCTCCACGAGATGATTGAGGTTTATCGTTCTGAAGAGGGGTTGTTCCGCAAAGAACAGTGTTCTGTTCCACAGATACTTAGAGATTCGCTTTTTGAGGCGCTCGAGACTTTTGAACCGGACACGTTTGAAAAAATATTTACAACAGAACGAAATGAAGATTTTTTCCAGATACTTAGGGATAATGGCATTTTCGTAAATATTGAAGGAAAATACAGCACAACACCCTTTATCCATGATCAGAAAAAACTTCAGCAGATTATACGCAATCTTATCACAAACGCCTTGAAATACCGAAAACAACGTGTTGACATATCAATAAAAGGTGATGAAGAACTTATTGTAATGGTAGAAGATGACGGTTCAGGCATACCGCAAGACAAGCAGAACTACATCTTCAAGCGTTTTCTATGCGCTCAGGACAAACCAAAGGGCAATGAAAAGGGGCTCGGTTTCGGACTATCGTGTGTAAAAACGATTATCGAAACAATTCAAGGTGATATAACCCTGACAAGCGGGGAAGGAAAAGGCACATGCTTTACGGTTAGCATCCCTCCTCTAAATAGCTGAATCCATAAACACTGCTCGAAGAAAAATAAGGATTTAGAAAAAACATTCTGGGCGATTAATTCATTCAACCATTAACATATATGGTTGGGTCAGGTACACCTGCCTGCCTGAATCCTTTACGCCTCAACTCACAGCTATCGCAAAATCCACAGGCCTTGCCATCATCAGTCGGGTCATAACAACTATGTGTCATACTGTAATCTACCCCAAGTTCTATACCTTTACGGATTATCTCTGCCTTGCTCAAGTTTATGATTGGCGTATGTATTTTGATTTTTATCTTGCCTTCTACCGCCGATTTTATGGAAAGGTTCGCCATATTTTCAAATGCACCAATATACTCAGGTCTGCAATCGGGATATCCTGAATAATCAACGGCATTAACACCTATAAAAATGTCCGATGCTAAAAGCACCTCAGCCCAGGCAAGACTGTAAGATAAAAATATGGTATTTCTGGCAGGTACATATGTAATCGGTATGTTTTGCACAATTTTTTTTTCAAAGCGTCCTTTCGGCACATCCAAGGAAGATGTGAGCGCAGACCCACCTATTTTTCTCATATCAATGTTCACGATCATGTGCTCTTTTGCATCTATTTTTGCTGCAACCTCTCTTGCAGCCCTTAATTCTATAAGATGTCTTTGCCCATAATCAAAGCTTATACAATAAACAACATAGCCCTCATTTTTCGCTATTGCCGCAGTTGTAGTGGAATCAATGCCACCGCTTAACAGCACAACCGCCTTTTTCATGATAAAATATCCCTCAGTTCATGCTCCAAAAAGAATAATCCCTGCAAAGACCATCAACTACCTGCAAATGATTATTTTTTATCAGCCTTTTCATAGGTCTATTTTCAAAGTTTCAAAATCATAAGGATATGCATCTTTGCTGTCATAATATTGATTGCTGTACTCAATGGCATGAGAGTCTTCCTCACCATAAAATATGTGTGCACACCCTGTTCTAACCCTGATTTTGTCGCCCTTTTTAAAAATAAATGCCTCTTTTTCGCCTGTTTCGAGGTCATAAAACACACCACGCACACAGCCATCGATGATATAGAAAACCTCTTCCTTGTGATTGTGGTAATGACCTCCCCTTGTAAACCCCTTCATTAATTCGAAATACGCTACATGCCTTACGTCCTCTCTATAGGAGACCTGGACAAACTCTCCTTTATCCTCTACCCACCTCTTTGCCCCTTCCATGTTTTTTGTTTCCGGTAGATTTTCGATAATCACGTTTTTCATCTTTTATCTCATTGACACACATTTAATTGGCTTTAATAAGAGCCTTGAAAACACAGAAAACGGTACAACCCCTTTTTTTAGAAGGTTAGAGGTTTTTTTAGAGGGTTAGATGTGTAGAGGGTTAGATGTGTAGCTAACCTTCTAATCTTCTGTCTTTCTCCACTTGCCCCCCTTTGACTTTCAAAGGATTTTTTGATTTTAAGAATCAAGTTACCAAGAGAACCACTTGACCCCTCGAATCCTTGACTCCTTGACCCCTTCGCTTCTCGAATCCTTCGCTTTTCCCAATCCTCTGTCTTTCTCCATCAACTGTTGCTAAGCGTGCAGGAATAACAAAAGGTTTTCAAAACAATTATTCAAAGATCACTTAATATAATGTTTAGTATCTGTTTGGTCAAGAAAAAGGGCATAGAAAAACTGCATTTGTTCTATTTTTTAAACATCCAATTTTATTGCAATTTCATTCTCAATAAAGTTAATTTATGAAGAACATATCCAAGCTCAAAGGAGAGCACATGTCACAGATAATAAATGAAGACAAGATCAATTATTTTTACAAAGATTTATTGTGCGAAAACAGTACATCAGCCCTTATTCTTTGTGACAAAACAGAAACAATTATATACTGCAATCAGACCTTTCTGGATATGTTCAGTTTTATTAGTATCGATGATGTATTGGGAAAGACCTTATCTATTCTGCACGCCTCAGGCGACAGTTACAGATCTTTTTTAAAAAAACTACACCACGCATCGAAGGTGAGAAAACCGCTAAAATTCGAATGGGAATTAATAAAAAATGGCAGATCACCCGTGCAGTGCGAGATTGATGTTAAAACATTGGAAAAAGACAAAAATGTCGCGGGTTTTTTTGTGCTTACAATAAACAATGTAGCCCACTGGAAAAAACTTGAGACGGAAATTTCCTATAAAACAACTCATGATTTGCTCACCGGTTTCCCAAATCGTGTACTTTTCAATGACCGGTTGTCACTTGCGTTGATACAAGCACATCGCAACAAGGAAAGGCTTGCGGTGATGTTTTTCGATCTCGATTCTTTCAAAAAGGTTAACTACAAATACGGGTATAGCATCGGGGATCAACTCCTAAAGGAAACCGGCACAATAATAAAAAGGTGTCTGCGTAAAGGAGACTCAATCGGACGTTTTGGGGGTGATGAATATCTAATACTGTTGCCAGGTGTTATAAAAAAAGAGAATGTCGCCTTAGTGGCAGAAAAGATTCTGCAGCCATTCCGTCACCCCATACATATAAACGGGTATGAACTTTTAATAACAGCGAGCATTGGTATCTCTATGTTTCCTGAGGACGGCGAAACCCATGATGAATTAATTAAAAAGGCTGATATTGCGATGTATTTTGTTAAAAAGATGGGGAGGAACGGTTTTCAATTCTATTCCACGATAACAACATAACCCCGACGGCCTGTCATAAAATACCTGCTAATAGAGACCTTTGAAAAATGTCATTTCGAGGAGCGCGAGCGACGAGAAATCCTAATCATGGCAGTTTGTTAAAGATTTCTCCCTTCGGTCGAAATGACAAAAATGGCGGTTATTCAAAGCTCTTTAATAGTCATACGTCAGCAAACTCTTGTCAATGATTTCTGCTATAGATGTCGAATTTTTATCTAACCTCGAACTTTTTTTATCTTTTCGCAACTACGAATACAGTGCCTTAACCGGCTCATACTTCGTACCTTGAATCGCCGGATAAATGCCTGCCATGATGCCGACAACCATACTTATCAAGAGTGAAACAAAAATGTTTTTCAACTCGAACATAATTGGAAATCCACCGAAAATATCCACCAATATTGTAATAACAAATCCTGCGGCAACACCAAATACGCCTCCGATAAGGGCTACAATAACCGATTCCGTAAGGAACTGGAATACTATATCCCTTTTTCTTGAGCCCACTACCCTTCTTATGCCTATCTCCATCTTCCTTTCTGAGACAGAAAGCATCATGATCGCAAATATGCCAAGCCCCCCTATCAAAAAGGATACAACGGATGCAATAATAGTAAGGATACTCACAAGCCGGATTCCTTCCTCTTTTGTCCTTAAGATATCATCCATCGTAAAGATGGAAAAATCATCCTTTTGATCTTCCTTCATATTGTGAATCTTCCGGATAAATGATCTGACTCTTGTCTTTATCTCAGACATTTGGACACCATCCTGCACCTGTATGTATGCCCCCTTTACATAATCGACATTGCTGTAACGCCTCATAAAGGAATTCAGGGGCATATAAACAATAATATCCTGGTCCTGACCCGTTAAATCCGTACCCTTTTCTTCCATCACGCCTATGATTTCTGTAGGAACTCTGAACAAAAGCATATATTTCCCGACTGGATCTTTCAGGTCAAAAAGGTTGTCGTATATCTTGTATCCCACAACAACCCTCTTTTCTGTGGCATCATCATCCTTTTTTGTAAAGACCCTTCCCATAATAAGGTTTGTATTTTTAACGGAAAAAATATTATCCGTCACACCTATTACGCTTACCCTGAGCGTCTTGTCCTCATATCGTGCCGGATATGTTGTATCGTAATATGGAGCAATCTCCTCTATACCCTTTAAAGACTCTTTTATCCGTCTCATATCCGCGAGCTTAAGTGATCTCGACTCAGAAAACTGCTTTGTTGAACGCCCCGCCTGAAATACGAGGCCTGCCTTGAGAATGACAAGGTTTTTACCGAATCTCCCTATTTCGTTGTCGATCTTCTTTTTCATGCTGCTGCTTATATTTCCGAAGGCAACAAGACTCATAACAGCAAAGAGAATACCGAGTAATGCAAGCATCATCCTTGCCTTGTGAACAATAAGATTTTGAAGCGCTATCTTGAGATAGAAACTTATCAGATAAATCATCCTCGGATAGCCTCAATAGGCTCTATCTTGCTTGCCTTCATCGCAGGCTTCAAACCAGATAATACCCCAGTAAGAAGGCTGAAAATCATTGCAAAAAAGACAACCTTAAAAGAAAATTCCATAGGAATGCCAAAAAGTCTCTCAAACAAACCTTGAAGGGCAACGCTAAGCAGCACCCCAGCGATGCCTCCCATGATTGTAATAATCACTGATTCAAAAAGAAAAGACATCAGTATCCCCTTTCTCGTTGCCCCATACGCCCTTCTGATACCTATATCCTTTTTCCTCTCCTGGATTGTAAGATAAAAAAGATTGGCAAGCACAAAACCGCTTACAACCAACGCAATAATCGAAGCAGTTCCAAGGAATAAAAATAGTGAACCGGAGATTACAGAAACAAACTGGAGAATATCCTTAGAACTTCTTGTCGTAAAATTATCCTCTCCCCCCTCAGGTATACCATGATTTTTCCTTATTACCATTTTTACATCCTCGATGGTTGCATCTACATCGCGGTTTGTCTTGAGGCGTATAACGGAAAGGAACCTCTTCTCATTGGCAAGCCTTTTTGTTACAGTGGTTAAAGGCATTACAACCCTGTCATCCATGCTTGGACCACCAGCAGAACCCCCTCTTTCATTCAGTACACCCACAACCTTTGTGGGCAAACGTCCAATAAGTATTACCCTGCCGATTGCTTTCTCACCCTTAAACAACTCTTCATAAACCTTTGCGCCAATTACGCATTCCGCCTCAGCATCCCTATATGCCTCATTAGAAAAGAACGAACCGCTCTGTAACCCCCATTTAAATGAATAAAAATAGTTTTCTGTTCCGCCGGCCACCTGCGTCTGCCATTTCCTATCTTTATACTTCATATTGACATTTCTAAGCGAAAAAACCCTCAAAACATCATAAACACCTCCAACCTTCTCGAGCATATCCGCATCGCTGACCGTCAATGTAACAAGCCTCTCCCTTGCCGTACGCTGTCTTTCGCTTCCACCAAATATTATAATAGAATCAGGCCCAAGGGCTTCAAATATCTCATATGCCTTCTTGTTTGCCCCATCGATTGTAGTTATAATCACACAGATTGAGAGTATCCCGAGCGCAACACCAGAAAATGAAAATGCCACCCTGCTTTTATAATAATAAAGGATTTTTAGCGTTTCTTCTAAGAACTCTCTAAGTTGTGATATCTTCTGATATAGTCCCATCCTCTATCCTTATCAGTCTTTTCCCATAGGATGCGAGTTTTGGGTCATGTGTAACGACCAGAACGGTCTTACCATCCTCGTTGAGCATGCGGAACAACTCCATTATCTCGCCGCCGGTTTTCGAATCAAGCGCCCCGGTAGGTTCATCAGCAAGAATGAGATCAGGGTCATTTATCAGTGCCCTTGCTATTGCAACCCTCTGCTGCTCGCCACCTGAAAGTTGTGCAGGACGATTATGTGTCCTATCGGCAAGATTAAACCTCTCAAGCAGTTGCCTCGCCTTTTCCCTCGGATGTCTTATCTCCTTATCTGAATATACGATAGGTATCAAAACGTTTTCGATGGCATTTAAGTATGGGAGCAGAAAAAACTGCTGAAACACGAAGCCGATATGCCTGTTCCTGAAACCGGCAAGGGCCTCATCATTCAAATCTTCTACACGTGTATCCATAAAATAAAACTCGCCGTAGGTCTTTGTATCGAGTAAACCCATTATATTCATAAGGGTTGTTTTGCCAGAACCGGATACACCCATCAGAATTACAAACTCTCCCTTATGTATCCTGAGGTTTATACCCTTAAGAATAGATAACTCCCTTTCACCTATAAAATAGCTTTTTTTTATGTTTTTGAGGATAATCACTTTTTGGCGCCCGATTCAAGCCTTTTGACTGTAGGGATTACAACGTGTTCATTTTCGCTTAATCCTGTAATGATTTCTGTAAATTTGTCGTCCCTTATGCCAGGTATTACTTCTTTGCGCTCAGTCTTATCCTTTGACTTCACATATACAATATTTTTACCGCTTTCAAAACGCACACTACCGTTAGGCACAACCAACACATCAGTTTTTTCACTGATGATTATCCGAACATGGGTGGTCATTTCGGGTTTCAGAAGGGTTGTATCTTTTGGATCTATCTTCACAATGGCAAGATAATAGACGATATTTTCCTTAATCTCAGGTTGTGGATATATAAGACCGATATTACCCGAAAACCTTCTGTCTCTGTAAGCATCAACCCGGTATTCCACCTTCATGCCTGGCTTTACCCTGCCAATATCTGTTTCATCAACGTATATCCACATCTCCAGCTTTGATGCATCTATGACTGTGATAAGGTTTACCGCAGAAAGCCCGGCTACAACTGTTTCACCTTCCTGGGTTGTTACCTGAGAAACATACCCGGAAATAGGTGCATAGATCTTGTTGTAACTCAAAGAAACCTCAAGCGCCTTCAGGCTCTCTTCCGCTGCCATCACCTTTGCCCGACCGAGTTCAACCTGTGCTATTGCCACATCAAGCTCTCTTTTAGCCTTATCTACACTATCCCTCGTTGTAAATTCCTGTTTTAAAAGCCTCTCTTCCCTTTCATAATTTATTTTACTATATTGATACTGAGCCTCTTTGGCAGCCAGATCCTTTCTTTGTTCCTCTATCTGTGCCTTCAAATTCCTATGATTAGCAATCTTTTCCCTGTCATCAATCTTCGCTATAAGCTCACCCTTTTTTACATAATCGCCCACCTGATATCTCAACTGGATAAGCTCACCCGTAGCCCTCGTACCCACCTTTACAATAGCTCCAACCTGCGCCTTTATGATGCCTGTCTGCTCAGTAAAGTTGGTCACATTTCCCTTTTTGACCGCAAAAACCTCACCGCCTACCTTCTCTGATCTACCCTTTTTCCCGGTTAAACAGACAACAACAATGACCAGCAGAATTATTACTGCTACTGTTATCCATACAATGTATTTTTTCTTTGATTTCATATTTGATTCCCATCGAGATATGACACTTTTTTAAGGTATGCAAGTGCATTATTTGATTTATAGATTGATATGACAAGGTTTTCTTTTGCCTTGGCCAAGTCCCTTTCCGCCTGAATCAATGTGAGAATGTCGCCTTTACCTGCCTTATATTCACCAAGAGCCTGATTAAAATTGGTTGTCGCCTCTTTTAGTAATTCATCATACATCTTTATATTTTCGAGGCTGAGGTTAAAATCCTTATATGCCTTTATGATATCAAGCCTAACGCCCCGTTTAATCTCTTCAAGTCTATATTTTGCAGCGGAAACATCCTTTAATGCACCTTCCATATTGTAGTATCTTCCAACACCATCAAAAAGAGGATAGCTGAAGCTCAGCATAACAGTATCCTCCCTGTTATTGGGAAAAAAAGAGGTATCCTGTCTCGATTGCTGCAAGCCTACATCAAGCTTAGGCCACCAACTGCTTTTCTTTTCTTTGTAGACACTTGTCAAGCGCTCTATCTCCTTTAGCTGATATATAACATCAGGTCTTGTCTTAACAGCCTTTTCAGCCAGGCTTTCATGGCTTTCACTTAATCTGGGCACATCAAGCACACCCTCGACATCGTGCTTCTCATTTGGCTCAATCAACAAAAGCGATTTCAAATCCTCCATTGATTTTTCATAATCAGTTTCCGCATCAACCACATCAATCTTTGAAGAGGTCAATCTCACCTCCGTCTGCAACACATCGCTTTTTCTCACTATCCCTTCGGCAAAGCGAGCCTTAGTCAAATCATATAATCTTTTGGTTGTTTCGTACGCCTCCTTCCTCTTTTCTACGACAGTCCTCTTTCCCAGAGCCGTAAAAAAGCCGGTCCTAACGTTGTACAGCACATCATTTCTGATGCTCTGTAATTTTTCCTTCTCCCTGCTCATGAGGGAAAAGGAACCCTGTCTCTGTGCAAACCTCAGTCCGCCATCAAACAATCTGTAAGAGATAGTGCCTGAAGAACTATAAAATTCATTATTAACGAGGGGGGCAAAACCCGACGAATAGGTGATCGGCGCCCCATAGAGGTACCTGTTATACCCGCTTTTAATGGTCACTGTTGGAAGAAATGGGTCAATTGAGGAAATATATGAAAATTCAGTTCTTTTGATCGTTTCTTTCTGCTCTTTAATGGGATATGAAACATCGATTGCCCTTTTAACGGCTTCATCGAGGGTTATCGCTAAAACATTTACAGATTCAGCCAAAAGAACGAGTAGAGATAACAAGATAAAAAGGTATTTTTTCATCAACAGATCAAACCTAAGTCCTGGTTTCATGCTCCACAATAACTCAAAAACGTTCTATTTATATCACAGTCGTGCAGCATTTTCAAAAAAAGTCTTTCTTAAAAAAATGTGAGTAAAAGTTTTTATCGCCTTTCACCTGCTGAAACCGATTTGGCCTTCAGTGTAAAAACATCTTTTGGCACACCGGCACATTCAATGTAGTCACCTCTGGCGACATACACATCGCCACTGTCAACAGCACTATCGTAGGTTACAGCACCATCCGATGAAAATACGATAATCCTCCCATTTTTCGGTTTTGCAAAACCCAAAACCATACTTGCATGCGCTACAAACCACTCATTAAATCCTTCGGCATTGATTTTCACATAGTTTTCGCCATCTTTTAATATTGAGATGGTTTCCGCCGGACAGTACAGCAAATCGGATACCCATGCACATGTTGTTCCGTCTTTTTCAAAAAGGGTAAGTTCTGTCTGGTCACGGATCGCATCAAAAGGCATGCCTGCAAATTCAGTGGAATCTATCCTTTTTATGCCTCCGAAATATACATAACCAGGCAAATCCTTATAGAGGAATGATTTTGCAAAATGAGATTCGGTGGACATAACCGATTCAAACCAAGATACATTGCGCCTGAGCCAAATCTTGTTGTCTATATCTATTTTTAATGCCTTTGGATTTTGTAACGTTTTTATTTTTTGAAATGCAATCGTATCGATCTGTTCATGTGGTAAAAAATTCACGATATAGTCCTCATCTTTTGTATTCACAAAATAGAAACGATTGCCCTTTGTGTCATGGTAATAACCATCGTTATAAATGAGTGTTGATTCGAGTTTTTTGTCATGTCCTTTCAATGTATATATATTAACAACACTTTTATCCGCATCGAACATTATCTCAACAAAGTTTGAGCCATTTGCATAATAGCCATTGAATTTATCATAATCATTGGGCAATCTTTGCGCCTCAGGTGGTATAGAAACCGTTTTCTCACTTTTCGGAACAAGTCCCTTTTCATGTAGCACCGCATCTAATATATCAAGTGCTATTTTCATTGCCCCGCCCTGGGATCCTGAAGTGAGGACTGTAACAGATAACCTTTTGTCTGGAACAGTAAAAACCATGGTAGAGTAATTTCCCGTACCACCGCTCTTACCCAAAACCTGAATTCCAAAAGCATCATATCTCGGAAGACCTGTTATGTCCCAACCCAATCCAAAAGAGAGTTCCGGATTTCTCAGCCTGCCTTTGAATGCCGAAGGATGCGCCTTCTTCATTTCGACAAGAGATGCCTTCTTCAAAAGCCTGTTATCCAATAAAAGGGCGTCAACAAATCGGCATACGTCAACGGCGTTTGCTGACAACCCACCGGCACCCAAAACAGAGATCGTTTCAGGCGGATGCGCCTTTCCTGTTGAAGCATCATAATAAAGTGCGATGCGCTTACCCTTGATTTCTCCCACGCCCATACCTGTGTTTTTTAGGTTGAGCCGCATAAACACCTTTTGATTGAGAAAATCTATGAACCTTACGCCTGTTATACGCTCCACAATCATCTCGGCGAGCGTAAACCCATCGTTACAATAAACGGTCATGGCACCAGGCGCATGCTTGAGATGCGAACGGTTAAGGGTTTTTATGGTTTCCCTCTTTACATCGTCTTCATATCTGAAACCGAAGGAATTTGCACCCTGCGTGCCAGGGATACCTGATGTGTGGTTTAAAAGCATTCTTACGGTGATATCTTTATACCGATCATCTGCCATCTTGAATTCGGCAAGGTAATCCTTAACCGGTCTATCAAGGGACACCCTACCCTCATCGACAAGAACCATGATTGCAGCCGCCATATATACCTTACTGATAGAACCAATATTAAAAAGTGTATCCTTACTGACCGATATACCCTTTTCCCTATTTGCCATACCAAAACCTTCGGTATAAACAACCTTGCCATTTTCCATTATTGCAACTGCAGCACTACCGCACTTGCCGCTACTTATGGCACGCCAAATTTCACTACGGGCAAGAGTAACAGCGCTTTTATATTGATTTTTAACTTGTGCTACTGCATCAGATTGAACCACCGTAAACAGCAAAAAACATAAACAGACGGCCCTGATAATTCTAAACCTTGACATTGCAACCCCTTTCTTCTTTTAGTAAAAAACATCATTACGCATAGAAACCTTAAAACACCGATGAATTTTTCCGCCTTTATGCATAACATACCAACAAGATGAAGACACCCTATGAAACAATGCCTTCTTTATACGATCAGACGTTCCTGCAATTTTTTCAGTTGATTTTTTAACTCAGCAGGCAAATCCGATCCAAATGTTCTAAAAAACTTTTCGATATCCTTTGCCTCTTCAGTCCATGCTTCTTTGTCAACAGATAAAAGCCTATCAACAGTTTGCCCTGATATCGACAGACCGCTTAAATCCAAATCTTCCGCTTTAGGGATATACCCAATGGGTGTAAGTCGGGAACCAGCAGTATTCATACAGCGTCCGATTATCCATTCGAGAACACGTAGATTCTCACCGAAACCAGGCCACATAAACTTGCCATTTTCATCGAGACGAAACCAATTGACATGGAAAATCTTCGGCGGCCTTTCCATGTTTTTTCCCATGTCAAGCCAATGCTGAAAATACTGACCCATATTGTACCCGCAGAAAGGCAGCATTGCCATCGGGTCACGCCGAACCTCACCTTGTCTCCCAAACTGAGCCGCTGTCCGCTCAGATGCCATTGTTGCACCAATAAACACACCATGCTTCCAATCAAACGATTCAAACACGAGCGGCACAACACTCGCCCGACGACCACCAAAAACAATTGCATCGATGAGAACTCCATGGTGATGTTCTATACGATTCGATATGGAAGGGCATTGGGATATAGGCGCTGTAAACCTGCTGTTTGGATGTGCACCAAGAACTGGATTTCCCTTTTTATCTACCATGCCAGGCTTCCAGGGTTTTCCCTCCCAATTGATGCCTTCTGGAGGGGCATCTCCGTCCATTCCCTCCCACCATATATCTTTGTCCTCTGTTAGAAGGACATTTGTAAAAATTGTATTCTTTTTAATTGTTTCCATCGCATTTTTATTTGATTTATAATTGGTGCCCGGCGCAACACCAAAAAACCCTGACTCGGGATTTATTGCCCAAAGCCTGCCGTCTGTATCGATACGCATCCATGCGATATCATCGCCTACCGTCCAGATACGGTATCCTTTATGTTTCAACCCCTCCGGCGGAATCAGCATGGCAAGATTTGTTTTACCACATGCGCTTGGAAATGCACCAGCTATATACTTGATATGACCGCCCGGATCTTCAATCCCCATTATAAGCATGTGTTCGGCAAGCCACCCTTCAGATTTTGCGAGATAGCTTGCAATTCGAAGTGCTAAACACTTTTTCCCAAGCAATACATTCCCCCCATAACCCGAGCCTACGCTCCAAATCGTATTATCTTCAGGAAAATGAAGAATAAGCCTGCGTTTATCATCCAAATCCGCCTTTCCATGTAAACATTTTGTAAATTTGCCATGTGTGCCAAGTTTTTTTAGCACCGTCTCCCCTATGTAGGTCATGATACGCATATTGAGAACCACATAAATACTGTCGGTCAATTCAACACCGATTTTTGAAAAGGGTGACCCTACAGGCCCCATAGAAAAGGGTATAACATACATGGTTCTACCCTTCATAGAGCCTTCAAATATTTGCCCTGCCCTTTTGTACCCTTCCTCGGGTGGCATCCAGTTGTTAGTCGGTCCTGCCATCTTTTTTGTTGAGGTACATATAAAGGTTAGATGCTCTGTTCTCGCCACATCGTTTGATGCAGTCCTGTGATAAAGACAATCAGGCCATCTTTCCTGGTCTAACTGAACAAGTTCCCCTGTGCTTATCGCCTCCTGCTCGAGCCTTCTTTTCTCTTCCTCCGATCCATTGCACCACACAATCTTGTCCGGCTGACACAGTTCTGCCATCTCGATAACCCATATCTTTAGCGAAGCATGCTTTGTTGGCCAGTTTGTGATATTATACGTATTTGCCATTTTTGTTATCCTCCTCTTAATGTTGAATCAACAAATTATCTTTTGGTTACCTTATAAAAATCGATTTCCAAGAATATGTACAACGATCATTCATTATACACTAAAAAACAAAAAATAACGCTTTTTATCTTGTATAATATATCGACAATTATGCAGATATATGGCATTCATGCTAACACCACATGTGAAAAATGAAGATTTTTAAGTTTGATTTAAAAGCAGGTTGCATTATATCTTAATAGAATATACACATGAGAGTAACCAAACATTGCCTTGATTGTCTCAAGGGGCTTGCTGAAAAAACAGTGCGCTTGTCAGGCGGCAGCAATATTTTATTAATCCAGTGCAATAACATGATAGAGCAACACCACAAAAAAGGGTATACACCTCCATATATTGCAAACAACATACTGAAACACATCAAAAATATCACCGGCTCATACAATCCATATGCCAAAGCCAAAATAAAAGAATTTGAGGATGCCAAGATCGCCGTAACAAGCATTAAATCTTATTTTCCAAAGACACTTGAAGGTGTTTTAAAGATATCAGCCATTGGAAATTCTACCGATTTTTTTACAGAAAATTGTTTTGCAGATAAGACTGAAGGATTAAAATTTCACATAGATATGGATAAAATTCAAAAAGAGATTTATATTAAAAACAATAAAGTACTTTTGCTCGGTGATAATCTCGGCGATTTTTTGTTTGATATGCCTCTTGTAGGTCTTTTGCAGGACATCGGCAAAGAAGTGCACTACGCTGTTAAGCAACACCCTATACAGAATGATTTATCTATGGAAGATGTAAGGATGCTTGATTTGAAAAATATATATCCAAACATTATTTCAACCGAGACTGATGAGGTCGGTATAAAGCCTGAAGACATGAAGGGCATAATCAAAGATATGTGGGACAACGATGCAACGGTAATCGCCAAGGGTATGGGAAATTATGAAACCTTGTCTGAATATGAAGGTATAAGGCCTGTAATCCATATAATGAGGATTAAATGTCCTGCTGTTAGTCATTTCATACAAGTGGAAATGGGGGTATATATAGCGATAGTGCGTTGAACTGATCAATATTACAAATGTATTTTACAATTGCTATTAATACACAAAAAAAGGCGGTGGAAAAAATGGCATCAAAACAGGATTATTATGAAACACTCGGGGTTTCAAAAACAGCATCAGAAGAGGACATTAAAAAGGCATACCGTAAACTTGCAATGAAATACCATCCTGACAGAAACCCTGGAAATAAAGAATCGGAAGAAAGATTCAAACAGATTAATGAGGCATATGCAGTCCTTAGTGACCAGGAAAAGAGAAAGCAGTACGATACATTTGGCATGGGCGGGTTCCAGCAGAAATACTCCCAGGAGGACATCTTCAGAGGTTTCAATATGGGAGACCTTTTCAAGGACCTCGGATTTGGCGGAGGCGACGTGTTCAGCATGATCTTCGGTAAACAGGCTGGCAGACAAAGCGGGAGACAGAGAGCCCAGTCCTGGGATTTTGGTGATTACATTACAAGAGAGCGACAGCCAGAAAGGGATTTGGATCTGAACTATGAACTGGAAATCCCATTTATGGATGCAATACGTGGAGGAGAGAAGAGAATCACCTTTACCACACACACAGGCACCGAAGAAGTAAACGTTAAGATTCCAAAGGGCATTTCGTCAGGCAAAAAACTGAGACTAAGCGGCAAGGGCAATAAAGATATGAGGTCAGGAAGAACCGGAGACCTTTATATTACAATAAAGGTTGGCGAGCATCCTTTCTTCAAGCGTGTCGGCAGTGACCTTTATGTAACCAAAGAGATAAAGGTCACTGAAGCCCTGCTTGGAACAGTCGTTGAAGTACCTTCCGTTGAAGGCCCAAAAAGGGTTACAATACCGCCAGGTATCAAAAGTCATGGGAAGGTGAGATTGAAGGGGCTTGGCGTGCCTGATACCAACAAAGGTATAAACGGCGACCAGTACGTAGAGGTCATAATCGACATTCCAAAGCGCCTGACAGACAGGCAAAAGACACTCCTTGAGGAACTTAAAAGAGAGGGTATATAATGCTCCCAAGAAGACATATTCTTGACGTTTATGAAACAACCAAGGGTGACAAAGAACTTCTATCGATGGCAACGCTTACACTTGCAATCGATGCCATCAAATATTCACAGAAACATCCAAAAAAAGACCATCTCGTTGAAGCGCTGGAACTGAACGAATTCATATGTTACATGTTTCCACTAAAAAGACCCAACAACAGGTCACTTCTGTACCACGTGGTATCAGACTTACTCGGATTACTCATGTATGGATTTCCCAAAAAAACGAAACAGTCGATCGAAAGTCTTGAAACCATCAATTATTCAGAGAAGAACATGGAAGCATACCCTGTAATCGAGGTTTGGAATTCCCTGAAAGGTAAAGTTTATTCAAAAAAACACGGCGCAACAAGCATTATTGAAGGGTTCATCAAGAAGATCATGATAGAAATGTATATAATCGAGCATTACCCATTTGTTGACGACATCTTTTATGAATCAAAAGAAAACATAAAGGAATGGCTTCCTTCTTTTACGGGTTACTATGACAAGCATGTGAAAACAATCAGAAACACATTCGATAAATGGTGGTCTACGTGGCTTTGCAAAGAAGATAAAGATAAAATATTACAAAGCATGGTGGATAGACTTTGTTACCAGGCAGAACATGAATTCGACATTATCCTCGACAAAAATCAGGTTATCTCTTCTATCCAAGATAAAAAAGAGGAATGTCAAAAGGAAAATATGTTGTTTTCCAAGTGGTACCAAGAAGGCATAAATTTATTGTTAAAAATTTAACAAGCCAGTATTGACAAAATAAACCAACATTCTTATACTATTTTAGCAACCATTCAAGGTAATTGCCAACAAAAATTTATATGAAAGGAGTGTGACATAATGAAGATTAAACCGTTACAAGACAGGATCCTCGTTAAACGCATTGAAGAGGAAGAAAAAACAAAGGGCGGGATTATTATCCCCGATGCAGCAAAAGAGAAGCCACAGGAAGGCAAAGTTGTTGCAGTAGGCGACGGCAAAGTGCTTGAAAATGGAACAAAGTCTCCCCTGACCGTAAAAGTTGGAGACAAGATTCTCTTCGGCAAATACTCGGGAACAGAGATCAAGGTTGATGGTGAGGAACATCTTATTTTAAGAGAAGATGATGTCCTCGGTATAGTTGAAGATTAATAAAGGAGGATATATTAGTATGGCTAAAGAAATAAAGTACGATCAGGCTGTAAGAGAATCGCTTTTAAAAGGTGTTAATACACTTTCCGATGCGGTGAGGATAACCCTTGGGCCAAAAGGCAGAAATGTAATTATAGAAAAATCGTTTGGCTCACCGACCATGACTAAAGATGGTGTTACAGTAGCGAAAGAGATTGAACTGGAAGACAAATTCGAAAATATGGGCGCACAGATGGTGAGAGAAGTCGCAAGTAAAACAAGTGATGTTGCTGGTGACGGCACTACAACCGCTACAGTACTTGCACAGGCAATCTACAGAGAAGGTATAAAGCTCGTCGCGGCAGGCCACAGCCCAATGGAATTAAAAAAAGGTATTGATAAGGCGGTAGAGGTAGTCGTTTCAGAATTGAAAAAACTCTCAAAACCAACCCAGGACCAGAAAGAAATTGCACAGGTAGGAACGATATCAGCCAACAACGATGAAACCATTGGAAACATCATTGCAGACGCAATGAGCAAGGTAGGCAAAGAGGGTGTCATCACCGTTGAAGAAGCAAAAAGCATGGAAACAACTCTTGATATCGTTGAAGGCATGCAGTTCGACAAAGGATACATCTCTCCATATTTTGTAACAAACCCGGAGAAAATGGAAACCGCTCTCGACGAACCGTTCATACTTATTTACGAGAAAAAGATAAGCAGCATGAAAGACCTTCTGCCGATACTCGAGCAGGTTGCAAAGATGGGTAAGGCCCTGTTAATCATAGCAGAAGATGTGGAAGGAGAAGCACTTGCAACACTCGTTGTGAACAAGCTCAGAGGCACATTGAAGATTGCCGCAGTAAAGGCACCTGGTTTCGGTGACAGAAGAAAGGCAATGCTCGAAGATATCGCAATCCTCACAGGCGGTCAGATGATATCCGAAGAACTCGGCATCAAGCTGGAAAGCACATCCATCAAAGACCTTGGCTCAGCAAAGCGTATTGTCATAGACAAGGACAACACAACAATCGTTGACGGAGCTGGCGACAGAAAAGAGATCGAAGGAAGGGTAAAACAGATAAGAACACAGATTGAAGAGACAACGTCTGATTATGATAGAGAGAAACTCCAGGAAAGACTCGCAAAACTCGTTGGTGGTGTTGCTGTAATCAATGTAGGCGCTGCAACTGAAACAGAAATGAAAGAGAAAAAGGCACGTGTTGAGGATTCACTTAATGCAACTAAAGCAGCAGTTGAAGAAGGAATCATTCCTGGCGGCGGTGTTGCTTTCCTGAGATGCCTCGAAAAGCTTGATGAGATTACGCTTGAGGGAGAGCGTCAGTTCGGCGTGAATATCGTCAAGAAAATACTCGAAGAACCCCTCAGATGGATAGCAAACAATGCAGGTTTCGATGGCTCGATCGTCATAGACAAGGTAAAGAACAACAAAGGCAACTTTGGCTTTGACGCGGCCAAAGAGATATACATAGAAGATATGATGGCAGCCGGTATCATAGATCCGACAAAGGTTGCGAGAACTGCACTGCAGAACGCATCATCAGTTGCAGGTTTGTTGCTCACAACAGATTGCATGGTTGCTGAAAAGCCAAAAGAAAAAGGTCAGATGCCAATGATGCCTCCAGGCGGAATGGGCGGAATGGACGGGATGTACTAAAATAGACCGTTAAAAAAGGGGGACGGAATGTCCCCCTTTTTTTAAAAACCAATGCCTGATTTTACAGTCTTATTCAGTATGGTATTTGAATGAAATATTCAGACGCACCCGATATGATGTCACTTTGCCGTTTTCCATAGTCAAATCTTGTTTTACCACCTCAGCTACACGCAAATCCTCAAGTGATTTTGCTGCTGTTTCCACTGCAATTTTTGCAGCATCCTCCCATGACTTCGGACTTGTTCCAACGATCTCGATGATTTTATAAACGCTTCCCGGCATAGCACCCTCCTTTAACTTATTATTTTATATATAATGGTTTAATAGCACAGTCAGGCAATATGTCAAGGGATTAATCTTGTATGATTATTCTTTTGCGAAAAGTTATTTGAAAAAGGTTCGCTTTAACACTTCACTATTTTTGTAAACTCACTTCACCTGCCCTTCCATCAACATATCCGAAACGCATTTCACATGTCTCTACTGGCAAGGCCTTACATTCTTCAGCAATCTCGATAAGCCTATTATATGTGTATCCGGATTTGAGCGTTTCCCTGAGGAAGCCATCGAGAAAACCTGCCCAACGGTTTCCTTCAAGCTCTGTATGGACTGTCATGATATTCAAACCATCCTTTAGTGCATCAAGAAAGTATCTGGTTAATGTTGCACGGTCAGTGCCAGCAACACCCACAACCTCGTCAAGCGTAGGAAGGGTGGAAGGCAATTCAAGTATGTGAAATTCCTCACCTTCAAATGAAGGATAAAACGGTGAATGCCCCCTCGCATTGCTCGTATATATAAAACCGTTATTCTCAAAAAACCTCAAGGCATACGCGTTGACCATCCATCCAGGCGCAGCAAATGATTTTGGGTTCTCGCTGAGCAATTCCTTGAACGTGTTAACAGATTTATGCAATATTTCTTCTGTTTTTTGTGCAGAGATATGTTTTATGTGGTCATGCCAGTATACATGGTCATAACCATGAATGCCCAATTCATGCCCTTCATCAGTTATATCCTTAATAATCGTCCGGTTTTCCTTTGCTATCTCGGGTCCTGGCAAGACTATGCCATACAAAAGCGTCTTTATCCCGTATGTACTGATAACCCCAACCCTGCCAGCCTTTTTGAGAAAACCCTTTCTCGTAAATACCCTTTTGACCGTTCGTCCTGTATGGTCTTTGCCCATAGGCACAAAAAAACTTGCCTTTATGTGATGTTTTTTGAAAAGTGCGAGCAACACCGGAACGCCATGCTTCATGCCCTCCGATGTATCAACATCGACCTTTATACCTATGGTTTTATTAAAGATATCCCCTCCTGACTCAACATTCAGGCTTTGGGTTTGAATCAAAGTAGTATGCGAGGGTCTTCTTCAATGCCGTGTCAAGGTCAACCTTGGGCTCCCACCCTATTAAGTCTTTTGCCTTTTTTACGGATGGCACCCTAAAGTTAATATCCTGATAACCCTCGCCATAGAATTCCTTTGAATAGACTTCTATAATCTCAGAGGATCTGTTTAGGTTTTTCACAGAAGAATGCTCCACAAACAATGCCTTTAATTTATAGGCAAGATCTTTTATCGTAGCCTCGTTATTGGGATTTCCGATATTAAAGATTTCTCCATTTAACCTTCCATCCTTGTTTTCAATAATTTTTATCAGGCAATCAATGCCATCATCAATATATGTAAAACATCTGCGTTGAAGCCCTCCGTCGACAAGGCGAATAGGTTCACCGAGAAAAAGACTGCTTATAAACTGCGTAACGACTCTTGAACTTCCTTCCTTTTCAGGGTCAGAGGTAAGCTCGTCAAGCTTGGGTCCTATCCAGTTAAACGGCCGAAACAGCGTAAATTTGAGGTTTTTCTGAAATCCATATGCCCATATGACCCTGTCGAGGAGTTGTTTTGATGCGCTATATATCCATCTCTGCATCCTTATAGGCCCTAAAACCAGATTACTTTCATCCTCATTAAATTCCTTATCTGTGCACATACCGTACACCTCAGATGTGGACGGGAAAAGAAGCCTCTTGCCGTATTTCACACACAATCTTACAATGTTTAGGTTCTCCTCGAAATCAAGGTTGAACACCCTTAATGGCTCCCTGACATATGTTGCAGGCGTTGCAATGGCGACAAGCGGCATTACGACATCACACTTTTTCACATGATATTCAATCCATTCCCTGTTGATGGATATATCACCCTCCACAAAATGAAATCTTGTGTTGCCCTGACATAGGTCGAGCTTGTCCTCCCTTATGTCCATGCCAAACACTTCCCAGTCTGTATCTCTCAAGATCCTTGCGGCAAGGGCATTACCAATAAAACCATTTACACCGAGAATTAATATTTTCAAACGTTACCTCCTAATGTTTTATTTTCCAAATCATATTTCTTTGCGAATACATCACCGTCAAACTCTTCTTCTCCATCGTATTGAACCCTCAGCAACTGCAATCCACCTCTGCCGGTATTCACAACAAATGGTCTTTTCGATAAAACAGCACCTGGAACACCCTCATAGACGGTATCTTCAGGATAGGCCTTCCATACAAACAACTTCTTGCCGTCCATATAGGTAAAGGCACCTGGATACGGATGTGTAACCGCCCTTACAAGATTATAAATGGTCATAGCGTCTTTATCCCAGTAAATCATGCCGTCTTCAGGTTTTCGCCCACTAAAATAAGATGAAGTACCTATCTGTGGGGTACTTTTAAATGTGCCGTCTCTGAATTTAGGCAAAATATTTTTCATCAAAATCCTTGCTGCATCAGCCATTTTGAGAAAAAGCGTGTATGCGGTATCTTCAAATGTAATATCCACTTCCTGCTGTGCGACAATATCGCCCGCGTCAGGTTTTTCTACCATATAATGAAGCGTCAGGCCCGTTTTCTTCTCACCTGCAACTAAAACCCAGTTCACAGGCGCCCTTCCCCTGAATTTGGGAAGGAGCGAACCATGAAGATTAAAGGCACCTATTCTGGGAACATCAAGTATATCCTTAGGTATCATGTTTCTGTAATAAAAGGAAAATATTATATCTGGAGACAAGGAACGTATCATGTCTGCCCAGCATCTATCCTTGATACTATCTGGCTTATATACAGGGATGCCTTGTTTTTCAGCTATTGCAGACGGTTTTCTGAACCACACCTCTTCCTTAGGGTCGTCCTTATGTGTAAAAAGACATATTACATCTGCACCAAAACTGATAAGCTCTTCAAGACAGACATAACCTATCTCGTGATAGCCGAATACAACGATTTTCACATCATTTCCCTTTTAATGATAAATCTCGGTCTTCTTCTGACTTCCTGATATATCCTACCGATATATTCGCCTATGATGCCGAGAGAGAATATCTGGGCACCAATAAAGAAAAAGAGTATGGCAAAAAGGGTGAATGTTCCCTCTACCTCGGGGCCTACAACCAGTCGTCTCACAAATAGTAGAACCGCAAAGGCAAGACCCAAAAGAGCCACAATTATCCCTATAACACCGATAAACTGAATAGGCAAAAGTGAAAAGTTTGTCATCAGATCGAAGTTTAAACGGAGCAGTTTGAAAAGACTGTATTTCGAAGTTCCTTTCGTCCTCTCCTCATGCTCCACCTCAACCTCAACAATTCTTTTTGCAAATGTATTTGCAAGTGCAGGGATAAAACTCGAAGACTCTGGACACATATTCATATAATCAACAATGTTTCTTCTGTATGCCCTCAGCATGCAACCATAATCACGCAGTTTTACACCCACAAGTCTTGCTGTAATCTTGTTCACAATCAGTGATGGTATCTTGCGGAAAAGTGAATCCTTCCTCGCCTTTCTGAAAGTCGCAACCACTTCATATCCTTCTCGCATCTTTGCAACAAGCTTGGGTATCTCCTCAGGTGGATTTTGTAGGTCTGCGTCTATCGTGATAACCACTTCGCCGAGAGCACGCTCAAACCCTGCAAATAGAGCCATGTGCTGACCATAGTTTCTGTTGAATTCTATCACCTTAACGCATGGGAATCTGTTATGGTAATCTTCGAGCAGAGCAGGGGTACTATCGATGCTCCCATCGTTGATATATATAATTTCGTACGGTTCTCCTATGCCCTCCATAGTCCTGTATAACCTCTCCTGAAGCTCCGGAAGCGATTCCTCTTCATTCAATACAGGGATTAAAACAGAGATATACGGTTTATTCTCCATAACACCCCACATGCCTGTAATAGTTTATAAATGTATTTTTTTTGATTCGTTTTTGCTGATAGATGTTTGTTAATCATTCTTCCTCACGTAAAATGTGTAATGTTCATTTTCATAACGTGTTTTTTTTACAGGCAAAAACATCAAATCCAGATCTTTTTGTAAATTTTTTGCCTGGTCATCCTCAACGATAAGGAGTATATCACGTTTTTTATCTTTAATCTCATTTATATTTACAAACATCTGAACAGGTTTGCCCACATAAAAGGTTATGCCAGCAGAACTGAAGCCAGTAGTAAATATATCTCTGCTCTCTTTCAAACCAACGAGATGATCCGTTATCAATCTCGGCGATTTTAATGTCCTATCCATGACTGGCATATAATATGCGCCATAAAAGTAGCCCATAATTATAAGATAAGAAAATAGCATAACAATCGATAGATTTTTGGATTTCTTTATAAGTGCATAAAACAACGTTGCTCCAAGGATAAACAATAATATTATATAGATGTACAAAGAATATTGTTCTGAAAAGGCTTTTATCACCATAGAATCACCTGTGAAAAGAAAGACAACAGCAGCAACAGGTAAAACAGTAAGCAAAAGCGCAAAAATTTTAACTGCCACACCTGTTGTTACATTTTCAACAAGCCATGACCATTTGTCCTTTATGTAGATCCCACAAATCAAGGCACAGGCAGGATAACACGAAAGAAGATATATCGCCCTTTTACTCTTTGAGAATTCGAAAAACAAAAACGTAAAGGCAAACCAAATAACGGGAAGCCAAATCTTCTTTTTTACAGCATGATATAGCGAGAAAGGAAGCACTATGCTCCACGGCATGAAGTTCACGAACAACTTGTGGAAATAATAATAAAAAGATTCTATGTGGTCGAACGCATTTGTATACCTCGTGATATTCTGTCTGAGGATAAACTCCTTGATATATGCATCGCCTGCCATAACAAACCATATCGACGAAAGTGCCAGAGAAACAATGCAACCTGCCACAAAAGGTATAAAATATTTTTTAAACTCTTTTCTCTTTAACATGAAGATAAATGTAACCATAGCCGGTATCACAAGCCCTGCCGGTCCTTTGGAAAGCACTGCAAATACAGAAGGTATAAAAGAGATCACAAAAAGCCACCTCTTGCCCTTCAACATACAAATATAATTAAAGAATATGGTAAGTCCTATAAAAAACGCAAACGTCATGTCCATAACCGATTCTCTCGCATTAGAGAGAAACTGGTAGTTCGTCGCAAGTATGAGTGCAGATAGAACCCCGACCCCAGGATTAACAACCATATTGCCAAGCTGGTATGTTACAAGAACAAGCAAAATTGCTGAAACTGCAGCAGGCAATCTTGCCGAAAATTCATTTAGCTCACCGGTAATTTTCGATGTAATGATAATGAGCCATGGGTAAAGCGGAGGCTTTTCAAGATAAGGTCTTCCGTTTAGATAGGGATGGATGTAGTCACTTCTCTCACTCATTTCCCTTGCCATGATTGCCTGCCTCGGTTCATCTGGATCCCAGAGGGCAATTTGACCTATATTATTGATAAAAAGTATGCCGGATACAAATAATATGAATATTATTTTCATAGATTTTCTTGCTGATTATTTGATAGCAAATTTTATATGCTAATATTTGACATTTTTCAATATTTTTTATACCATATCTTTTTGTATCTTTATGGAAGAAGGCGAAAAAAAAGAAGATATTTATGGAGATGCAAAAGGGTTGCATGCAACGCTTGAAAGAAGGCTTAAAATGCTCCTCAGGAAACCGTATCTTACCGAAAAAGAAGAAATAGAAATAAAAATTTTGAAAAAGAAAAAACTCTATTATAAAGATATCATGGAAAGAACAAAACAAGAATCTGGAAAAGGAGTAAAGACTTGAAGAAGACCGGGGCACAAATTTTTATTGAGTCTTTGAAGATGGAAGGGGTGGACACCATTTTTTGTTATCCTGGCGGTGCTACCTTGAACATAACGGACGCATTATATCATTCTGATATCCATCAAATCGTCGTGAGACACGAGCAGGCTGCTGTGCATGCGGCGGACGGCTACTCACGTGCATCCGGCAGGGTGGGTGTATCGCTTGTAACATCAGGACCTGGGGCAACCAATACAGTTACCGGCATTGCAACAGCATACATGGATTCCATACCAATTGTGATTTTCTCGTGCCAGGTAAATACAATGCTCATTGGCAATGACGCATTTCAGGAAGCGGATATTGTAGGAATTACAAGGCCGTGCACTAAGCATAACTATCTCGTGAAAGACGTAAAAGATCTTGCAAGGATTATTAAAGAGGCATTTTTCATTGCACGTTCAGGAAGACCTGGACCTGTATTGGTTGACATCCCTAAGGATGTATCGGCCGCTTCATGCGATTTTAAGTATCCGGACAAGATCTTCTTGCGAAGCTACCAACCTACATATGTCGGACACGCAGGTCAGATAAAAAGGTTATTGAAAACAATAGCGGTTTCAAAAAGACCGGTTCTTTATACGGGAGGCGGCATCATCTCTTCGGGCGCATCTCAGGAACTGTTAAAGTTTGCCGAAAAACTTTCAATACCTGTTACGAATACATTAATGGGACTTGGCGGTTTTCCTGGAAACCATCCACTTTTTCTTGGCATGCTCGGTATGCATGGTAATTATGCGGCAAACATGGCTATCACCGAATCTGACCTGATTATTGCAATAGGTTCACGTTTCGACGACAGGGCAACAGGTAAGGTTGATGAGTTTGCACCACGGGCAAAGATTGTTCACATCGATATCGATCCAACCTCAATAAGCAAAAACATAAAGGTCGATATCCCCGTAGTTGGAGATTCAAAAAACGTCTTGAAAAAGATGTTGGAAATGCTCGATGACAACAAGGAGGATTTTGAAAATTTTCAACAAAATATCACCGATTGGGTGCAAACAGTAAATCATTGGAAAAACAACTATCCTCTCACATATACAAAAAACGGAACGCTCAAACCACAATATGTGATAGAAAGAATTTACGAGCTAACGAAGGGTAACGCAATAATATCCACAGAGGTTGGTCAAAATCAAATGTGGGCGGCACAATTTTTCAAGTTTTTAAAACCGAGAACCATATTGACATCTGGCGGTCTGGGCACAATGGGATATGGATTCCCTGCAAGCATAGGCGCACAGGTTGCATTTCCAAAATCCCTCGTCATCGATATAGCCGGAGACGGAAGTATTCAGATGAATATACAGGAGCTGGCTACCGCAGTTCAGTATAATTTACCTGTCAAGATTGTTATACTAAATAACAGATTTCTCGGCATGGTAAGGCAATGGCAGGAACTCTTCTATGAAAAAAGATATACGTGGACACACATGAACCATGCACCTGACTTCGTAAAACTTGCCGAGGCATACGGCGCTGCGGGTTACAGGATAACCGACGAAAAAGATGTTGACGATGTCCTTCATAAGGCATTCAACAACAACAAAACAACTATTGTTGACGTTCATGTCAACCCAGAAGAATGTGTTTACCCAATGGTGCCGGCAGGCGCACCGTTAAAAGACATGTTGCTCGTTTAGGAGGGAAAACTTGAGACATATCATATCTGTTCTTGTAGAAAATGAATTTGGTGTCTTATCCCGTATCGCTGGACTATTCAGCGGGAGGGGTTTTAATATTGAAAGCCTGTGTGTAGCGGAGGGTACTGATCCCACCATTTCAACGATGACCATAGTTACGACAGGCAATGAAGCAATCATGGAGCAGATATTGAAACAGTTGAATAAACTTATCAATGTCATTAAGGTTACAGACTTTAAAGAAATGGATTATGTTTCACGCGAAATGATCCTTGTAAAACTTCACACCGATGAAAAAACGAGGGCTGAAATATTGAGGATGGCTGAAATATTCAGAGGCAAGATTATCGATGTATCCCCGAAGACCTATACCCTTTTGGTTACAGGTGATGAAGAAAAGTTGAAGGCCTTTCTTGCGCTTGTTAAACCAATCGGAATAAAGGAACTCGTGAGAACAGGAGCTGTTGCAATTGCAAGGGGAGAAAAAACAATAAAGCCAAAAGAAATACAGAATAAAGGAGGAGAAGCGGATGGCTAAGATGTATTATGATAAAGATGCAGACTTGAGTGTATTAAAAGGGGTAAAGGTTGCGATAATAGGATACGGCAGCCAGGGTCATGCCCAGGCACAAAATCTGAGAGAGAGTGGCGTTGATGTAATAGTTGCAGAACTCGAAGGTACAGCAAACTATCAACTTGCCGAAAAACATGGTTTTAAGCCGGTCAGTGCATCAAATGCTTCAAAGGACGCGGATGTCATTCAAATACTCGCACAGGATAACCTTCAGGCTAAACTGTATAAAAATGAGATAGAAGCCAATATGAAGGAAGGAAAAACCCTTGTATTTTCTCATGGTTTCAATATTCATTACGGACAGATTGTGCCCCCATCTGATGTAGATGTTATCATGATTGCACCAAAAGGTCCAGGGCATCTTGTAAGGAGGGAATTTGAAAGAGGGGCAGGTGTTCCATCACTTATAGCAGTTTATCAGGACTACTCAAAAAAGGCGAAAGAAACAGCGCTTGCCTATGCAAAAGGCATTGGTGCAACAAGGGCTGGTGTCATCGAGACCACTTTCGCAGAAGAAACAGAGACAGACCTTTTCGGCGAGCAGGCAGTTCTTTGCGGGGGTGCATCGGAACTTGTCAAGGCAGGTTTTGACACACTGGTTGAGGCAGGCTATCAGCCAGAAATCGCATATTTTGAATGTCTCCACGAATTAAAACTTATTGTTGACCTTATGTATGAGGGTGGCATATCGTATATGCGTTACTCAATCAGTGATACCGCAGAATATGGTGATTATTCGAGAGGCAAGAGGGTCATACCAGAAGAGACCCGTGAAGAGATGAGAGAAATACTTTCAGAGATTCAAAGCGGTGAATTTGCCCGTGAATGGATACTGGAAAACATGGCAGGCAGACCTGTTTATAATGCGTTGAAGAGGATTGAAAGCGAACACCTTATTGAAAAGGTGGGCAAGCAACTCAGGGAAATGATGGGCTGGATTGGGAGAAAGGGTTGAGAGGAATGCCCGTTGCGAGGGAAGGGCTACCACTCATAAGCCTTTCCTTCGGTCTTTCAATACTGCTTTTTTTATTCAAAATACCAATATTTGCAATCATCTGTTTTTTTTTCTTCCTGTTTTTTCTTTTTTTCTTCAGAAATCCTAAGCGCACCCCCATCAACAACGATGATGTGTTTATATCGCCGGCAGACGGAAAGGTTATGGATTTAGGGGACGTAGATGAAAAAGAATTTATCAATGGCAGGGTAAAAAGGGTTTGCATTTTTATGTCTCCGCTTGATGTACACGTGAACAGGGCACCATGCGATGGCAGGATAATCAAGATGCAGCACAGAAAAGGTGAATTTGCCCTTGCATTCAAAAAGGATATAGACAAAGAAAATGAGAGAAACTATGTTCTACTAGATAATGGCAGCGAAAAGATACTTTTGGTTCAGATTGCAGGGTTTCTGGCAAGACGAATTATACCATATGTTAAAGAGGGTGATGTTGTAAAGAAGGCTGAACCCTTTGGCATGATAGCATTTGGTTCGAGGGTCGACATTTATTTTCCACAGCACTATGAAATTGTGGTAGAATTAGGCATGAAGGTAAAGGCAGGGGTAACTCCCCTGACAAAAACAAAGGTGAACAAATGAGAAAAAGAAAGAGTAAAGGCATTTATATATTACCAAACCTACTGACATCCATCAGTCTTTTTTCGGGCTTTTATTCTATGATTGCAACAATAGACAAAAAGTTTGTATATGCCTCCATAGCGATTTTCATATCAGGGATATTCGATATGCTGGATGGGCGGGTCGCGCGCATGACCAATTCATGCAGCAGATTCGGCGTTGAATATGATTCCCTATCGGACGTAATTGCCTTTGGTGTTGCACCTGGTTTGCTCGTTTATATGTGGGCGCTTAAAGGTTACGGACGGTTTGGATGGCTCGCCGCATTTCTTTATGTGGCATGCGGCGCACTTAGACTTGCAAGATTCAACATACAGGTCGACAATATTCAGAAAAAACAGTTTCTGGGTCTGCCCATACCTGCCGCTGCCGCTGCAATCGCCGGAAGTGTTTTATTTAACGCATGGCTTGGAAAAAGTGGTTTTGATATAAAAACAATCTTCATGCCTGTACTTGTCTACATCCTTGCCTTTCTTATGGTAAGCGATGTGCGCTATTTCAGTTTCAAAGATCTGTCGTTTTTCAAAGACCGTCCTTTTCGTTCAACTGTAACAGCAGTTCTGCTCATTGTGATTATTTTTATTGAACCGAGGGTTACACTATTTGGCCTGACATTTGCTTACCTCTTGTCCGGACCTGTATATACGTTGTTGCAACGTAAGAAGATCATACTCGAGGACGCTGCCCATCAGAAAGATAATCAAGCAAGGCAAGGTGGTCTTCTATAAGCGCATCTGCCTCTAATATCCTGTTTTTGTAAGCGATAAATCTTACACCCGACGAAAGGGCTGTACCTTTGTCAACCTCAGAATCGCCTACATACAAAACCCTATCCCTTTTGACTTTAAGCTCTTTCAGTATCTTTTCGACAGATTCAGGGTCAGGTTTAGGTTTTGCTACATCAAGCGCCGTTACAACCATATCAAAATAAGGTGAAAGATTAAATTTCTCCATAATGTATTTCATAGATGTGGTTCTGTTTGTGCTTATTGCCCTTTTCTTTCCCATATTTTTCAATATGTTGAGTGTTTCTAAGAGATTTGGCTCCATCTTGAGGTACTTAATGAAATCTTTAAAGTCGATCTCTTTTTTCAGAAAATCCACTGCCCTCCTTTCCTGAGCTTTGTCGTTCGGAAACATATAGCGTATCGATTCGAATACAGTATGCGTATGACAGTATCTGTGTTCATCGTTAGTCAAGGGGCTTCTGCCCATAGATGTTGCGATATGGTTATACAATCTGCCGTTTGCTTCGAGGGAATCAAAAAGCACCCCATCACAATCATATATGATACAATCAATTTCCCACCTCTTTTGCTGCATGATCTTTAGCTCCTTTATATAAAGTTTTACATATGTTGTGTTTTTTTCCTTGTTTCGCACTGTTTTTTCATTCATTTAAAGCAAGAGAGTCTATAGAAACGTGAATCAAAGAAAAAAGCAAGAATAAAATTTATAGTTCTTAAATCTTTCAATTATGTTACAATACCTTGCGAAAAAATTGAGGAGGTAATTTATGATTAGTGTTTCTATTCCCGGCTGGGGCGATCTCGATATAGAATACCTTGTTACAGATTACAACGGGACATGCGCCTTTGACGGAAAACTCAAGGATGGTGTAAAAGAGATGCTTGAAAAGGTCTCGAGATATACAAAGGTGTTTATCATTACTGCCGACACTTACGATAATATAGACAACGAAACCGATATATTAGGATTCAAGGTGTTGAAGGTAAAAAAGGAAAACAGCGGCGCTGAAAAGGCCAAGATAGTCAGGGAACTCGGGCCGGAAAAGGTTGTAGCGATAGGAAATGGCGCAAACGATGCCCTTATGTTAAGAGAGGCTGCGTTGGGAATCTGTGTTTTTGGCGAAGAAGGCTGTGCAAATGCGCTTTTAAAAGAGGCGGATATCTTTGTAACAGACATCCTCTATGCAATAAGCATTATCCTTCACCCTGAAAGATTAATAGCTACTTTGAGAGACTAAAAAAAGCGGTCAGAGGTATGGGATTCAAATAAAATCAACTTGATTCTCGGAATCCTTAAGCCCCGAACCCTATTTTGTGGACTTTATTATGTTTGTTAATTTCATAAAAAATATTGTTGGAACCAAGAACGAAAGGGAACTGAAAAAGATCCAGCCCATCGTGGAAGAGGCAAAGACATATGAAGAGACATTAAAGACGCTTTCAGATTATGAGTTAAGCCAATATACCCCGCGTCTCAAAGAGAGGATAGAAAACGGAGAAGAACTCGACTCCATCATGCCTGAGGCGTTTGCGTTAGTCAGGGAGGCTGCCCGGAGAACCATAGGGATGAGGCACTTTGACGTTCAGTTAATAGGGGGTGTCATACTCCATCATGGAAAAATCGCCGAGATGGCAACAGGCGAAGGCAAGACGCTTGTAGCAACATTGCCTGTATATCTCAATGCATTAGGTGGCCTTGGCGTCCACGTAATCACCGTAAACGACTACCTTGCAAAGAGGGATTCCGAATGGATGGGCCCGGTCTATAAATTTCTCGGGCTTACAGTCGGTGTTATTCTGAACCCTCTTGACGATTACGAGCGAAAAAAGGCGTATGCATGTGATATAACCTACGGGACGAACAATGAATTCGGATTCGATTACTTAAGAGATAACATGAAATATTCACTCGATGAGTGCGTGCAAAGGGAATTTAACTATGCAATCGTAGACGAAGTGGATAGCATTCTAATAGATGAAGCAAGAACGCCTCTTATTATCTCAGGTCCTGCCGAAGAGTCCACAGACAAGTACTATAAAATCAACAAACTCGTCCATCAATTGAAAAAAGAGAAGGACTTTATCGTGGACGAGAAGGCAAGAACCGCCTATCTTACAGAAGAAGGCGTTGCAAAGATCGAGAATATCATTAAGGTGGATAACCTATATGACCCTAAATACGTCGACTTGCTGCATCACATAAATCAGGCATTGAAGGCACACCACCTCTTCAAAAGGGATGTGGATTACATAGTGAAGGATGGTAAGGTCATTATTGTCGATGAGTTCACCGGAAGACTGATGGATGGCAGGCGCTTCAGCGACGGGCTTCATCAGGCGCTTGAAGCTGCTGAAAATGTCAAGATCGAGCGTGAAAACCAGACGCTTGCCACCGTGACATTCCAGAATTATTTCAGGATGTACAAAAAATTGGCAGGAATGACAGGAACCGCAGATACAGAGGCAGTGGAGTTCAAGAAGATATACAATCTCGATGTCGTGGTAACCCCTACAAACAAATCTCTTATAAGGGCAAACTATTCGGATGTGATATACAGAACTGAAAAGGAAAAATTAAGGGCTGTCATAAACGAAATTGAAGAACTTTATAAAAAAGGCCGTCCAGTGCTTGTTGGAACGCTGTCTATAGATAAATCAGAGAAGGTTTCGGACATGCTGAAGAGAAGAGGTGTTCAGCATCACATACTCAATGCAAAAAATCATGAGCGAGAAGCAGAAATCGTGGCACAAGCAGGAAGGAGCAAGGCGGTTACCATATCTACAAACATGGCAGGCAGGGGAACAGACATTCTGCTTGGCGGTAATCCAGAATTCCTTGCCTTAAGCATGTGTAAAGGCCAAAAAGGCTCTGCTGAGTTTGATAAAGCGCTGGAAGAGGCAAAAAGGATATGCGCAAAGGACAAGGAAGAGGTTATAAGCCTTGGGGGACTTCACATACTTGGCACCGAAAGACATGAATCGAGAAGAATTGACAATCAGTTAAGAGGAAGGGCGGGCAGGCAAGGCGACCCAGGTTCATCGAGATTTTATGTTTGTCTCGAAGATGAGATCATGAGGTTGTTCGGCTCTGACAAGGTCTCGCCGATGCTTGCAAAACTCGGTATGAAAGAGGATATGCCTATCGAACATCCATTTATAACAAAGGCGATCGAAAATGCGCAGACAAGGGTCGAGGGGCACAATTTTGAAATAAGAAAATATCTCCTCGAATATGATAATGTGATGAACAAACAACGTGAAACGATTTACGGCATGAGAAGACAACTCATGAGTAACGAAAACGTATCAGATCAAATATATGATATGATCGAGGAGATATGTGAGGGTTTCGTGGATGAATATGCACCTGAAAAGGTCTATCCTGAAGAATGGGAACTCAACTCGCTGAAAAACAGGGTCTTCGAAACATTTTTCTTCCATATCAATTTTGACTCTATTGATTTTAAGGCCATCACAAAACAGGGACTTCTCGAGATGGTAAAAGACAGCGCGTTTCAGACTTACCACAAGAAGGAGGCTGATTTTGGTGAACAAGAATTCAGGGCATTGGAGCGCTTCATATCGTTGAATTCGCTCGATACACACTGGAAAGAGCACCTGCTTGCACTTGACCACTTGAAAGAAGGGATTGGATTGCGCGGATACGGGCAAAAAGACCCCTTAAGGGAATACCAGAAGGAAAGTTTCGAGCTTTTCCTCGATATGCTCGAACAGTCAAAACTTGATACAGTGAGAAAACTTTATGCGGTTCAGCCTGCCAGGGAAGAATTGACCCGTGATGAGCCTGTTATGTTCTTCAACAAAGCGGATGAGGCATTATCCATGCAGAAGGATAAAAAGATAGGTAGAAATGACCCATGCCCATGTGGAAGCGGAAAAAAATATAAAAAATGTTGTGGCCGGTAAAGTTGTTCACAACTAACAACAAAGAGAAAAGGGTCCAGGGTTCAATATCCGATATTCGATGTGCGGCTTTTTGGGTTTGAGGCGAAAAGGCATTGCGAATAGAGAAACGAGGTAGTCGTAAAATATAGCCCGTGTGGAGGTTATCATGATTGACGGTATTATGTTTGCTGGATATGCATCCGGCATAAAGGCAGCAGGGCTTGATCTGGGACTCGCAGTTTTCAAAGAACCCATGAATTGCCTGTCGCTGTATACACGCAACAAAATCAAGGCAGCGCACATCATACATGATAAAACGATAGAGGCGAACCCGGTAAGGGCGCTGCTCGTTAACAGCGGATGTGCAAACGCATGCACAGGAAAGGACGGCATCTCGGATCTGAAGGTAATTGCAGGTGAACTTTCAAACATCATAGGTGTCAATGATAATGAAATCCTTTTCGCATCAACCGGTGTAATAGGAAAGAGATTGCCGACAAACAAACTCATCGGCGCCCTACCGGGACTATGTAAAAATCTCAAAGGCAATGGTATTGAATCGTTTGCACAGTCAATCATGACGACAGATACATATCCTAAGATAGTCAGTGAAACAGTGAAGGGAAAAAAGACGTACAGCATCATAGGGGTAGCAAAAGGCGCAGGTATGATAAATCCTTTGTTTGCCACGATGCTTTCTTTTGTTTTTACCGATTACCCTGTTTCGCCTTCAAAGATAAGACACACATTCGCAAAGGCTGGCAAAGAGACGTTCGAGCGCATAACAGTTGATGGTGAATGCAGCACCAACGATACCGTTATGTTGTTTACAAAAACAAGTGACGAAGACATGGTCGGGCTCATTGATTTTGAAGAAAAGCTGTATTATGTCATGAAGGAACTATCTCTTATGATTGTAAGAGACGGGGAAGGCGCTACAAGGGTCATACACATAACCGTCATGGGTGCAAAGAAAAAGGAGTATGCGGAAAGGATTGCGAGAAGGATAGCGATATCACCACTTACAAAAACTGCTTTCTTTGGGTGCGACCCCAACTGGGGAAGAATAGTATCAGCAGCAGGTGATGCAGATGTGCCGCTTCAACCCTCAAAAATAGAGATTACCTTGCAGGGAAGACCACTTGTAAAAAGCAGTGTTGAAGTGCCGTTTGACGAACAGGAAATGAAAAGACTGATGAACAAAAAGGAGATAGAGCTTATCGTAGACCTCCACGACGGAAGGGCATCATTCGACATATACACCACAGACCTCACTTATGATTATATCAAGATAAATGCATCATACAGGAGTTGACCGATAGTAAAAAAACGATGTTCAGAAGGTTGGATGTATAGTACCTCCAATTACCCAGCCTTCTGAAAAGTCCTTCAGTTGATAAAAAAGTCCCTCACGGTATTTGCAATGTACGCCTTCTCGGCAGCTTTCAATTCTGGGTAAACCGGAAGGGCAAGGCTGGTAAGCGACGCCTTTTCTGCCACTGGACAGGAACCCTTTTTATAACCAAGAAAAGAAAAACAATCCTGAAGATGCAAAGGCACAGGATAATATATGCCCGTTTGAATCCCTCTTTCTTTCAGAAAGCCCTGAAGGTCATCTCTTTTATCGGTGCGAATTACATACTGATGGACAATATGTGAACCGTCATTCCCAACATTTGGAACCACTATTGGAAGCCCTTTGAATTTTTTGTTGTAATACCTTGCATTCTCAATTCGTTTTCTGTTCCAAAAATCAAGGTGGGGAAACTTCGCTACAAGCGCACATGCCTTTATTTCATCGAGACGGCTGTTAAACCCGATCATTTCATGATGGTAAGGGGTATTACCCATACCGTGCACCCTTAGTTTTTTTACCTTATCACCTAAATCATCCCTTTTTGTAAGCACCATGCCGCCTTCCCCGATACCCCCTAAGTTCTTTGTCGGATAAAAACTGGTTGCTGCTATATCCCCAAAGCTACCCGACATCTCCCCATCTTGACGGGCACCAAGTGACTGTGCCATGTCTTCGACTACAGGGATATTATGTTTTCTGGCTATCTTCAGTACTTCATTCATATTACACAATTTTCCAAAAAGATGAACAACAACAATTGCCTTTGTTTTCGGCGTTATTGCGTCTTCCAGAAGTGAAGCGTCTATGTTGAGGTTCTGCTCTTCGACATCCACAAAAACCGGTCTGGCGCCGATCAGAACAATTGAACTGGCGGTCGAAAAAAACGTATAAGGGGTCGTTATAACCTCGTCTCCGCTTTTTATGTCAAGGGCCATCAATGAGAGTATAAGCGCATCCGTGCCGTTTGCGCATGAGATCGCATGGGGTACGCCTGAATATTTTGCTATAGTATCTTCAAGCGTACTGCAATACTCTCCAAGGATAAGCCTCTGCTCTGTCAGAATTTCCTGAAGGCCTTTAAAAACATCCTTTTTTACCTTTTTGAACTGTGCCTTCAGATTAATTACCGGAATATTCATTCTATACACCCCTTTCGATTAAATTTGCAAAATATACAACATCCTGATTCCAAATTCCAAATAAATTCAATAACAAAATTCCAAACACATATTTAAACAGAAAGCTGACCACTTGAACTGGTTTTTCTTGTTTCTCTGGTTTGTTTTGTTTCTCTGGTTTTTCTGTTTCTCTTGTTTATTGGGTTTTCCACTTGAATCCTCGAATCCTTGAATCCTTGACCCCTTTCTTTTCCAAATCCTTAGCCCCTTCGCTTTTATGTCTTGAAAAAATACCAAGCAAACCACTTGAACCCTTGACCCCTTGAATCCTCGAATCCTTCGCTTCTCGAATCCTTCGCTTCTTGATTTTTCGCTACACATCCAACCCTCTAACCTTCTCCTGTCTTCTGTCTCCTGTTTCCTGTCTCCTGTCTTCTGTCTCCTGTTTCCTGTCTCCTGTCTTCTGTCTCCTGTCTTCTGTTTTCTGTCTCTAACCCTCCAACCCACTAACCTTCCAACCCTCCAACCTTCTAATCTTCTGTCTTTCTCCACTTGAACCCTTGACCCCTCGACTCCTTGACCCCTTCGCTTCTCGAATCCTTCGCTTTTTCCAACCCTCCGTCGGAATATTTTTTTAGCTATTGTCTTTTTTTCCGAGTTTAAGCTTGCAAAAAAGAATTAATATTTTGGAAGGTTTGGTTATTGATTTAAGTCCACATCAATCTGTTTAGGTTCGAGCTCACGGCGCGCATAATCGATATGTATACGTTCCTTTATAAAAAAATCATACAATGTCTTGTCAATATGGCCATTTTTTACCATAAAATCCATAATTTTAAGCACTTCGGAGAGGGTCTTACCTTTCTTGTAAGGTCTGTCCTTTGCAGTCAAGGCCTCAAATATGTCTGCAAGACTAAGTATCCGTGACTGCAAAGATATCTGTTCACCCTTCAATCCAAGCGGATAACCCGAACCATCCGGCCTTTCATGGTGAGATGCAGCATAGGTGGGAATATTTCGCAGCTTTTTTGGAAATGGCAGTTCTGAAAGCATCTTGTATGTCACCATTGCATGATTATTAACTATACACCTTTCTTTCTCTGTCAAGGTGCCACTCTGAATACTCAGATTATATACTTCATTATCTGTAAGGAAATTTGATTCCTCTCCGTTATAGACCCACTTTCTCTGTGCTATAGTCTTCAGCCTTTCTATATCGTCTCTATCCATAAATTCAGTGCCGATATTGGATGTCATAAGAAAATTCATATCGTCTTCGAGCATTTTGTTGAAATTATCATTATTTGCATCCATTTGCACGGGGTTATTACCTGCTGAAATCCGAGACTTCAATAGCTCGATCTCCCGATCTCTTTTTAGCACCTCAAAACGTGTCTTGAGAAGTTCTATTCTGTCACATATGGTCTCGAGTTTCGTTGACTTATCAACAACATACTCAGGAGTTGTAACCTTGCCCACATCATGGAGCCATGCAGCAATTCGTATCTCCCGCATCTGGTCTTCGTTGAAAAAGACATCTGCAAAGGGACCTTCTTTCGTTTTATTGATCCTTGTCGCTATTTCAATGGTCAGTTCGGCAACCCTACTTACATGACCTCCCGTATAAGGGGATTTTTCATCGATAGCGATAGCGATTGTAGTGATGAAGGATTCCAAAAGGTTTTCAAGGTCACGGATAAGGCTGTTATTGGTAAGAGCCACTGCCGCTTGGGAGGCAAGGGACTCTGTCATCTGCTGGCTTTCATCAGAAAACGGGATCGTCTCCTTTGTCAAAGGGTCCATTGCATTCAACAGTTGAAGTACACCTATGATATCATGTTCATGATTTCTCATAGGTATAACAAGCATGGATTTGGAACGGTACCCGGTTGTAGCGTCAAACTTCCTTGTACCCTCGAAATTAAATCCATCTGCATCATAAACATCAGGGATATTGACTATTTCTCCTGATATTGCCGCACAGGCTGAGACATTTGAATAGTTGGGAGTACCGTCGGGATTTTTCATTTTGACCGGTTTCCAGTTTATCTCACCGCTTGTACCACCCATTTTTATTTTCAGGCTTTCGTTCTGGACGATCACAAAACGTAATTCCTCTTCGTCATCCGACATGATATACAGGGTCCCGCCGTCTGCATGTGTGAATTTCCTCGCCTCTTCAACGATCATCTCGAACAACCTTTCGATATTTCTTTCAGCAGACAGCGCAACACCTATCTGGATCAGTCTCCTGATATGTTCTAACTGGTTCTCAGTAAATTCCCTCACATCAAAAACGATTCTATTTAAAAGAGCATTGATCTGCTCATTGTTTGTAAAATTTATATGGCCTTTTTTGATCTTTTTTTCCATAAAATATTGAATCCTATTTTCCTATTATAACATTAAGATTATTTCGTGCAATAAAAATATTGAAAAGATTATTAAAAGTTTTTAATTTTTCTCTTGACAACATTTGTATACACTGCTATAAAATTAAAAATCTTTAATAAAGGAGGTGGGGTTGGCTTTAACAATCAAGAACAAAATCAAAAAGGAGGCAAGAATGAAAAAGTTTCTTGTAGTAATGCTTGCGCTGTTTCTTGCAATTCCTGCAATCACATACGCAGGTAGCGTGACAAGCAAGTATGATGTAACAATCGGTGGTTATGTAAAATTCGATTTGGGCTGGTCAAATCAGAACAACGGTCCCGACTATATTACTGCAGCAAGGGAATCCATAAGAGGCAACCAGAACAGACTCGATGAGTACGGCAACACATACATGTATGCCGGCGAGACAAGGGTGAACATGCTCATCAAAGGTCCTGATGCATGGGGTGCAAAGACAAGCGCATTCATCGAAGGCGACTTCAGGAACTCAGCAGGTTCTGCAAATAGCGGTGTCATGACACTGCGTCATGCATACATGAAGTTCGACTGGGCACAGGACAGCTTGATCCTTGGCCAGACATGGAATGAATGGGGCATGATTTTTTCAGTACCTACCCTTGCATTCAACGAGCTCGTTGATGTAAACAAGGGTTTCAGACAGCCTCAGATCAGATGGACTCACACATTCAATAAGAATTTCTCTTTCTTTTTAGGTGTGTATTCTCAGTATAATACAATGACCGTCGGCAATGCACAAAACGATGCAGGGCGCGGTCTTATGCCTCATTATATGGGCGAATTGACATGGAAAACTGATTCATGTGGAAAGATAGGCCCCTATATGACCCAGTTTTCATTCGGCGGTTTCTACGGTCAGGAAAAATTCACTTATACATCTGACAATAGAACATGGAGCGATGAAAAGGTCAACACCTGGATGATGGCATTAAAGGGCTTTGTACCGATCATCCCTGAGAAGAAAGGCAACAAGGCAGGTTCATTCGCATTAACAGGTGCAGCATTCTATGGCCAGATTTCTGCAAATTCACCTGAGATGTCACCATATGGAATGACAGTTGCAACAGGAATAGCAGGAGCAACAGATAGGACTCCTCATGTTCCAACAACATACGGTGGATGGGGCGGTCTGACATATTACTTCACAGACTCTGTCTATATCACAGGTGTTTATTCAACACGCACAAACAACTTCAACTACAACAATACCCTCGCAACTGCAGCTTCTGTCAGAAACAACCAGGCATATATCGGCAACCTGATTTGGGACGTGAACCCTGCAGTAAGGTTCGGTCTTGAATATTCAAGGGTTGTTACAGGTTGGGGACATTTTGCAGCTAGTGATGGCGCTACCGCAGCAGGCGTTGTTGGCGCTGGTGGAAAATCAGACAATGTAAGATTTGCCGCTTGGTATTTCTTCTAAGATCCGACAACACAGCATTACAATTAAAAAAGGGAGGCATTCGCCTCCCTTTTTTTCAATCATCATCTTTTTTTGAAATCATATAACTTCATGTGCCTTCTGCTTGTAGAGTGAGTAGGTTTTTTCACTTCGCCTTTTGATTTTTAGCTAAACCTCCAACCCTCCAACCTTCTAACCCTCTGTTTGGTTACTCTGGTTTATTGGGTTTTCCACTTGAATCCTCGAATCCTTGACTCCTTTTTTTAGAAGGTTAGATGTTTGGAAGTGTAGAGGTGTAGCCAACCTTCTAAACTTCTAACCTTCTAACCATCCAACCTTCCAACCCTCCAACCCTCTAATCTTCTGTCTTTCTCCACTCGACCCCTCGAATCCTTGACCCCTTCGCTTCTCGGCCCCTTCCCTATATTATGAAATTGTTCGTTTTCTATATTAATTATGCAAATAATTTTATTTAAACCTTCGGTACAATATGGTAAATATTTATCCAAGCGCCGAAGTGGTGGAACAGGCAGACGCGCCGGACTCAAAATCCGGTGGGGGCAACTCCGTGCGGGTTCGATTCCCGCCTTCGGCACCACCAAGCCAAGATATTTTCCTTGTATCTATCCGCTATATATACACCTTCCTGGGCAGACTAATTGAATACGCCGAAAATATTGCATAAACAACAAAAAAGCTATATCCTAAAGTGGCGTAGATAAATCCCCTTTTGAGACCATATACCCATCCATTCTCTGGACGCTGAAGAACTATACCGAATAAAGTTTTCATGGCAATCTCAATGTATTTAGTGTTTACAAAAGCAACAAAAAGATGCAACTCTTCAAAACAATGTGACGGCATTTAAAAAAGGGGAAGACATAAAACAAGTAAATAATGGAGAACTTATGGTAGTTAAAATACTTTTCGACAATAAAAGAATTGATCCCATTTATCATGCAGGATGGGGTGTATCATTTCTTATTGGTAACAATATTCTTTTCGATACAGGTGAAAATGCTGCACATCTCTTCAGCAATATGTATCAGGCAGGTGTAAACATTCAAGATATCAGTACTGTGGTAATTTCTCATGAACACTTCGATCACATGGGAGGTCTTTGGGATATGTTGCGTCAAAAACAAAAAATAGATATTTATATATGTCCCAGTTTCAGCAAAGGCTTTAAGAATAAGGCAAAAACGTACAACTGCAACATAATTGAAGTCAGCCATTTTACAGAAATTACAAAAAATATCTATACAACCGGTGAAATAGGCGGATTTTACGGTTTTGACGGTTTTGCCGAACAATCATTGGTAATTAATACCAAAAAAGGCCTTACAATCATAACAGGATGCGCCCATCCTGGCATAGTCAGAATTGTAGAACATGTTAAAGATCATATTAAAGGCAATATTCATCTGGTTATAGGGGGTTTCCATCTTCTCAATGAATCGCCTTACAGGATAATGCAAATTATTGAAGAACTGATACAACTGGGTGTAACCAATATTGGCCCCTGTCATTGCACAGGGAAACTTGCCGAAAGATATTTCAGGGATTTTTACAGAGACCACTATGTCGATGTATTTGCAGGACAAACAATCGAGATATAATATACAAATAAAAATGAATAATGATGTAGCCCAGAGGTTTTAAACAAGGCAAAACAATTAAAATCCATATCAAGCTAAAATATTTCCACGCTTCATGATCTGCTTACTATGATTGTCAAATGGCTTAACAATATTAATTATATGGTGACCTTCAATTTGTTCAAAAGGGATGTTCTATCACACATCAAACGTAAACTGCCGGATGAAAAGGCTGTAAATGACATATTTGCAGAGATTGCCAACAGAATGTTTTCAAGTCTTATATCATGTCAGTTTGATCGATATTGCCAAAGGTTTATAATAATCCTGGCAGGAACAGATAAAAATACCTGTTAAATTTATTGATTCAAGGTAACAGGCCTAACGGCAACGGCTATCTTCGCGGTGCAAACCTTACGAACAGCATCCATAACCTCAATCACCCTGCCATGTTCAACTGCTCTGTCGGCATTGATTATGATCGATATTTCGGAGGCACGGTTTTCCTTGGAGACAAGACGAGACTGAACATGGGAAACCGAACCTACTTCATCCTTGTCGAAATAAAGCTTGCCGTCCTTTGTAAGGGTTAAGGTAACCACCTGTTTTATATTGTCCTTGGCGGTTGCCGCATGAGGAAGATTAACCTGAAGCCCTCGCTGTACGGTCATTGTAAGTGTGGCTATCATAAAAAACACCAGTAGAAAAAACATGGTATCAATCATGGGTATAATCTCTATGCGGGCCTTCTTTCTTGTTCTTCTGGGAAGTCTCATTGTTCTTGTGCCTTTAAAGATGCATTCAAGGCAAGCTCCAGCCTTGTGGAATAAGCTTCAATAATGTCAGACTCCCTCTCTACCTTGTTAACAAAATAATTGTAGGGTATCAGTGTAACTACAGCGACAGTAATACCTGCTGCCGTTGCTATTAAAGCCTCTGCAACCCCGCCAGTTACCGCATGAGGCTGACCCAGGCCTGTTGTCGCTATCACGTTAAAAGAACCTATCATACCGATAATCGTACCTAAGAGTCCGAGAAGTGGCGATAGGGTAATGATTGTATCTAACGCAACCAACCCCCTTCTCATAACAGAAATCTCTGCAATTCCCGCCGCCTCCATTGCACCTGCTGGTTCGGACCGATGCGTAATGCCTACCGACATCACTTTCATTAATGGCAATACAAAATTTCCCGGGTTGCCGCTTGATTCGTCAATAATATTAAGTGCTTCATCCAGACGTCCCTTTCTCACCAGACCTATTACTTCTTCGGCCCTGTGTGCCACACTGATACGTCTGAAAAAAAGAAAGCGATTGATAATAATTGTAACAGCCACAATGGAACATATGGCAAGGGGGATCATCATCCACCCACCTTTAATCAGTATATACAGCACAATATTCTCCTTCCCGGACTTCCATCAGGAATCCATTTGTTTGATTATGTTGCAGACAATCCATTCCGAACGTTTATAATCAGGAACTTTCCCCAAGACTGAAACTGACGGGCCATATTGCCCTGCTGGTAAACGGCACACCATTTTTTCGTGCAGGACTGAATTTTGATCTTCTGACAGCATCAAGGACTGCCGAGACAAAAATCTGATCGGTAGCCTCTATCACATCCGCTTTTAAAAGATTGCCTTTTTCATCTATAGTAAGTCTGACCACAACCCTTCCTTTCTTTCCCAATCTTTGGGCAGCATACGGATAGATCGGTCTTTCCTGGTAGACCCATCGAGGACCGTCTCCGGCACCAAAGGAGGTATCAATAGGTCCTGTACCCCCGGCACCACCGCCAACGCCTTTTTTTCCAAGCCCCGTACCGGATCCCCCAGGTTCTCCGGCAGATCCGGAAAGTGTAGCTCCTGTCCCCGATCCGCCGACAATTGCAACCCCACCCGAGCCAGGTCCTACATTGGCCGTCTCCCTTACCGGATTTAAATCTGGTGAAACAACCTTCTGTGGTGGTTCTTCAGTCTTTTTGCCTTCTGGGCGCGCAGGTGGCGAACTCTTAATCTTTTGTACTTTGGGTGGCTGAACAGGCTTTTGTACATCGGGTTTTGCTTTTTGAACCAACTCTACAGGCGCCGGTATAACCGCTACCTCAATTTCGCTGCCATTTTTGTTATAATCTCCGGCAAGTTTTGATACAGGTATAGCCAGAACAGCGAGGTGAAATAACAATGCAATAAGAAGGCACTTTTTCCATTGGGGGTTATATACCTCCGAGTGCTTCAGAAAGTCAATTTCTGATGAAATCGTACCGGACATTGGTTACACCCAAGCATTTTTCCATTTCACAAATATTCCAGTTCCTTTCGTATAAAACCATCTGTTCAAACGCATCTGTTTTTCCCTTTATTTTTTTGCACTTTCCATCGAAATAATCTCTATTCTATTTACCGCTTTTACATCCCTGTCAGCCGCAAGATCATCAGGAGGAACCAGAATAAATTTGCCGCCATCTTTTAAAGATTTCCGGTCCATTTTATCTGCTATGACAATCCTCTCACCGCCTGGTGCAAGAAATATTTCACCGTAAGAAAATGTCGCCTGATAGCCATCGGGGGAAGAGACAAGAAAGACGGTATCGGCCTCCGGGTAAATTCCTGAATTTGCAAACAATTCACGGAGATTTACCCCTGAGAAATGTTTTATTCCGTGATATCCCCTTCCGTCGCCAACCTCCTTTGCAGTTATATCGATGTGACGGTATGCTTTTAAATCTTTGATTTCCACCGTTTTGCCTTTAGAACCGGCAATTGTAAAGGTAGGAGCATAAAGCGTATCCATTTTTTTTGCCGGCTTATCTTTTTTCAAGTCTACAACTTCGATATGCGATATATTCTCAATGCTTCTGTCGGTAAAAAAATCATTTGCTACCACTAGTTTGGGGAAACCTATTTTTCGTTTGAGTTTATTAAGCGCCGCTTCATAAAAACTTGCCTGATGACATTCACTGCAATTGGTGTGATGGGGGGCTACAGGGGTAGCTGAAAGGGCAACAACAATGTCCGAAGGATTTTTATAAAATATCTCTCCCCAGGACAGCACAGCGCTCTTACCTGTTCTGTCTTTAACAACAACAGCAATATCTAAATGTTTTTTAAAAGCAGCGCCAGTCTTTTCAATCTGTGCATTTTCAAGAATTGTCTTAAGAGGTACGCCACTATACAAAAAGACCCCGTTATAATTTTTGTCGCTTGTCACCTCAGCAAGCCTCACGGTAACTTGAGCACGTTTTGCAAGATCATCAAAACTTAAGCTAAGAGGCTGTTTTACTGCGCCTCCCACGGTAAGAACATTTGGTGCAGACGCACCGGCAAATACCACATAAAGTGAGCAAAAACAAACAACTGAAATCAGGATTTTTTTTACCATTGTCTATCTCCCCTTAATCATATTTTATCCAATTAGATTGTGTACGATATTATGTCATTTGGTATCATATATTACTTATTAAAGATTATTATCACTATATATACCTTGTTATGAACATTTATTCAATATATTCTTGATATTGAGACTTATTATAAAAATTACATGTTATGCATTGAATCGCATTTGTCATCATTTATATTAAGTCGCTAATATAATTAAATAAATACACATTTCTAAAAAAGAATCACAGAACGTCAAAACAATATATAGAATTAATTTGGCGTTCCTATTTTTCATTATTTGTTATTATATGTTGCTATTTGTTATTTTTATATATATTTATGCTATATTAGATTGACTTGTTGTTTTTCAGATGATACAATCCCTGATTATCGATACTGCATTTAAACAGCGTTTTTAACAATAGCAGATATTAATAATATAATGGAGCATCTATACGGAATCGAATAAAGCTTTTTCATATGTTTGCTGTTGTGCTAAGTTATAAAAACCAATTTAAATACACCAAAAAACAGCGTGGAGGAAAAATGAGATGCAATTACTGTGAATGGCGCTGTGAACTGACCAACGGCAAAATCGGCATTTGTAAAATGTATGCGGAAGATAAAAATGGTAAGATAATAGAACGTTTTCCTGATAAATGGTGTACATGCGGCATATCAAAGATAGAATCCATACCCTTCTATCATGCCTATCCAGGAAGTCGTAGCCTTACAATAGGTACAAGCGGATGCAACTTCAATTGCAGATACTGTTCAAATGCATTTATCGCAAAAGAAGATCCTGAAATTTTACAGGACAGAATGCTGAACTACTCACCCCAAGAAATTGTCGATATTGCCCTGAAAATGGGTTGTCATAACATTGTATTTAACGTTAATGAACCTACGGTTTCCATACCTTCTGTCGTTGAAGTTGCAAAACATGCAAGGAGAAGGGGCATTCCAGTTGGTTGTCTGACAAACGGATACACAACAGAAGAAACCACAGAATTGCTCGCATCGGTCTTCTCATTTTTCAACATCGGTCTTAAAGGTTTTTCAGACAGATTTTACAGGGAATATATCGGCGTTTCTTCCGTAAAACCTGTGCTTCGCACAATAAGAATACTTGCACAAAGGGCACATGTAGAGATTGTAACACCAGTAATTCAATCTGCAAATGACGATGAACTCGACGCCATTTCTGATTTTATTGCCGGCATAGATCAGGAAATCCCCTGGCACGTATTCCGTCTTTTACCCGAACATGATATGAAAGAGGCGAAATATCCTAACATTGATCTTATAAACAACATTCTGGAGCGGGCGCGCAGCGAACTTGCGCATGTCTATTTTCATAATTTTGTCGGCTCCGACTGGGTCAACACCCTATGCCCTGATTGCAAATCCGTTGTTATTGAGCGTTTCAGTCTCGGATGTGGTGGTGACAGGCTCAGACGCTTTCTCTGTGACGACAAATATTGCCCCCAATGCGGAAGAGAAATCAGGTTGCTCGGCAAAAAGATGGAATGGAACAGGCCAGAGGTGGTGATATGAGTACGGCAATTATAGATGCACGGGAGTGGCAAAACACATTTGATCTGAGAACGGGCGCAAAGGTAGAAACAGACAATCCAGTTGTTAAATTCATGAGGGACGTGCTTTGCAGACACCCCTATCCGGGTGATACCGATCCAGGCTCCAATGCATGGGTAAGCAATACCGCCCTTGACCTCATAGCTCAATACAAACCACAGCTTGTTTTTCTTGCTTATGCAGGACAGTTCTTCCAAAGCCGCTATACCCAAATGAACGCAGATGAAAGGACTGAAATGTATGCCAGTGTCTTTACAGAGGTAAACCGATTTATTGCGGAATCAGGTTTTACACCTATCATTTTAGGAACAGGGGGGGTAACTCCCTTTGTTGACTATATTGATGTAAGCAGACTTGACGGTCTGGCCATTACAACCCACTGGTCTGCCAGGTATGCCGGACTGCATAACGCAGGGTCCAAAGATCTCAAAAGTCTTGCAAAAAATCCAAAGATAGAGAAAGTACTGAAAAGAGAAGATCTCTTGAATCTTTTTTGTGCATCTTCAGATGAGGCCGCACGTGTTCCTGATCATATCTTGCTTGCAAAGGAAGGTTTTTCCTTCAAAACATCAAGCGGCACAATGCGCAAGGCCCTTATGCTGCCGGCAAGAAATTTCCACATCCCCGTTTCCTGCCCAATGGGCAACCCAGGTAATATAACCGATATCTGCAACATCATTGAGGAAACGACAAAAAGGCACAAAACAGCAGTCATCATACTTGAAGGCATAGGAACGAATGAATTTCCAAAACCATATACAAGATGCCTAAATGGACTCGACTGGTATTATTACGAACCAGGTGAAGCCCAGTATCTTGCTGTTACAACAGGCGAGCACAGGGTTTTTGACTATCCTGTGGGTTATAAATATTTCGAGGAGGAAGAGGAAACAAAGCAATATCCATTATCCGGATATTTTACATCAATACCTAAAGGCATGTTTGCAGATCGTTTTCCGGGAAGAAGTATTGCCGTAGGCAACAAAAGCATGTTCATGCATATGGTGACAGGTGCGGATCTTTCTGTTGAATGCTTTGCCCGCAACCTATACAATCAGGGAACAATGGGGGTTATCCACAGGCACGACAAAATATAACAGAATTATGGCTTAAATCCACAGATCAAGGCACTGCCGGCTTTGAGTCGATAATCGTTTTCCTATAAATATTTTTCATGTATCGAAGCTCAATCGCCGGAATAATTATAAAAAGGGGACATATAGGTCCCTATAATCTCCAGGAATCTATTGTTGTTATGAAAAGAAAACAGGGCGAAAACGCTCAGTACAATGATTACTGCAGACCATGGATCATCCAAACTGCAACGTATCTTTTTTATACCAGCTTACAGACGATTCAATGGACTCTTTAAAGCGTACAACGTACCCCTGGTTCACATCTAACAATCTTTCAACGGCGGGAAAGACTACATAATTTCAATATACCTGCAAAAATAATCAATGAAACAGGTATCACAATCCCTGCATTCATCAAGCCACCCTTCAAAAGATGCCGTCTGCCCCAGTAAACGGAAAACCTGTATATCAATCGCACAATTTCAGTCTTACTGCCCAAGCATTTTTGATATGTCATTGTCATCAGGGGTATATCCGTAACAGAAGGCATAAAACTTTTTTATCTCCAGCGGCATGTCAAAACTTATTTCATTGGGATACAGCTTGTTTGCAAGCCACATGATCCCCAATATGGATTCGGGATTGGGAACATCCCATCCACCTATATAATGCGGACTTTTATATACCTCTTTCATCCGCACCGCAGATATAACTCCCAACCTTTTATCGTCAAAAAAATTTTTAACCCTTGCAGTTCCGTAATTGCCTATGAATATAAAATCGGGATTCCAGGCAATGAGTTGTTCGACGGATATGTTTGACCATCCGCCGCTGTATTCCTGGGCCACGTTTATGCCCCCGGCGTATTCTATGATATAATTCTGATAGAAATCACCTCCTGCAGTGCTCAACATATTGGGGCCGGCATAATAGACCCTCTTCTTGCTGTTGATTTTTGCGGTTTTGCCGTATATATAATCAAGTTTTTCCTTAAAATAATTTATAACCCTCAGCGACCTCTCCTTCTTTTGCAGGATTTCGCCGACAAGCGTAATACCCTGCATAAGCTGCTTAGGGCTTTCCAGGGTTAAAAACACTGCAGGAATACCTAGTTTGGCCAGATTTGCGTTCTGTGGATTGTGTTTGCTTAAAAACAGTACATCGGGTTTGATTTTCATAATCTCTTCAACCGTTACATCGCCGTTGCCGTGTCTCAGCGGCCTGTAAACGCTTTCAATCCGAGGAAATATCTTTTTCATCGTATCGTTAACATCAAAATCCGATATGCCTGCCAGTTTACTCTGTGACTCTAAAAGAATAACAAGCTGGGTAGCTATGGGATACATTGCCGTTACAACCCTTTGAACTTCATAGGGAATTTGAACCTTGACGCCAGCCATATCCACGATTGTTCTTATTTCTATTTTCTGTTTTGAAATAATCCCAGGTTTTACAATGAGAAGCATTACAAAAAATGTTGCACAAAAAAATAAAAATGCATAAAAAATACCTTTTTTCAGGATAAACTCCTTTTTCTGCACATGAGATGTTCACATGTTTTGTTTTTTTCCATATGTTGTGTTTTTTTGTTTATTTTATGATTTTTCTGCATTTTACCGGCTAGATTCATTGCTTGTCCATCAAAAGCCTTAATTTACTGGATGGTTTACTGAAAGAACGGTTAATATCATCTGGAGTAAAAGGAATATTGTAGAATGTTTCATAAAACTCGTCTGCACTGGATTGCAAATCAAAATCAAAATGTTCAGGGTGGAGCAAAACTGCAATGTTCATAAGGCCCAATATCCATCTTGGACTGCCAAAATCCCATCCCGGCGCCGAATGTGCATAAATCCTTTTATTTTTTACCGCTTCAACGGATATGCCCAGATTGATGCAATCCTCATAAAAATCCTCAACAGTTGAAGAGATGAACGCAGAGATAAACATTACCTCTGGGTTGAGTTCATTCAATTGGTCTACAGAAATAGTCTCCCCTGGTCTTCCTGCTATCTCCAACCGCTTATTCATACTTATCCCGCCTGCGATTTCTACAAGCCGGTTTTCCATGCGTTCACCCTTTATGCAAAAAAGCGGTTTACCCATTGCATAATAGACACGTTGTTTATTTTCCAATAGAGCGGTCTTGTCTCTGATAAAGTTCAACTTTGATTCAAGATAGCCTGCAAGCCTGGAGGCTTTTTCCAAGCAACCTGTACTTCTCCCAATTGAGCGCACCAAATCGATGAAGGCATCGGGATTCTGTACATCCTGGTGCAGTTTGTGAAGCACCTTCCTGTCCGCATATTCATTCCAAACATGCACTATTATATCCTGCCTGTTAATGCCCATAGCTATGACAATCGATTCAAGGATTTCAAGCGCCCTTGTAAAAGGATAACCTCCCTGGAAGTCTGCCTCCCTGTAAAAGTCAGTGGGGATTATTTTATTCCCACTTTCTACAGGCAAAGTCTTTCCACAGGCACCGCACTTGACCCCACCATTTACAGCCGTTTTGGACGATTTTAACCTGGCACCCATTGGTCCGTAGAAATCGCGTTTAAGGACCGACTCCCCACAGTTAATACAATATGTAGTCAAATGGTCGGTACCGGGGGAATTGAACAAATAGACATAATGCAGATACTCCCTGAGCATCAGGCTGGTTTCTTCTGCCTCTTTAATCGAAACCTCCAACGCAGGATCAGCATCTTCCATGGGAATAAAACGCATTATCTGAAGTGGGATATCCTCAGATATAGCGGCAATACTATGGGCAATGTCGAAAAGCTCTTCTTTTCCGTCCTTACGGTATGTGCAGGAGATTTCAACATGCACCCCTGCCCGGAAAAGCCTTTCGATATTCCTCCACACAGGTTTTGACGATGCCGCACCGCAGCGCTGATATGATTCTTCTGAAAAACCCTTTAAACCTACGTTTATAAAATCAAGGCAGGAGATTGCCTGCCGCAGAGAATCCTCTGTAAAAAAGGCATTGGAGGAACATCCGACGAACAAACCTTTTTCCTTTGCCTTGTTTGCAACACTGATAAAAGTCGGCCAGGATGCAAGAGGATCATTCATCAAAAAACAAATTCCCAGACATCCTTCATTCATTGCCTTTTGGACGATTTCGTCTGGTTTTTTTCGCTGCAGCCATGTCGGGCCCCTACCCATCTCTTTGACGATCACCGTAGAAATACAGCCTGGACAGTCAAAATTACAACCTACCGTAGATATCTGTAAAAATTTCCCACGCGGCATATAATGGAGCATGGGCATTGTTTCAATCGTGATCGGACTGATGATAAGATATCCATCAGGATTTCTTTCAAAAATCCCGCCCCCCAGATTCAAATACATTCCGCATTTGCCAGCAGACCCTTCATGGATGTAACAATTGTTTTCGCATATATTGCACTTCATAAGGCTTCCTTTTTTATTATAATCCCGAATCCGGCCTCAATCTGTCTTATTTCATATGGAACCCCGGCCTCAATCAGGGCTGTATGAAATTTATTCATAGCATCGGTATTCAGTCTTTTCTTTGTAAAATCAAGCCATTCCTTATCAATTTCCAGCATCTTTCTGTCAATATCTTTTTTAATTTCAACTGAACCGAATCCTCCGCCTATAAAAGTCAACCCCCCTGGCACAAGTATCCTGTGTATTTCACGGAATGCCTTAACGCTATCTTCCCAGAAAAAGACTGAACCCCTGCTTACCACAACATCCACGGAACAATCGTCAAGGGGTATTTCATGTATATCCGCATGCATGGTTCGAAGTCTTTTTTTAAGACCTGCCTTGGCTATATTCTGATCCGCAATGGCCAGCACCTCCTCCAACTGATCGAGCAAGATAATGTCGAGCGAGGTAATCCCTGCAAGGGCAATAGCCAGATAACCCCCGCCCGCACCCGCATCAAGACAAACCCCCCTGGTTATGCCCGTTTCTTTTTTAATCTGTTCCGCAAGAACAGGATATACGGGGGCAAAAATCTCCCTTGCCACCCTGTCAAATTCCATAACATTCATTTCCATGATTCTCTCCAAATATATGATCTGATGTTGTTTCTTTGTGCTCCATTATTATTGTTATATTTCATGCAGATACATCTATCTCCTTGCCATTGTACTGCATATTTATTATACCCAAGCCACAGTATCATTCTCCCCCGATATATATAAGCCCCAAAAACTCTTTCCCCTCTTTTGTGATTGTCGACAGGAGGTCTACCAATCTGGTCTTTATGAGACGCTTCTCGTGGGATATGCCTGCCTTGTAAACAATAGTCGCTATGGTTGTCGCAGGATAATATTTCCTGAGCAGCGGTTCAAGCATCTCCATCTCTTTAAGTCCCATAAAAATTGCAATCGTGTCGCCCGTTGCTACCGAGTTTTTAAGCGTTCCTTCATTTTCCTTCAACGCCCACGGCGTTGTAAGCACAATCGATTTTTTGTTGGATGCGACATTTTTCCCAATCATTGCGTTGGCAGCACTGAAAGAATTGATGCCCGTCACTACCTCAATGTGTCCGGCAAATTCCGGCAGTAGCCATTTCTCCCATCCTCCGTATATTGTTGGATCGCCTGGCTCAAGAAGCGCCACATTTTTCCCTGCCTTTAGCATATCCCATATACTTTTAATTTCGGCATTGCGCAGTTCAGTGGTTCTCTTTTTAACTTCCTCATCGGACAAATCTGGATGGGCCTTCTTGTAAACAGGTTCCCAACTTGTAAAAGGATCGAAAAGAATGGGTTTGTCGCCCATATACTTGGAAAATCGTTCGGTGAAACTTTTACCCCCTACAAATGCTCCTGCTTTACCCATATATGAAATTGCTTCCAGGGTAATAAGACTCGTATCTCCGCACCCCACCCCTATAATGAAGAGCTTGGGACCCGGCTTGAGACTAATAATCTCTATGGTTTTAATGGTCTGCACCATTCTGTCAGCTAAAAAATCGTCGGGAACAACAAGCGAGAATCCCTTGCCCTTGCCAGCAGAGGGGTTTTTACCTTTCTCAGCAATAATAATCCTGTCACTTTTTACCCCAAGGAAAACCTCACCAAAAGACAGCAATGACCGGTAACCATCAGCAGAAGTAAACATAAACACTGCATCTGGATCATCTCCGGCACCGGCTTTTCTGAGAACCTCCCTAAGAGGTATGCCTTCGAACGTTTTTAGTCCATGATAGCCTCTGCCTGATCCAACCTGTTTAAGAGAAAAACTTACCCTGCCGAATCCCTGTAAATCGGTTATATCCATCGTTCTGCCTGAACTGTCCTTTACCGTAAAAAAAGGCGATAATGCCTTATCGTCAGGTTTCCATTTTGATTTGCCTTTCAAATCGATTACCTCTACGTGGACGACATCCTCAAGACAGCGGTCGGAATACAGATCATCGGCAATAACGAGTCTGGGAAATACGATCTTTCGATCGAGCTGTTCCATTGCGGGCTTGTAAAACGACGATTCATGACACTGTGAACAGCTTTTAGGTGATCCTGGCATTATTGGTGAAGCTGATAATGCAATAATTATATCGGAAGGCTTTCCATAAAATATCTCCCCCCATGAAAGTATCGCTTTTCTACCATCTTTATTACTAACAACAATAGCAAGGTCAATGGGTTTCGAATAACCTTCCACCTCCTTGCGAACATCCGCCATTTGCAGAAGATTCCGGAGTGGAACGCCTCTGTATGTAAAGACACCCCTGAATTTGCCTTCTTTCGTAACATCGCTCAGTCTTGCTTCAACCTGTCCTGTGTTTAAAAGATCTTCAACCGTCAGATTAAGGGGTTGCCGTACAGTCCCGCCAATACTTAACGCATGCACAGGCGAAACCAGTGCAACTACCTGAATGGAAATGGCAAATATTGCCAGACAACAAATCGTTAACCTTTTCATTATGCTTTAAATCTCCTCACCTTGATTTTATGCTGCTTTAATCACTGCAATATATAGGAAAATGAATCAAGTTCCTGCCATCTGATCCCCCCGTCTTCCTGAGGAATCATGGCCTTCCATATCAACGTTGCCTTATTTCCTTCTATAGTGACAAGGACATATCCGTGGTATCCCGAGACGGAATGCTCCCCTTTAACCCTTTTTGCCTCTTCATATACCCCCGACCATTGTACAAGGCGGCCTCCTCCGGTACCAACAACAATCTGGCGTATCTCGTTCCCTGCCGAATCGGCAACAACCGCCCTGTTATACAGGTGATCATGACCGCAAAAATATACCCTGGTTTTTGCCTTGCCCATTAAATCCCAAAAGGCATCGCGGTCTTCTTTATAGACAGCAAGGCAGTCACGATGTCTGACCTGAAAGGCAGGCTCATGAGCATAGACAAATACATGCAGCCTTTTATCATCCTGTCTCACGCTGGATATTTCGGCAGATCCGGCCTTAGAATTATCTGACAACTTTTTTCGTGTTTTATCGAGCATAGCAAATTCATTATCAAGCCATTTGAGGTTTACCTTGTGCTGAGGATTTCCGCAGACATCAAGTCCAACGACAAAAACATTTTTATGCATAAAACTAAAGGTAAGACCCTTTTCCCCATCAGGACCATTGTCCGGTATGTAAAATTCGGCAATTGCCTCCCTGTATGCCTGCTCAAGCAATGCATCAGCACCTGGCAACGGTTCAAGATGGGCCGGCAATGGCGGCAACACTACCCGCTCGGGACCGACATCATGATTACCGCGTACGGGAAAAACACGAATACCTGCATTGTAAACAGGTTTCATGGCAGTCTTCCATGCGGCATACTGGGCTTTAAAGTCTTTACTGCCGCTTTGAATCCAGCCGCTGACAAGGTCACCTGCAATCAGTACAAAATCAGGGCGTTCAGCCGTGATATCATGCACTATTTCCTTTAAAACAGTCTCATTTATACTGGATTTGATCTCTTGTTTCCGGTTGCCCCCCTGGGTATCTGCAACAACTGCAAACTTCCATGGAGCGGAATAGCCACTAATTTCCTGGTTATGAGCACAACCGTTACACAGTATGAGGAGAATTAAGAAAAATATTGCAAAGAGACCTTTTTGCATGGACCGTTTCAATATGGGTGTTATAAAAAATTTGTCCATATCTTTTTTCATCAGGCAAACCTCCTTTAGCTGTTAACGCAATTTACTGCCAATATATATCAGACCGAGAAAATTCTCTTTGTTGGCTCTGGTATCTTCAATCACTTTTTCAAGATCGGTTTTTATTATCATTTCATTACCTGTTATACCTGCATAAAATACGAGATGAACGGGGGTGTTTTTGGCATAATATTTTTTAAAAATTGGGACAAGAACATCCATTCTGGATATACCCATAAAAATAACTATCGTTGATTCTGTCTCGGCTGCAGATTTTATCAAAGATTCATTATGTTTCAGGGTTTCAGGTTCGGTAACAACAATTGAGGTCTCCGTAATATCATATTCACCCAAAGCTGCATTTGCAGCACTTAAGGAGCTTATGCCCGGGATAATCTTGATCTTATCGCTCGGAAAATTCGGGGAAAGCCAGTTTCGCCACCCACCATAAATAGTAGGGTCACCAGGTTCAAGAAGTGCTACCGTTTTACCCGATTTTAGTGCATCCCTGATCATTTGCATATTATTCTCATAGATTTCTTTGGATTTTCTTTCAGCCTCCTCCTCGGATATCTTTGGGTGATGTTTTCTGTAAAATGTTGCAAGTTGAAAAAAAGGATCAAAGAGTACCGGCTTGCCCGACATATATCCTGCAAAGCTTCTTTTGTATTTTTCCATGCATACAAAAACATCTGCCCTGCCCATATAACTAATGGCCTCATTTGTCAGCAGACTTATATCTCCGCAACCCATTCCAATAACATAAATCATGGGTTTTTGTTTCAGATTAATCCGTTTTATCTGCCTGACATTCTTTATCCACCTAACCCTACCATTATTGTCTGCTGCAACAAGATCATAGCTATATTGGGTGTTGTTTTTGTTTTGTATGATAACAACGGGGGGATTTGGGGGTTCAAGCTCAGTAAATGAAAATGAAGCTAAATCCCCGTTATCCGAGATAACTGTAAAAATATCCGTATATTCCACTTTTTCGGGCATTTTACTCAATATCTCATACAAGCTGTATTTCTTGTGTTTATTCTTTGATGTTCCTGTATGTAATGTTTTTAAGGGTGTATCAACAGTCTTACATTTTTCGAGTATGTCCGGCAAATAAATTCCGGCATTGCCTCCTCCATAGATTATATAATGAAGTTTATTATCTTCCAATTCATCATATTTCACTGAAAATTGCATGATATCGACGGAGATTATGTCCTTTAACGGAAAGATGTTGCTGTTACCGTTTTTAATTACCAATTCAGGCAACTCTCTGTTTTTATCATCAACAAGCATAATCTCATTTTCAGGACTTTGTAATAAGTAATCCAGCAAAAACACAATCTGTCTCCCGTCTTTACTTTTGACTGAAACAACAATATCCGAATTAACTTTTGTGTTCGCCATTTTTTCAGCGTTCTCATAGTTCCCTTGTTTTTTATTTTCCTCAGCAAGTTTGTCATTTTTATTTTTTTGTATTTTAACTATCTCAAGCAATGTCAGGACTGGAACGCCTGTATACTGAACCGATTTGTCTGTTTTACCCTTTATGGGTTTAGAAACCGTTGCATGCCTTAATTGGGATAGATTTTTCTTTGTAATCCATATCGGATTCTGAACCAAGCCAGTTATACTGAATGCTTCTTTGGATTCATCCTTGTTGTCCCTTCTTTCTGTTACCGGCAATCTCTTTGCAACCTCCAGCTTATGATGTCTCAGATCCGCCTTTGCCAATGATGTTTTGTTGCTACCGCTGTTTGCTGCCCCCTGCAATAAAGAGTTTTCTGCCCGAGCTACTGAATTCAAAAAAAACAAAATTAAAAAAAGCAGCATTGGAATCAATAATCTCTCCTTATTCATATGATATGCCATCTCCTCCTCTTTCCGGCTTGATTTGGTATTATAATATTCCATTAATCTATTAACCTGGCCTATCCTTAAGGCTGCTGTAAAATATTCCTTGCCTCTTGTTGTTTTAATTCAACCCCAAGAAAAAGTTTGAAAAACATTTTAGTCTCTTTCACCATGTTTATGCTGTAATGTTTCGGGTACAACAGGTTGGCCAGCCACTTTACCCCCAACAACCGCATGAATGACGGGGGACGGTCAAACCAGTTAAAGGGTTGCCCGGGAATAAGATAGACCTTTTTGTTTCTTACTGCCCTGAGTCGACGCCACAGAGGATCTGAAAAAACCCTATCATAGAAAAGATTTTCCATTACAAGTATTACATCGGGATCATAAAGCATAAGCTTTTCAAAAGATATCTTTTCCATACCATATGCATCTCTTGACCGACATTCATGCACATTTCGCCCTCCTGCAAGGTTGATTAGTTCTGCATGCTCCGACAAATTGCATTCGGTGCTTAGACCATCCAAGCCCTCAGCATAATAAACCGATACCTTTTTTTCAGCAGGTATGGATTCGGAGAGGGTAATCATCTCTGACAGCGTTGTGCGAGCATATCCGGCAAGTGCTTGTGCGCGTGCCTCACGATTCAGAACACGTCCAAGCCTGACAAACGCCTCAGGATAATCCGAAAGACTGTCAATATCTATCTTCAAAACAGGTATGGGCATTGTCTTGAAAGCCCGTTTAATCTTATCATTCATTAAAGGGTTGTGTACGGATATAACAATTATTTCAGGGTTGACCTTGAGGATCATTTCAAGGTTCGGCAACCCACCCTGCCCGAACCATCCCCCAAGGACAGGTAATTCCTGCATTCTTTTCTGTATGTATTTATTTTCTCGTTCACGGATCGGAACATTAAGGCCTGCAAGCATCAAAGGATCGACGGCATAAAGCATGTATGTTGCAGGAATTGTTGCACCATAAACTTTCCGAGGATTATCCGGCACCAGAACCTTTTTTCCGAAAATATCCGTGGTCTCCCTACCCTGTAATTGTGTTGAGATTGCCATGACTGCAAATGCAAAAAAAATCACCAAAAAATACTTAATATGTCTTGATTCTGCTTTATGTTTCACTATATGCAGCATAATCATAATTTTATCTTATCCTTTCCGTAAGGGGGTTCAACAACAGGGTTTGAAACAACAATGTTATTGTATGAATCTCTGGAGTCGCCTTTCATAACAAATGCCTTTTTCCGGTCAATGATTTCATCGGCCTGTGAAAAATTACTTACAACCCGCGGCACACAAATCTGGAATGCATCATTTACCCACATTACTTTTACCTTTGCATTATAAAGCTCAAACATGTTCTCGCTGTTAATGATAAGATCGCATCTTCCGTCTGCCATAATGGTTCCGTTTTTTATCATAACAGCCCTGTCGGCAATCCATAGGGCATGTTCCGGGGAGTGGGTGGATTTTATGAATGTATACCCTTCCTGGGAAAGTCTTATCATTTCTTCAAGAAGACGTAACTGGTTCCCGTAATCAAGGCCCGTTGCCGGCTCATCCATTATTAAAGTCTTTGCCCCCTGGGCTATCGCCCTCGCAACGATAGTCAACTGTCTTTCTCCTCCCGAGAGTTCCGTGTAAGGCCTCTCTGCAAGATGTACTATGGAGAGCCTCTCCATTGCATCATTTGCGATGCTCATATCTTCTTTCGTATACCGGTAAAAGAATGTCTTATACGGTATCCTGCCCATCAAAACAATATCAAGAACAGAATAAGGAAAATAACTTCTGTGAATTTGAGGTACATATGCAATAGTACGAGAGATAGTCTTTGAGTCAAGGCATGATATGTCAATACCGTCAATACAGACATCCCCCTTTTCAGGGCGTAAAAGACCCAGCATGAGCTTTATAAGAGTGCTTTTACCGCAGCCGTTGGGACCCAGCAATGTAACAATTTCACCCCTTGCAATATCAAGATTTATACCGTTAAGAACAGTCTTTTTTTTATTTTCATAACTAAAGTAGATGTTTTTAATCGATATATGCGGCATTAGCCCCAGCCTCTCTTTGCTTTTTTCAACATAACTGTAAAAAAGGGTATTCCTATTAAAGAGGTTGTAATACCTATAGGAATTTCAACATTGAAGAGTATGCGTGAAGCATCATCTACAACCACAAGATAAATAGCCCCTATAAGTGCACTTACAGGGATAAGCATCTTGTTATCAGGGCCTACAAGCATCCTGGCAATATGGGGGATAATAAGACCAACCCAACCGATCATCCCTGCTGTTACAACGGTCAGGGAACTCATAACAGTTGCAAGAAACACAAGAAACATACGGATACGTTGCACCTGTATGCCAAGGGTCTTGGCCTGTTCGTCTCCCATGCTCAGCACGTTGAGATAACCTGAAAAAAGTATAACCAGAGCAATACTGACTATTTGGGGAATACCCGCAATCAGTAATATTTTTCTGTCTACCATGGACAAACCGCCCATCAGCCACTGAACAATCGCAGGTAACTGGTTATATGGATCGGCAATATATTTGACAATCGACAGCAAGGATGTGAAAAAGGCACTGCTTATAACACCACCCAGAACGAGAAGAAGTATTGTATTACCCTTATAGATCCTTGCAATACCCACAGCAATGAGAACAGCAATGAATCCGAAAACAAATGTACATACCTGCACCATAACCCAGTTTTTTGAAAAAACCATGGAAAGGGCTGCGCCGAATGAAGCCCCGGAAAGCACGCCCAAAAGTCCCGGAGAAACAAGAGGATTTATAAACATTGCCTGAAAGGCCGCCCCCGATACTGAAAGTGAAGCCCCGATAAGAACGGCTGCAACTATGCGGGGAAGCCTTATGTCCATAAGCAGACTTTCAAGAAGGCTGTATCTTTGCAGGTCCATAACCCCGATACCGAATATTTTATGAGTAAAGAATTCTGTGATATCGCTTGGTGCAAGCGGGTACTTACCCAGCATCAGTGAAAAAGATGCTGTCACCATAAGGATAAGCGATAGTATTGGAATAGACCATTTTTGTTTCATACGCCGATAGACCTTTTCATCTTTCCGATCGTATCCTTGTTGATCCAGCACAAATATGATCTGTCCTGTTGTGTCTGTAACAATCATGCATTATAAAAATCCTTTTTGCTGTATGCATTTGAACAAACATGCAAATCGCACATTCTGCCAAAATATATTCGTTCCTTTTATATATTTACTGGTTTTAAACGCATACATTCATGCAACCTTTAACGATCTGTTCCTTGAGAAGGTGTTGCAATAGCGTTCACATCCGCCGTGCCTTCCCTTGCTCTGGACCTTAAATAAAAATAAAAGGGTATACCGGTCAAAACAATTATTGTTCCCATTGCGTATCTTAAAGGATTCGAGATAAAAATCTGCATCGCAATATACGAATAACTGATTATAAAAATTATTGGGGTGAACGGATAACCCCATGTCCTGTATGGTCGTTCAAGAAACGGTTTTTTTCTTCGCAGAATCAGATGTGCCGCAGCAGAGGCAACGGATGAAACAAGCATAACAAAAACAACGGCGCTGAGCAAATTATCGAAAGTGCCCGTAACTATATAAAAACATGAAAGTATAGCCTGGACAACCAGCGCTGTGTGAGGTGTGCCATGATGCACATGAAGTCTTTTTAGATACAGCCAGAAAAATCCATCCTTCGCAATTGCATATGAAAGGCGCGCGCCGGCAAGAACGGTTGCGTTTATGCTCGCCGCTATAGACAATATTATTGCAACTGAAACCACATTCACGATACCGGGATTCAAAAGTTTCCGTCCCACTACCTCTCCGATATTTACAACCCCTTTGATTCCTTCAAGGGGAATTGCATATAAATACACCATATTAACAGCCACATAGAGGACTGTAACAATAATGGTGCCGTATACTATGGAAAGGGGAAGGTTACGTTCCGGCTTTTTTATTTCGTCTCCAATGTATGCCGATACAAACCAGCCACTATATGAAAAGATAACGGCTATCATAGCTGGTCCGAAAAGTCTGGTTATTGAGAAATTGCCTGTTTCATTTCCTGCAAAATGGCCCCAATCGCCCCTTCCTGATACCAAGCCGCCTGTTATGAGAAACAGGAGTATGATAAGACTCCCCGCTGTCCAAAGATTTTGTGTTATTCCACTTAAACGGACTCCCCTCAGATTAATTATAAAGAAGAATAAGACAACAACCAAAGCGGTTATTTTTTCAGATAAAATACCTGAATACCCAATAAGTCCTTCAAAATATTTTGCAAGCGCTATAGATAGGACGGCAACAGACCCTGGGTTTATTATCCAGAAACACACCCAGTTCAGCAGAAAACCTGCATAATGACCATAGGCCTCCTTCAGGTAAAGGTAATCCCCGCCGGATGCAGGAAACATGCCTGCCATTTCCGCATATGTCAACGCGCCGCATAACGTGAGAAAACCTCCTATTACCCATATTCCAACAAAAAGCCAGGGGTTATTAAATTCCTCAGCAAGAAAGCCTGCCGTTGTAAAAATACCGGCACCCACCACATTGCCGATAACAAGCATCGTGGCATCAAAAAGATTTAGTTTTCTTTTAAAAGACATAATCGTTACGGCTTAGACCCTCAAAAAGGAATCCCCGCTTTATTTTATATTTACTGCCTTGTCCCATCATATTACAGTCCACACGGCAATCCTTTCATTTCTGCATATTTCAGCATCGCATCTTAAAAATCCACTGTAGTGACGGATCCAACATATCCCGTAAGAGGCGCTGCAAGATTCTCTGATCCGCTGGTCATATCAAAAACAATCCAACTTTTTCAGGAATCAAAATTTTTCAGGAATGTTTTGGCATAATCCGGTTTTGGTAGAAATTTCAGTAAACTTAAACACCCTTTATTCCAGAAAGTTTTTGCTCCTCACCTGGATATTGTGCCAGGTCATTACCTTCTTCCATGCATCATTACAGTGAATTGCATTGATATTCATAATACTGTAGTTCCCAGCATATTTTATAATGATGCGAGGCTTAATGAATATTAGCATCTGCCCTTTGCACATCACTTGTATAAAACACTGCCGTTTACGGACACCTCCCTCAAATTCATAATACGCTTATCTGCAGAATGTATTGCTAAAAAGTACAGCGCAAGTGCAAAGAAAAGAAGAGGCCCTCGTGCGGCCTCTTCTTTTGTATAGACATATT
>Ga0209719_1000300_pt1 | contig 73807 bp, 58 predicted proteins | sample AD_JPNAS2_MetaG_FD_184421 | JGI IMG/M metagenome (GOLD analysis project Ga0209719, IMG submission 184421) | Active sludge microbial communities of municipal wastewater-treating anaerobic digesters from Japan - AD_JPNAS2_MetaG (SPAdes) (version 2) | ecosystem: Engineered > Bioreactor > Anaerobic...
TCCCATCCCCCACATCTGATCGACGATCCAGGCCGGCGGTGACATGGAAAGCCAATTCTCCCCCCGTTCAAGGGCGATGGCCTGGGTCCATTGCCGACCCATGGCGATCATGCTGCGATGAGAAAGCATGGCGAGCTTCGAGACGCCGGTTGTCCCGGAGGTCTGAATCATCAGGGCGATGTCTTTGGCATTCCCCCTGTTGATTTCCCGTGAAAAATAATCCGGCTCCCGTTGTTCTTTTTCCTCCCCGGCACTCAGCAGGTCGGCATATGACTGCAACCACGACTCCTCCCGGTAGGACCGCATCCCCGTTGGATCTAAATAAATCACCTTTCTTACCTGGGGTATGCGTGCTCTAATCTCGATGAGTTTGTCTACCTGTTCCTGATCCTGGGCGACTACAATGACCGCCTGGGCGCGCTGCAGGGAGGTCCGCAGTTCCTCGGGGATGGAGGAGGTAAAGAGGTTGATGGTCACCGCCCCGATGGCCTGTGCCCCCAATTCGGAGAACAGCCATTCCGGATGATTGTTGACAACCAACACCACGTTCTCGCCGCGCCGGACCCCAAGGGAGGCAAGTCCCAGAGCCGTATGACGGACATAGCGGAGATAATCATCCCAATTGTAGGTGTGCCAGACTCCATAGGCCTTCTCCCGTATGGCAACGGCGCCGCGCCCCAGGACTTCCGCCTGTTTGCAGAGCAGACGGGGCAGCGTCAACATCTGTTCATCTTGGAATTTAGTGGTCATCGTGTTCTGCCTCACCCCAGATACGCCCGGATCACTTCCGGATGACGGCGTATCTCCTCCGCCGTGCCTTCGGCGATCTTTTCCCCGAAGTTCAAAACGGCGATCCGGTGGGATACGCTCATGACGATGGCCATATCATGTTCAACAAGAATGATCGTCTGGCCCCAGGCGGAGTTTATCTCCGTGATAAACCGTACCATGTCCTCCTTTTCTTCCAGGGTCATACCGGCAAACGGCTCGTCCAGAACCAGCAGTCGTGGTTCCAGGGCCAGGGCCCTGCCCAACTCCACCCGCTTCATCAGACCGTAAGGGAGTGATGCCACGGTCTTTTTTCTGATGGCCTGCATTTCCAGAAAATCTATCAATTCTTCAATCAACTTGCGGTGGCGAACCTCCTCGCGGCGCACCGACGGCAGATAGAGAGAGGCCCCGGGGAATCCGTAACCGCAATAGAGATGCCGGGCGAGGAGCATATTCGCCAATACGGTCATACCGGGAAAAAGCTCGATATTCTGGAAGGTCCTGCCTATTCCCACTCTTACCAGTTCATGGGCGTGAAGATGGGTGATTTCCCGGCCGTTGAAGAGGATCTGACCGCTCACGGCACGATAGAAGCCGGTGATGCAGTTCATGAGGCTGGTCTTGCCGGCGCCGTTTGGTCCGATCACGGCAAACAGTTCTCCGTTACCCACCTGTAAATCGATGTTGTTCAAGGCCTTAACGCCGCCGAAATTCAGGCAGACGTTCCTGATTTCCAGGTGGGCCCGCCGTTCCTCTTCCTTCCGTGCGGCAAAAATCGCTGGCTGTCCGCGATAGGCTTTCATCCTGAATGCCTGCTCACTTCAGTAAACGTATCTTTTCCTTGCCCGGAACGAAGAACTTGGTTAGGGGCGTGTACGATCCGTTCTCCTGAACCCGGACGAGCCGGGCCTTGAAGGAGGCGCCATGATTTTTCTTCGTGTAGGTCACGTTTGGCACCAGGCCGCCAAAATCTTCGTTCTGAAAGGACTCCATAGCTTTGTTGATCGTTTCCCGGTTGATGTGGCCGAATTTTTCGTGAGCCCGGAGGAATGCCCGCTCCATTATCATTGCCACGACCACTCCCTCCCAATAGGAGGCATCAAATTTATTGACCGTTTTGTATCGCTTCCATAATTCCTCCATGACCTTGATTCCGGGCGTGCGGTCCACGGGAAGGCCGCCGGGGAATTGCATCAGCAGCCGGTCTTTGATCAAGCCTCTGCCCAGGCGGAAGAAATCAGGATCCGTAGAGGTCCAGGTGCCGAAAAACATGGGATTGTAGCCGATGCGGTCGGCGCTCTTGAAGGTGGTGACAATGGCGGCGGGGAGCATCTGCATGATTACGTACTGGGCGCCCTTCTTCTGCAGCCTGAGGAGTTCCGTATTGAGATCGACGGTCTTGGGGGGAAACTCTTCCACGGCCACGATATCTATCTTCACCTTTTTTGCGTATTCCCGGCTGGGTTTGTGGATGGATCGACCATAGGCGTTATTGTAGGTGAGCAGACCGACCTTGGGGATGGTGTTTCCCTGATGAACGGCCCGGATATAATCCAGGATGGCGTAACAGTCCATCTTGTAGCTTCCGAAGGGAAGATACATGTAATCTATGGGTGGTTCGAGGATTTCCCAACTCGTGGAATAGTTGATGGTGGGGATCTTGTAGGTCTGAACGATGGGCTTGGCCGCCAGTCCCTCGCCGGCGCCCCAGGTGGCGATCATATCGACCTTTTCCTGGACGGCGAACTTACGTACCGCCGCCACTGCTTCGGGAACCTTGTAGGCCGTGTCCACCAGAAGCATTTCGATGCGATTTCCCGCGACACCCCCCTTGACCTCGTTGACGTAACGAAAATAATCCTGCTGTCCCCGGGCGTGAAACTGGCCCCAACTCGAGGCGGGACCCGTCATGTTGATTGCCGCCCCCACCTTGACGACCTTCGCCGCCGCCCATCCGGAGACGCCCAGCACCATCAATCCCACTATCACGCCGATAATGATTCCTTTTGTGATCCTTGCTGTCATGTCTTCCTCCTTACTCGCTTTTCCCCTTGCGATTTAAAAAAAAGGCCGGGATAATCTCCACGGCCAAAAAAAACCGTGGGCGCCTCTTCGGTCTGCCCACGGCTCATTCGTTATTGATCAGGTCATGAGCGCGGCGAGCAGACCTCCCCAAAAAAGCCATTAAAGCTAAAAAAGAAAGCCAGATTAAATTTTCTCTGCCGTGCCATGTCGATTTTCCGTTTCACTTTGATTCTATTTGGCAATCACGTTTAATGGATGTGGGTGCCCTTGTCAAGTATTTTTTCAATCCCACCCGGAATTTTCTATCCTCAGCTTTTCGATGCGATAGCGCAGGGAATCGAAGGTCACATGGAGAAGTTCCGCTGCCTTGGTTTTTGAACCTTTTGTTTTGTTCAGGGCCATTTCGATGAACTGCCTTTCAATTCTTGCCAACTCTTCATTCAACTGAATACCCACTTCGGGAATGCCGGCGGGATGTGGATGGTCATTTTTAACCTGTTCCCTGTCGATGAAAAGATTGTCCGGCAGGATGATATTGGTGCTCTCCAAAGCCACGCTGCGTTCGATGATATTCTCCAGTTCCCGCACATTACCTGGGAAAGGATAATCCATAAGTAATTCCAGAGCATAACTTGAAATGGTCTTAATATCCTTGGCAAATTCTTGGGAATATTTTTCTATGAAATAGCGTGTCAATACTGGTATGTCTTCTCTTCTTTCCCGCAGGGGCGGCAGATGAATGGGGATTACATTGAGACGATAGTAGAGATCTTCACGAAACGAACCTCTTTTAACCTTGTCTTCCAGGTTCTGGTTCGTGGCGGAGATTATCCGCACATTGACCTTGATATCAAGCGTTCCACCTATCCGCCGAAAGGTTTTCTCCTGGACGACACGTAAAAGCTTTACTTGTAATAACGATGGCAACTCCCCTATTTCATCGAGGAATATTGTTCCATTATTTGCCGATTCGAAGAGCCCGGCCTTATCCGTGAAGGCCCCGGTGAAGGAACCTTTCATATAACCGAAAAACTCCGATTCGAGGAGATTCTCCGGGATACCGCCACAATTGATGACCACAAAGGGCATGTCTTTCCGCGGACTGTGTTCATGAATGGCCTTGGCTACCAGCTCCTTGCCCGTACCGCTTTCTCCGAGGATCAGGATATTCGCTGGCGTTTCGGAGACCTTCTTGATAGTCCCATAGACTTTCAGCATCTCCCTGCTCTTGCCGATCATTCCACCGAAGGCGACATCATCGGCCAGGTCTTTGATGAATTGCGCCTCCTGTCTTTTGATACCCTTTTTTTCCATGGCTTCATGGACTATCCGCTTTAGTTCGTCGATATCGAAGTTTTTTTCTATATAATCGTAAGCCCCTTCCTTCATTGCGGAAAGGGCGGTATTCCCCGAAGCGAAGGCGGTGATGAGAATTACCTGTGTTTCCGGTTTGACTTCCTTAACCTGCTTCAGGAACTCTATTCCGTCCATCTTCGGCATCTTAAGATCGGTTATGACCAGGTCGAACTGCTCTTTTTGAACTCTTTGCAGGGCCTTGTCCGGATCCCCGCAACAGGCAACCTCATAATCCTCCTGGGTCAGCATGATCTCCAGCAAATCCCTCATTCCGAGATCATCGTCAACGACGAGAATCCTGGCCATTTTCCAAACCTCCTGAAATATTCTCCTGCCAGGGCAACCAGACTTGAAATGTGCTGCCCCGGCCGGCTACGCTTTTGAAGGACAATTTACCGCCGTAGCTGTTGATAATCCTCATGACAATAGCCAAACCCAACCCGGTACCCCTCTCTTTGGTGGTAAAAAAAGGCTCGAAAATCGACCGTTGATCACATTCGGAAATCCCGGTGCCGGTATCCGCGGTAATAAATTCCACCCCCGGCCGGTCGTCATTTGACCGCTGCCGCGCTTCGAGCTTCAGAGTCCCCCCCGCCGGCATGGCTTGGGCGGCGTTGAGTACAAAGTTCCATACCAGTTGGCGCAGTTCCTCTCGGTTGCCGCTCACGGTCAGGCCCGGCTCAAAATCTTCCCTGAGTATAATGGCGCTGTTCCAGTCCGGGGTAACTCTTACCGCTTCCATTACTTCCTTAATGAGATCTGTGAGATGCACCACCTGTTGGGGTCCCCGGTCCGGCCTGGCCAACAAGAGAAAATCCTTGATAAATCCCTCGAGCTGATCCTTGCTCCGTATAATTAGCTGCATCAAGCGTGCCTCCGTGGCACTAAAACCGGTTTCACGCTGCAACATCTGCACGGCGCCGCTTATCGAGGCCAAAGGATTACGTATTTCATGGGCCAACCCGGCCGCCATTTCCCCCACGAATGCCAGACGCCGGTTTCTCTCCAAGACTTCCTCCATCTGCTTGACGGCGGTCAGGTCCTGGAAAACCAAAATATCTCCGAATTTGTGATCGTCGTGATCGCGGAGCACCGAAGGAAGACAACCGACAATCAACTTCCGACCATCTTTAGCCGTAACGGTCATTTCGATGCGGCCCTGGATTTGCCGGTCATAACTACCTTTGTTTTCCAACAGGCTTTCCCAGTTAGTGAATACTTCGTCGATCCCCCTGTTTTCCACTTCCGTAAAGCTCCAGCCGGTGATCTTTTCCGCCGCCCGGTTGAATGATTTTATCCTTTTCTCCATATCTATGGTCAGGATACCGGCGTCAACGGATTCGATAATCGACCGGTACAGAAGGTCCAGCTTGTTGAAAGCCGATTCCTTTTCCGCCAGAAGCGCCCTGGTCTTCCTCTCTTTCTCCACGACAAAGCTGGCCAACCCCGCTATGAGATAAAAGGAAACGATATTAACAAAGATTCGGTAAAATACATGACCGGCGGTATCGGGTATTTCCCACATGGAGGGATACGACAAAGGCTTGATGAGGCGGTAGAATTCGAGATCGATGAGGAGACCGTAACAGATGGAAGCGGCGGAGGCGGCAATCAGTCCCCCATTCCGTCCCAGATACAGGACGGCATAGATGATCACCAGGGGATAGAAAACGGCGTATGTTGACCTGATCCCCCCGGTGACATAGATCAGGGCCGTAATGACAATCACGTCGGTCATGACCTGGAAATAGATCTGCATCCGGTGGTTGGCAGAGATCCGGGAAAGGACTGAATAAAACAGAGATAGAATGTAGATGGCGAGAATTATTCCATAGAAGTAAGGGATGGAAATCCTGCTGGCGAAATCGGGGGACTGGTTCTGCATGAAGACGAAGATGGCCAACAGAAAGGTGGCCATGGCGATCCGGGAAATCAGCAACATCCTTATCTGCGCATCTGTATTATGTCTGGAAATATCCTGATTATTATGTGTTTCTACTTTCTTCATCTCTTTTCATGAACCGGTGATCATTTTTATCCAATTATTTCGGGATAGGATATAGGCTAAAGGTCTGATCATGTCAAACCGGGATAACTATTTTCCGTCCGATGTCTCTCGCACTATCACAGTCATCCCTTGTAATCCCGAATGAGGAACAGGGCCAGGATCACTGCGGCTAACACCGGCAGCGCTGGAATGACCAGATTAAAGCGGCGAAAGCAATGCCGGCACCGTTCCTCAGAGATAACGGGACAGGTAGGCAAGGATCCGGGTGATCTTCTTGTTCGTTATTTCCATGCTAAAAAAGCCGCCCCAAGGGCGCCGTTGATCTGCGCATAAGGGGATACCGTTACGGTTAGACCCAGTTTTTCTTTTAGAGCGGCCACCACTCCCCGGTTTTTGGCCACCCCGCCGGTCATCATGACGGGACCCCGCAAGCCGATCCTCCTGGCCATGGCCGCCACCCGGACGCCGACGGCATCATGGATACCGGCGACGATGTTTTCCCGGGCGGTCCCCTTGGCGATCAGCGAAATCACTTCGGATTCCGCAAAAACCGTACAGATGCTGCTGATCTTGGCCGGTGCGTCGGCCTGTCGGGAAAGGTCGCCGAAAGCGTCGAGGTTTACCTCCATTGCCCGGGCCATCACTTCGAGAAATCGTCCCGTCCCGGCTGCGCATTTGTCGTTCATCGTGAAGTTGCTCACCTTGCCCCGGTCGTCCAAAAGTATGGCCTTGCTGTCCTGGCCGCCGATGTCGATGACGAATCTGATGGCGGAATCTTGAAAGTAGGCGCCCGCGGCGTGGCAGAGGATCTCTGTCCGGTCTTCATGGGCCACGGCCACGCTTTTACGACCGTAGCCCGTGGCAATAATTCTCGTCAGGTTCTCCGGCACCAGGGAGGCTTCGGCCAGGGTGGCATCCACCACCTTTTTCACGGCCGCTTCCATATTGTAGCCCGTAAAGGTTGTAGCATAGCTGAAGAGCCTGCCATCCCTCATCATGGCCGCTTTGGTGGTAATGGAACCGACGTCGATTCCAAGGGTAAAGATGTGCTTGCGTGAATTTTGTTTTGACATATAACGTGAGTATTATCTTTTGTGGGCCGTGCCTTTATCGATCCGGAGCCGAACTGCGATCAGGTCCGTTTGCCTTACCGTTTCGCGTCCGGGGCATTCTCCCGCCCAGGTGACGGCCCTGTGTTTAACATAAAACCCAGATCTTTTCATCTTGAGTTGTTTAGAAAACGAGTATATTTTATTGACGAGAATAATTATTTAAATTAGCATGAAGGACAAGACCTGTATATCAGGATAGATTTTCCACCCCCAGGCAAAGATCTACAACCGCATCACGACCAATTGTCAGGAGGCAGCGATATGGAATTAGCCAAGTTCTTCCAATCAATCGACATCCTCGCCGATTTAAAAAAAGAAGATCTCGAATTTCTGGCCACCAATTCCCAACTGATCGAATTTCCCCCCGCGGCCCTAATCATCAACACCGGCGAAATCGGGCGTTTTCTCTGGCTTGTTTATGAGGGGGAAGTAGAGGTAACTCTTCCTGACGACAAAGGCCAGGAGAAGGTATTGGCCTCTCTGGAAAGGGGTTCCTTTTTCGGCGAGATGTCGATCCTCACCGGTGAGCCGGCGGCAGCGAACGTAGTCTCCTCCCGGAGCAGCAAGGTGGTGAAGATTCCCCGAGAAGTAATCACTCAAGTCGTGTCCCGTAACCCCAAAACCCTGATGAAAGTTACCAGGATCATCACCAAACGCCTTCTGGAAGACGAAAAGTTCATTGAGGAAATGAGAAGACGACGCTTGGCCCACAGCCGTAACGAAGACCCCTACGATTTGAATTTTTCTTCCGTTGCGGAACCGATGAAAATTCTCGTAGTGAACAGCGGCAGCTCTTCATTGAAATATTCATTCTTCGACACCACCCAAAAGGAATCCCTGCTGGACGGTCTGGTAGAAAAGATCGGGTCCGGAGCCGCCGTACACATCATCAAGAAGGCCGGGCAGAAGACAACCCTGCCCGCCGATGGCATCGCTACGGTCAGCGATGCCTTTCATGCCATGGTCCGAGCCCTATCCGACGAAAAGCAAGGCGCCGTAGGCGATGTGCATGGCATCTCGGCCGTGGGTCATCGGGTTGTGCACGGAGGCCAGCGCTTCTCCAGTTCCATGACCATCAATGATGATGTCCTGACCGCCATCAAAGAATGCATACCCATCGCCCCTCTCCATAATCCTTACAATCTCGAGGGGATCGAGACGCTGAAAACACTTCTCCCCGGGGTGCCCCAGGTCGCGGTGTTCGATACGTCCTTTCATCTCAACATGCCGGAGGCCGCCTACCGTTACGCCCTGCCCATGGAGCTATGTGACGAAGAGCAGATCAGGCGGTTCGGTTTTCATGGCACCAATCACCGTTTCGTATCTCTCAGCGCAGCCACGTCACTGAAAATTCCCATCGGCGATCTCAAGATCATCTCCTGTCATCTGGGCAGCGGGGCCTCCGTATGCGCCGTGGATCACGGGCGAAGCATCGATACGAGCATGGGCATGACGCCCCTGGAGGGTCTGGTAATGGGAACCCGGGGCGGGGACGTGGACCCCGGAGCACTGCTCCATCTGATGCGCCATGCCGGCATGACTTACGACGATCTCGACCGGATCCTGAACAAGGAAAGCGGTCTCAAGGGACTCAGCGGCAAGAGCAACGATATGCGGGAAGTCCTTGAAGCGGCGGAAGGTGGAGATATGCGCTGCAAGATGGCCCTCAGCGTATTTTGCTATCGGGTCAAAAAATACATCGGCGCCTATGTAGCCGCCCTGGGAGGCTTGGACGTCCTCATCTTTACCGGGGGTATCGGGGAAAACTCCCCGGAAATCCGTGCCCGCATCTGCCAGGGAATGGAGGTCTTCGGGATTGCCGTTACCGATGACATCAATCGCAAAACCGTGGCCATGCGGGGGCAGATCGTCGATATTTCCGATCCTTCCGCCAAGATCCGCGTTTTGGTCGTGCCTGCCGACGAGGAGCGGATGATCGCCCGGGAAACCGTGCATGCCCTGGGAAGATCCCTCGCCGTGAGCGAGTTGGAGAGGCTTCAGTCCAAAGCGATTCCCCTCAGCATTTCGGCGCATCATGTCCATTTGTCTCCCGATGATTTCACGGCCCTTTTCGGCCCCGGACGTTCCTTGACGCCGCGTTCGGAACTGAGTCAGCCCGGCCAGTTCGCCGCCGTGGAAACGGTAAATCTCGTCGGGCCCAAAGGCCGGATTGAAAAGGTGCGAATCCTGGGCCCCCTGAGAAAAGAGTCACAGGTGGAAATCGCCCGCACCGAACAGTTTCGCCTGGGCATCGATGCCCCCATCCGGGATTCCGGCGACATCGAAGGGACGCCCGGCGTCGTCATGGAGGGAGAAGCGGGAACGGTTACCCTGGAGAAGGGGGTCATCTGCGCCAAACGTCACATCCACATCTCTCCGGAAGAGGCCCTGAGTCTGGGACTTCGAGACAAGGACGTGGTCATGGTGAAGGTCAAGGGGGTGCGGGAACTGATATTCGGCGACGTCCTAATCCGGGTCAATCCCAGTTACCGCCTGGACATGCATCTGGACACCGACGAAGCGAATGCCGCTCAGATCTCCCCCGGCGCCGTGGGCTATATTGAAGCGATCCAGCATCGAAATTACGTGTAGAAGTCAACCGGCAAGTCTTCACGACCATTTCTCTTCCCGGTAACGGGCCATCCGGACCTGGGCGTCCAATTCCTGCTTGCGGAGACGGATGCTTTCCGGAGTAGCTTCGATGAGTTCGTCGGCGGCGATGAATTCGATGCACTGATCCAGAGACAGAAGCCGGGGAGGACGGAGGATTACCGTGGCATCCGCCGTGGCGCTCCGCATGTTGGTAAGCTTCTTCTCCTTGACGATGTTTACGGTCAGATCCTGGGAGCGGTTCCTCTCTCCGATGATCATCCCGCCATAGACTTCGGCGCCCGGGGCGATGATCAGTTCGCCGCGATCGGCCATGGCGTGGCAGGCATATGCCGTCGTCCGTCCCGCCCGGTCGGCGACCAGGGCGCCGGTCAACCGCTGTGGAATGGCGCCGCACCAGGGCTCGTAACCTTCGAAGAGGCTGTTCATCACCCCCGCACCCTTTGTATCGGTGAGAAAGTGGCTGCGAAATCCGATGAGTCCCCGGGCGGGAATCAGAAAGATCATGTTCACCCGGCCGCGACCCTTGTTGACCAGATTGGCCATGCGGCCCTTTCGGATGGACAGCTTCTCCGTGACCACGCCGACGAATTCCTCCGGTATATCGAGAAAGACCCTTTCCACCGGCTCCAGGACCCGGCCACATTCTTCCTTGGTGATCACCCGGGGTTTGCTGACCATGAATTCGTAACCCTCCCGGCGCATGGTCTCGATGAGGATCGCCATCTGCAGTTCCCCGCGCCCGCAAACCTCGAAGGCATCCGCACGTTCCGTCGGTATCACCCGTAGGGCTACGTTCCTTAGACTTTCCCGTTCCAGCCGCTCTCGGAGGTGCCGGGAGGTGAGATATTTGCCTTCCCGGCCGGCCAGCGGACCATTATTGACATAAAAGATCATGGATACGGTCGGTTCGTCAACTTTTATTCTCGGCAGGGGGCGAGGATTGTCCAGCGCCGAGATGGTGTCGCCGATACTGATTTTTTCCACCCCCGCGAAGGCAACGATATCCCCTGATTCTACCCTATCCATGGCGATCTTCTTAAGACCGGAAAACGTGTAGAGGGCGGAAAAACCGACGCCCGGCACAACCACGTTTTCACCACAAAGGCTGTAGGAACGGTTCATCTCCAGGGTTCCGTTCATAAGTCGGCCGACGGCGATCTGGCCGACATAGGGATCATAGTCAAGGTTGGTGATCAAAAACTGGGGCGGCGCATCGTCATCTCCATCGGGGCCGGGAATGGTGGTCAGGATCGTCTTGAACAGCGCCCCCAAATCCGCGGCCTCGTCACCCATTTTCCGGTGGGCAACGCCCCGCTTGGCCTGGGTGAAAAGAATGGGAAACTCTATCTGCTCTTCCGTGGCGTCAAGGTCGATGAACAGATCGTATACCTCGTTGACGACCTCTTCGATGCGGGCGTCGCTCCGGTCGATCTTATTGATGACGAGGATTATGGGCATGCGCCGTTCCAGGGCCTTTTTGAGGACAAAACGGGTCTGCGGCAGGGGTCCTTCACTGGCATCCACGAGGAGAATGGCGCCGTCGACCATGTTGAGACTCCGTTCCACCTCACCGCCGAAGTCAGCGTGTCCCGGGGTATCGACGATATTGATCTTGACCTCGCCATAGCGAATGGCGGTGTTCTTGGCCATGATCGTAATCCCCCGCTCGCGCTCGAGATCGAGGGAATCCATCACCCGGTCCTCCATTGCCTGATGCTCCCTGAAGGCTCCGGTTTGCCTAAGCATGGCATCGACAAGGGTTGTCTTGCCATGGTCAACATGGGAAATAATAGCGATATTTCGAAGCTTTTCTTTTTTCAGTTGTCGGCCGTCGCCTTTCTCCAACACTCGGTTTGGTTTTATTGCCCGTCTCTCTGTTTGAGCATCTCAATAAAGGCCTCGATGCGCGTCTCAATCTGGCTTTCGGAAAAATTGCGTTCATCGCACATATCCGCTTCGATAATCAAAGACGGGATGCCTTTGCTGTCTTCCACGATCTTCCGGATGTCGTACTGCCCGAAGGAGTATGGCTTGCAGCTCCGGTTGGAGTGCATGACAAGGCCGTCCGCATCGTACTTGTCCACCATTTCCCCTACCATCCGCGCCATCTCGTCGACGCCGATATTCAAGTAGATCCGGGTATAGCCCTCGGCCATGGAGGCAAGGAAATCATTCTCATCCATATATCTGAGTGAACCGCACCAGGCGGAGGTATAGGTATCGGCCACCAGGCAGGCGTCATGGGCGGCGAACTTGTCTGACAGCCACTTGGTCCGGTACCAGATGGGAAGGTTGTCCCACAACAGTCGGTAACGCTCACAGGCAATGGCCCCGATCCCGTCGCGGACCCGCTGGTTCATTTCCGCCAGCAATTCCTGATAATAATCCACGGCCTGCCGGGTCCCGCGCAGGGTAACGATGAGGGCCAAATGAAAGAAGGCGTCGAAGGCGCTCATGGGCGCGGGACGGTTGATCGTCGTATCGAGGACGGCCTGCCACAGGCGCTGTCCCGCCACTGAGAGGCGCCCAACCTCGGCCATCCGGTCCCTATCCAGCTTCTTTCCCGTCGCCGATTCCAGAAAGACGATATATTCATCGATCTGCGTGCGGACATAACGGCTCATCTCGGGGTGGAAAGCGGTGTGGCAGAAAGGCGTGTCGAAGATGAACAGCGGAACATCGAAATACCGGGCCTGGACTTCATACCATTTCAGCACGGTGCCGCAGATGTTGTTGCCGCAGACCAGCACGTCCGGCCTGGGGAGTCCCCCAATGGGACCGCCGTTAACCGTGGCGCAGGAGATATCGGAGCGGGCGTAGGAACAAAGATCGCCGGCGTAACCCATGGCTTCCGCCTTTTCGCAGAGATCGACGCCCATTTTGGCGGCTCCGATCATCGCCCCGTGGTTTTCCGGATAGACGGGGATGATATCCATGGCAATCAGAGGTTCCACCGGACCGCCGCTGGTAATCCAGGCTACCTTTTTGCCGTTATCGGCGGCTGTCTTGGCGTCGATATAATATAAGGTCATTATTTCCTTCATTTTCTTGACGGACTTAATTTTTCGTTTTTCCTTGTCGATGTTTGTGGCCATTAATCACTCCTGTTTAGAGCATTTCCAAAAATGCTTCGAATCTTGTGCGCAATTGTCCTTCCGCCGGGAGAGGGTCCTCGATCTCCAGCATGAGATGGGGTATGTTTTCCCGATCCATGGCGTTCTTCAGGTAGGGGTAATCGAAGGCATGGGGATCACAGAATTTCAGATGCAGAAAGATCACTCCCCGGGCCTGCTTTTCTCTGACCAGGGAAATGATCGCCTCCGCACGACTGGTCAGGCCGTTGTGTTTGGCGGGGCAAACCTCCCGATGGAGATAATGCTCCGTGATGGCCGCCATGGGATCGCCCTTCCGGGTCCCTGTTGACCCATCACTTTCGACGCCGGGACCGGCGGTTTGAAAATAGCGCGCCCCCGTGCACATATCGTCCCATACCACGGCTCCGCCGGCCGCCTCGATCATGCCGTGGAGGCGAGGGTGATTGCATATGCCCCCCACCAAGAGGAGCCGCTTGATTTCCATTTCCCGCGGCGGAGAAGAGTTTAAGGATTCCGGCGCCGATTTTTGTGCTTCAAGTTTCGCTTTCATTCCGGTAGCGACGCGCGGCAGAAGATCTCTTGCCTCATGGCGGTCCATGATCATGGCGGCCTTCACTATGGTCAGGAGATCGTCGCCGGACAACAGGGTTGGATTGGCGCTGCGCAGTTCATAAATCCCGGCCAGTAGGCGGCGAATCTCCTGAAGCGTTTCATAGGCCTCCCCCAGGGCTTCGTCGCCGATGTCCACCCCAAGCTGCCTTCCCAACTCCATCCGGAAACGTCTCAGCACGTCGAGATAATATTTCCTGGCGCTGCCGGTATTTAACTTAACCGGCAGGACGAGATCGAGGTGAAAACCACGGGCGACATTCATCCGCCAGAGATCGGAGAGGCGCTGGATGGAATCGCAGGTATGAGGAAAAACCATTCCGGCGAGGAAATCCGCATCGCCTTTTAGCCCCGTATCGAGGATACCCCGCACCACCGAGCAACAGTAGGATTGCAGGTGGGTGTCCACGCATTCCAACTCCCCCATCGGTCCGAACAGGCGCAGGGGATGGGCGCCGGCGGCGATGATAATCTCCTCCGGGGTATAGCTGCACACATATCCTACAACCCTCCTGCCGGTTTCCATTTGAATGCGGCGGCCATAGACTAATGGAGCCGCCGTAATTTCCGCCATGTACTTTATTGCCTCTTGCATCTTACGCTCCCGAGCCGGCAAACAATGTCTCTTTATACTTGCCGGTATCATAAATATCTATAATCATTTTTTTGTGAAGCGATTAATATCAGCATGTCCCTTTCCGTTTATGACCACTTTAATTACATGGTATAATTGTTTATAATCGTTATTAAAACGGGCATCATAATTCATTCCCGGCCCTGAACGGCATGACCTAAGCCTACTTTCCAACATATTTCCCCGCCGCCTTTAGTTTGGCGATTTCTTCCTTTTCCAGGGCGTTGTAGGCGATCTTCCCCACGAGGGTGCAGGGGAGGATTTCCCGGAATTCGATTTCCCGGGGACAGCTCCACTTGATGAGCTGTCCCCGGCAATGGCGGATCAGTTCCTCTTCCATCGCGGAGCCGGCTTTGGTCGTATCATTGAGGACCACGAAGGCCTTGACCCGCTGCACCTGCCCCTCGTCGGGTACGCCGATGACACAGGCATCCTTGACCTCGGGATGGCGGTAGAGGATATCCTCCACCTGGGCCGGATAGACATTCATGCCGGAAGATTTGATCATCCGTTTGAGACGCAGTTTGAAATAGAAGAAACCATCCTGGTCCATGGAGGCGATATCACCGGTATGAAGCCACACCCGCCCGTCGGGATGTTTCCTCAGGGTCTTGGCCGTCTCTTCCGGCTGGTCGAGATAGCCCATCATTACCGCCGGTCCATGGAGACAGAGTTCTCCCTCGGCGCCCACTGGTGCTTCCTCCGTAGTGCCGATGGCGACTATCTTCGCCAGCATATCGGGAAAAGGAACCCCGATGCTGCCTTCCCGGTATTCCTGCAAAGGGGTGGCCATAATGGCCGTAACCGCTTCCGTGAGGCCGTAGCCTTCCAGGAGCTTCACCTTTCCGCCCTGCCTTTTTACCAGGGCCTCGAAGTTCTCCTTGACCGGTCCGGGCAGGGTGTCGGCACCGCTGAAGGTCGCCTTGAGACAGCTCAAATCGGCATTTTGAAACACCGGATTACGGCATAAGGCCTCGAAGAGTGTTGGTACGCCCACTACAAAGGTAGGGCGTTTCGTCCTTATCAGCTTGGCGACGATTTCCGGCGTGAACTGCGGCACCAAAATGCTCTTGCCGCCGCCCATGAACGCGGCATTTACACAGACCCCCAATCCGAATCCGTGAAAAATGGGAAGAATGGCCAAAATGGCATCCTGTTTGGACAGATTACCCCAAGCCGACACCTGCATCCCCTCGCTGATGAAATTCATGTTGGACAGCATGATCCCCTTGGGGGTCCCCGTGGTCCCGCCGCTGTATAGTATTACCGCCAGATCTTCTGTGGACATGGCCGCCTCTGGTACGGGCGGATAGGATGCCGCCATGAGCTCGCGCCACCACCGTACCCGCGGGTCTGCCGGCACCGGGGGAATCTTGCGGCCCTTGGCCAGATAAAAACCAAGCTTTTTAAACAAGTCCAGATAATCGGAAATTTTCGTAAGTATGAGTACCTCCAGCGGCGTATCTTCTCTAACCTCCCGGAACTTGCCGTAAAAGGCGTCGATGGTAAGGGCGAAACGGCTCCTGCTGATTCGGAGATAAAAGGCAATCTCCTGGGCGGTGGAAAGGGGATGAATCATACTGGCCACGGCGCCGATCTTGTTGGCGGCATAAAAGCAGATGATACCCTGAGGTGAAGTGGGCATGGAAATCGTTATCCGGTCTCCCTTCCTCAATCCCAGCGCATACAGCGACCGGGCGCATCGATCGATTTCGGCGGCAAAGTCGCGATAAGTGGAGGTGCGGCCCATGAAATCATAGGCAATCGCCTCGGGATTGCGGTCCACCGATCTCATCAGGGCCTCGTACATCGTCACCCGCGGGTAGTCAAGGGAGGGTGGTACGGCGCCGTAATACTTCAGCCAGGGTCTTTCGTCGTTTGTCGTCATGCTTTTCCTCCCTTCATTAGTCATTATAAAGGCGGCTTGCATCATAGTGAATTTTCCTGCATATGCAAGGGAAACTTCTTCCGGAGGCATGATATGGGGCGTCCCCTTGCGGCTCCCACCCTGACCCTCATGGCCGGCATCGCCTGTTCATCCGCTTATGAAGTGGCGACTGCGCCCCTCCTGACCGCCCTCCTTGCCGCTTGTCTGTTTCTTTTGGTGGGCATTATTCGAAGAAGCTCCAAAGCCGCCTCATTTTTCCTTTGCGTGGCTTTTTTCATTTTAGGGTGGATCCAGATGAACCTATATCTTTACCGGGAACCGACCGGAGATCATATCGTCAATCTGTTGAAATCCGATCCGGTGACGATCACGGGACTGATCGGCGAAGCTCCCCAACACTTTCCGGAGAAGACCGATCTCATTGTTATGGCCCTGAAAATGACCGACGAAACAGGCACCGAACACCCCTGCCGCGGAAAGGTCCTTCTTAGTTACCAAGGCCGGCGGACCTTTGCCTATGGTGATGCCATCAGCGCCCGTACCAGGTTGCGCCGGGTGCGGAACTTCCATAACCCCGGCGGCTTCGATTATGAACGCCATCTCAAATTTCAGGGAATTCTGGTGCGAGGCTTCATTCCCGACGATTCCCGCATCGTTTTACTGCGAAAGGGTTTGGGCAATCCACTCCGGCAGCGACTGGAAGTGGTCCGGGCCCGAATACGTAGCTTCGTGGATTTACACGCCCCTTTCCCGGAACGGGAGATCCTCAAGGCCTGCATCCTTGGCGATCAGCAGGAGATACCCCGAGAGATCCGGAACGCCTTCAGCAAGACCGGCACCTCCCACATTATCGCCATTTCGGGATTCAATATGGGACTGGTCGCCTTCTTTTCCATCTTCCTCGTCCGTTCGTTGCTCCGGCGCTTTCCCTATCTCCTCCTGCGCTTCGAGATGGACAAGCTGTCGGTTCTGGCCGCCATCCCCCCCGTGATTCTCTATACGTTCATCGCCGGCGCCGGGATGTCGGTCTGGCGCGCCACCCTCATGATCCTGGCCTTCATGATCGCCCTGCTCATCGCCAGAAACCGGGATCTCTACAATACCCTGGCGATGGCAGCCCTATTCATCCTGATCCCCTATCCCCCGGCCCTGTTCGATATCTCCTTTCAACTTTCTTTTGCGGCGGTGGCGGCGATCCTCTACATCACCCCCCGCTTGACCGCCTTTGTACCCAAGCCGTTATTGGAGGACCGCTCGGCATCATCCCTTCTCAACCATCTCATAGAAAGACTAAGCTACCAAACCGCCCTGTTTTTGATCGTATCCCTGAGCGCCATGGTGGGGACGATGCCTTTGATCGCCTTATACTTCAATCGCATTTCCCTCGTTGCGTTTCCTGCCAATATCATCCTTGTGCCCATACTTGGCATCCTCGCCGTTCCCGCCTCCCTGGTCGCGGTGTTTTTCCTTCCCTGGTCTTCAACATTGGCCAAAATTTGCCTCGACCTGGCCGGGGTGCTGGTAATGAAATCCCTGACTGTCAACGACTTCTTTGCCTCCCTTTCCTGGTCTTCCCGCTATTTGACCACGCCGAGCATCCCGGAAATAGCCGGATTTTATCTGTTGATTTACACGCTTGTGCGCCTGCTGCCTCAGCCCTCATCGCCCGATGCCGCCAAGGTTGCAACCGTCGTAAAACCACCCTTGTGGGTCCATTACACCCTGGGCGCCACCGTGCTGTTCTTTGTGGGTAACGGAATCCTACTTCACGAAACGGGAAGGAATCATGGTGTGTTATCCGCTACTGCTATCGACGTCGGCCAGGGAAGTTCGACCTTGGTTCGCTTCCCCACCGACAAGATCATGCTTATCGACGGCGGCGGTTTTCCGAACAGCGTCTTTGATGTGGGGAAATACATCGTCGCCCCCTACTTGTGGCGGGAAAGGATCGACGCCATTGACATCGTAGTTTTGACCCATCCCCACCCCGATCACCTCCAGGGGCTTATTTTCATTCTAAATAATTTTTCCGTTGGCGAGGTATGGAGTAACGGCGAAAAGGCAAACAGCGAAGAATATCGAGAATTTTTAAAGATAATCCAGGACCGGGGCATCCCCCATCGCCGCCGGTCATCGCAAGACGAGCCGATCATTGTAAATGATACTCGCATTGAATTTCTCAATCCCGAACGTTTATGGACCGATGAAGGAAACGTGGTAAGTTATGTGGAGGCCAACGACCGTTCTCTGGCAATGAGGATGACCTTCGGCGGCGTGTCCTTCCTTTTCACGGGTGATATTTCCGGAGCCACCGAGGAGGTGATCGTCTCCCGCCGCGGGCGCATTTTCAGCTCCCTGCTCTTTGTGCCCCATCATGGCGGCAGAACTTCGACCACCGCAGGCTTTCTCGAAGCGGTTAAACCTTCTGCGGCAATAATCTCGGCGGGTTATGATAATCCGTTTCGTCTCCCCAATCCTGAAGTCCTCACACGGCTCCGGAATGTCGGTGCGACGATTTATCGTACCGACCTGCAGGGAATGATCCGGGCCACAACAGACGGTCAGGAACACTTTATTTCCTCTTTTCTCGAAAAGGTGGAGATCCCGGTGGGGTCAAAATGAAGAGATCTTCGCTGACAATACCAATAAATACTTGACATCAAAGATTAATTGATTAATAATCCCAAGCCTGTAACAAACACAAAGTTTTTTCTTGCATCTAAGCTTCCGACCTGTCACGGATAAGCGGTCATAGGAAAACAACGCTCCGGAATTATGCCCCGTCAAGATCCTGGGCAGTGTCATTAAAGGTGGGGTTTTAAATGGCGATCATTCTACCCATCGGCGGAGGCAAAGGTGGTTCCGGCAAGAGCTTTCTCTCCGGATCGCTGGGGGTGCTGCTGGCGCGGGAGGGATTTCGTACCCTGGTGATCGACGTCGATCTGGGTGCGGCCAACCTGCACACCATCATCGGCGTTCCCCACCCCCGCTTGAGTCTTTCCGACTTTATCAACAAACGGGTCTCCACCCTGACAGACACCATCATCTCCACTCCCACGCCATTGCTGTTCATGATCAGCGGCGCTATGAACAATCTTGACATCGCCAACCTGGCCCATGAGCAGAAGATAAAGGTGCTCCGTCATATCGTCAAACTGCCCTACGACTACATTCTCCTGGATCTTGGCGCCGGCACTTCATTCAACACCTTGGATTTTTTCATGATATCTGATCATGGGATCTTTGTGACCACCCCGGAGCCCACGGCCATAGAAAATATCTATCGTCTCATCAGATCCGTCTATTTCCGGAAGATCAGAAAGGCCCTGGATACCCATCATTTTCAGAATCTGGCCCGGGAAGCGGAGGAGAGGGATCCCATGGCCAAGGTCACGAATCCCGACCGCTTACTTGCCGTCGTCAGGGAATTGGATCCGGAACGGGGGGAAGTGCTGGCCGGTGAGTTGAGATCATTTCAGTTCAAACTCATTGTGAATCAAAACCGTAAACAGGATAATCCCCATATCGGCGCCATGATCTGCAAAATCATCTCCCGCCATTTGGATCTGAAAATCGATTTTCTCGGCAACGTCGCTTTCGACGATCGGGTTCACAACGCCGTCTGCAAGACCGGTCTGTTCATAGATCTCTATCCCTTTACGCAGACGGTACATGACCTGAGGCAATGCCTGCGCAACCTGCTTTTGAATTCCGCCACGGCGGGCAAATGCGACCGGACCGGAAGTGTAAATGAATTCTGAGCAACGAATCAATAAAATGATCAATTTTCGGGGCCATTCTCTTTATGAAATCCTCGAAGTCTCCGCTGATGCCTCTCCTTACGAGATCCGCCGGGCTTACCAGGACATCTATGATCTCTACGCCCATGAGTCCCTCGCCTCCTACTCCTTCTTTCATGAAGAAGAAAGGCAGGAACTCCTGGCGGATCTGGAAAAAGCATATCTGGTCCTGATCGATGAAGGATCGCGACGTAATTATGATCAGAGGCTCATCGCTCAGGGACTTTTGAATGAAGAGATGTGTTATCGGGATCGGGTCCGCGAGCCTGTGCCCCTGTACCCATTTACGCGAGAAAATCTGGCTCGCGGCCGCAAACAACATCGACCGCCCCCCATCGATGATGCCGGCGAAGATACAACATATATGAATGCCATCGAACCCGATTCGCCCCCGGCGGACGAGACAGCTATGGTCGCCCCGGTAGCAGGTTCCACCCCGAATCCGGTCAGGATATGTGATCTCCAGCAAAAGGAGGCCGTCTCGGGCCTGGATCTTCAAAACTGCCGATTGCAGGCAGGGGTTGATCTAAAAGAGATCGCTATCCGGAGCAAGATCAAGATGTCCATGCTGGAGGCCATGGAGGGCGACCGATATGATTTATTGCCGCCCCTTGCGTACTTGAAAGGTTTCTTGAGAATCTATGCCCAGATCATTCATTGTGATCCCGAGAAGATAATCAATGGCTACATAAAACAAATGCAGTCCGTACAGGGAGGTTCGCCTTGACTGAGGATGAAAGGCCAGGAAGAGAGACGGATGTTCCCGAAGGCAACAACAACCTCATCAAGGAGTTGGAAACCCTTTACCATAAGGTTGCCGCTCTCGATGCCCCGGATCTCGACCCCGATAACGTGGTTGATTTCCATGCCGCCTACAGTATTCTCCGGATCGCTCCCGGTGCCTCATGGCAGGAGATCCAAGCGGCCTATGAGAAATTGAACGATGCCTGGCGGGAGGACCGCTACCCGCAAGTCCCTTTCTGGAATGAAAAGGCGGCGTTTAAACGCCGGGAGGTTGAACAGGCCTATGAAAAACTTCGCAAGTTTCATGCCCTGCGTCATAAAGAGGCGCCGCCAATTGCCGAAGCCGCTCCTCCGGTCAGTAATCTTCTTGATAAGCCAGGGGTTTCAGATCAACAGGAGATGGCGTCCACTCCCCATGCCAATGACGTTACCTTGACCGAAAAGTCTGCCGGACGACGATGGAGAATCGGGGTTTTTCTTGTCGTTATTCCGGCGCTGTTAATTGCGGCCTTGGCATTTTTTTGGCCGGAGCTTTATCACTACGACACCCTCACGGTTTCCGAACGTATCTTCCCCCTGCGCGTCCATAGACTTACCGGCGATGTCGCTTATCATGACGGTACAGTTTGGCGCCGGCCTCCGTTGCCTGAAGATAAGACGAAACGGTCGCTTCCAACGCCAGTTGCCGATAATTCACCGGCGCCTCCCCCCCAATCACTGGAAATGAAGATTACCGCCCCTGTTTCGGTAATAACCCCACCCATAACAGATAAAATAGAAATAACCTCCGCAAAGTCATCCCCCCGGCACAAAATTTACCGGATCCAGATTGCCGCCTTTCCCGACCGCGGCAGGGCCGCCGCCGAGGCCGGTCGATTGAAGAATAAATATCGGCAGGTAACTATAGAAGAGGTGCCGATAAAGGGCAAAGGCGTCTGGAGTCGGGTCTTGGTCGGAGAATTTGCCGGCCTTGAAGATGGCAGGCGTTTTTTGCAAACGGAAGGCCTGGATCTCCTCTACCCCGGCAGCTTTGTCAGGAAAGCAGATGGTAATTGAAAGGGGATCATCACCCGCCGCCAGAGCCGGTGCTAACGGTAGGCGTACCGGTAGCGAAGGTTTCTTCTTTTTTACCCGGCCTCCCCCTCCCGTCATCATTCCCGTTGCCATTCCTTTGGTTATGTGATAACGAGCCCTGATTTAGAAAATTCAGAGCCCGAATTGAAAGGTTATGGAACTCATTACCGCTGTCAAAGGTTTTAAGGACATCCTTCCCGAGGAAACAGGGAGATGGCAATATGTGGAAGACCAGGCAAGGAAAGTCTTCACCGCCTTCGGTTGCCGGGAGATCCGCGTACCCATTCTGGAAAAGACCGATCTCTTCGCCCGGGGGATAGGGGAAGCTACGGATATCGTGGAAAAGGAGATGTACACCTTCCGGGATCGGGGCGATGAATGCCTGACGCTCCGGCCGGAAGCCACAGCCTCGATCATCAGGGCCTATCTTGAGCATCATCTCCACGCCTCCGATCCGGTCGCCAAGCTCTACACTATCGGTCCCATGTTCCGGCGCGAACGCCCCCAGAAAGGCAGATACCGCCAGTTCCATCAGATCGACGTCGAAATTCTCGGCCATGAGGATCCCCGCATCGACGCGGAAGTCATCCTCATGCTCCTACATTTTCTCCGATCCGTCGGGCTGGATTCTCCACATCTCGAAGTGAACTCGCTCGGCTGTCCGGGCTGCCGTCCCGCCTATCGTACTTCCGTCCAAAACTTTCTGGCGGGAAAAGAGGGTGATCTATGCGAGGATTGCCGCCGCCGTCTCGACACCAATCCTCTGCGGGTCTTCGACTGCAAAATCGCGTCCTGCCGAGAAATCATCACCCAGGCGCCAAGGATCTCGGATTTTCTCTGCAAGGACTGTACGGATCATTTCGCGCAGTTACTTTCTTCCCTCGCCATTTTCGACATCGCTTACACCATCAATATTCGGATGGTGCGGGGTCTTGACTACTACACCCGAACCGCCTTCGAAATAACCACGGAATTTCTCGGCGCCCAGAATGCCGTCGCCGGCGGCGGCCGATACGACGGCCTCATCCGCGACCTCGGCGGACCGGACATTCCCGGGATCGGCTTTGCCGTCGGTTTCGAGCGTCTCCTCGCCTTGACCGCCGAGGCGCCGGACAACAACCCTACCCGGCCGCCCGACCTCTTTATCGCCGCCCTGGGCGAACCGGCAGAGCAATTAGCCTATCGCCTGTGCAATAATTTGCGTCTCCAGGGAAGGCAGGTGGAAATGGACTACCAGTCCCGGGGCCTGAAAAGCCAGATGAAAAGGGCGGACAAACTGAAATGCCGGCGCGTCCTGATCATCGGCGACCGGGAAATCGAGGCGCAGCACGCGGAGATGAGAGATATGACAACGGGAGGGCAGGTCCGGATCAGCCTCGGCGATTTGTCCTCCTGGGAAAACATGCTCGTTTGAAAACGAAAATTTGAAAAGAAGAGGTTTAAATTGTCCGATTTCATTGTCAAAGACAAACGCAGCCACTATTGCGGGGCGTTGACGGTATCCGAAGCTGGCCAGGAAGTGGTGCTGATGGGCTGGACTCATCGCCGCCGGGACCACGGCGGGGTAATATTCGTGGATTTGAGGGACCGGGAGGGCCTTGTGCAGATAGTTTTCAATCCCGAATACGAAGCCGGCGCCCACCAGGAAGCCCACCGGATCAGAAGCGAGTTCGTCCTCGCCGTGCGGGGGAAGGTCCGCCTGCGTCCACCGGATATGGAAAATCCGGAATTGAAAACGGGAAAGATCGAAGTGATGATCGACAAACTGGAGATCCTGAACGAGTCCCGCACGCCACCCTTTCTCATCGACGCCCCCGCCGCCGAGATATCGGAAAACGTACGCCTGAAATATCGTTATCTTGACCTGCGCCGGAAAGACATCCAGCAGAAACTGATCCTGAGAAGCATAGCCGCCGCCGCCATTCGGGAATATTTCCAGCGGGAGGGATTCATTGAAGTAGAAACCCCGGTGCTCACGAAAAGTACCCCGGAGGGGGCCCGGGACTACCTGGTCCCAAGCCGGGTGAATCCGGGAACTTTTTTCGCCCTGCCCCAATCGCCGCAGATTTTCAAGCAGTTGCTCATGGTATCCGGATTCGACCGCTACTATCAGATCGTCAAGTGCTTCCGGGACGAAGATCTGCGCGCGGACCGGCAGCCGGAATTTACCCAGATCGACATCGAGATGTCCTTCATCGACGAAGATGACCTGATGAAGATAATGGAAGGCTTCATCGCCCATCTTTTCCGCGCCTGCCTCGGCATTGAAATCACCCTGCCGCTCCCACGGTTATCCTATCGCCATGCCATGGAGAGATACGGCCGGGACAACCCCGATACCCGCTTCGGCATGGAAATCAGGGACCTGACGGATATCCTCCGTAATGCGGATTTCAAACTTTTTCTGGAGGTCGCCGCCTCCGGGGGCGCCATCAAGGCCATAAGGGTCGAGGATCAACGCCGGCTCTCCCGAAAGGACATTGACCAGTTGCGGGATTACGTAGCCGATTATGGGGCCGGCGGCCTTGCCTGGGCTCGCATCAATGCCGACGGCTGGACTTCCCCCATCGCCAAATTTCTCAAGCCAGAGGAGATGCGGAACATCGAAACGCGGCTGGAGGCCAAAAGCGAAGACCTCCTCCTGTTTGTCGCCGACACCCCAGGGGTGGTCAATGACGCACTGGGCAATCTCCGGATCCATCTGGCCAGGAAGCTCGATCTCATCGACCCCAAGGCCTTTGCCTTCACCTGGATAACCGAATTCCCCCTCATGGAGTACAGTGATACGGAAAAGAGGTACACCTCCACCCATCATCCCTTCACCGCTCCGGTTTTGGAAGATCTCGGGAATCTGCGGAGCGATCCGGGCCGGGTCCGGGCCCGGGCCTATGATCTCGTCCTGAATGGCTCCGAAATCGGCGGCGGCAGCATCCGCATCCACAAAAAGGATGTCCAGGCCGCCGTCTTTGCGGCTTTGGGACTTGAGCAGGATGAAATACGGAATAAATTCGGATTCCTTTTAGATGCCCTCGAATTTGGAACGCCGCCTCACGGAGGAATCGCCTTTGGTTTAGACCGCTTGATCATGCTCATGACCGGGGCCGATTCCATCCGGGATGTCATTGCCTTCCCGAAGACCCAGAAGGCATCCTGCCTCCTCACGGACGCCCCTTCCCGGGTAAGCGTCGAACAGCTCATGGAGCTGTCCTTGAAAATCGTTCAATAGCGGATATTTTTTATTGACAAACGCCGGTCATGTTTATAGATGTTAGCCGTTGGCTGAAAATTCATATTTTTCAATAAGGAGGTTTTAAAATGCAATACAAAAGGCACTGGATGTTCCTATGCGGTATTGTGGCGGCGGCGATGATGGCCCTTTCCTTTGCCGGTTGCGCAAAAAAGGCGGTAACCAACGGACCAACCGCGGCTCCCGGCAATCAGCAGGTGGTTTCCGAAACGAAAACACCGGCCGCAGCGCCGGCGAAGACAGAGGCCAAACCTGAGGCAAAGGGCACCGGTCTGGTTACGGAATATGTGGTTAAGAAGGGCGAGAGCCTCTGGTGGATCTCCAAATACAAGGACATTTACGACGATCCTTACCTTTGGCCGATTATTTACCAGGCCAACAAAGACCAGATCAAAAAAGCAAACCTCATTTATCCGGGCCAGAAGCTGAAGATCCCCCGCTCCGGGTTCACCATGGAAGATTTAGAAAAGGCGCGTAAACAGGCCGGGGCAAAAAAACCATACAAGCCGTCGAAAGACAGCAAGCCCCCGGTGAATTAAAAAAGCATTATCATAGTTTATCTGAGAGGGCGCGTGAAATCTCAGGCGCCCTCTCTTGTTTTCAGGAGCATTCCCGACATGGCTAAATGGAACAAGAACAAGAAGGTCCTGGACCACGAGCACAGCAAATTCTGGCGCTATGAACTGAAAGATATCGCCGAACCGAACCTGCAAAAAGATGTTTTCCCCTACGAGCAGGTCAGCAGGATCGATTTCGATCATAAACTCATGGCCATCACACCGCCGGATGAAATCTTCATCACCGACACCACCTTCCGGGATGGTCAGCAGGCCCGTCCTCCTTACACGGTAAAGCAGATCTTCGATCTTTTCGTCCTCATGAGCCGCCTGGGCGGTGAGAACGGGGTGATCCGTCAGACGGAATTCTTCCTCTACAGCAATAAGGACCGGGAAGCAGTGGATAAGTGCCTTTCCCTTGGACTGCGCTATCCGGAGGTGACGGGCTGGATCCGGGCCGCCAAAGAAGACGTGCGCCTGGTCAAGGAAGCCGGTCTCAGGGAAACGGGGATACTCACCTCCGTCTCCGATTATCACATCTTCCTCAAGCTCAACAAAACCAGAAGGCAGGCCCTGGACGACTATCTCAATATCGTCCGTTCCATCCTGTCGGAGGGCATCATCCCCCGCTGTCACTTCGAGGATATTACCCGGGCCGACATCTACGGCTTCTGCATCCCCTTTGCCATCGAATTGATGAAACTCCGCGAGGAGAGCAAGATTGACATCAAGATCAGGCTTTGCGACACCATGGGTTACGGCGTCACTTATCCCGGGGCGTCACTCCCCAGAAGTGTGGACAAGCTTGTCCGGGCGTTCATAGACGACGCCGGTGTCCCCGGACACCTTCTGGAATGGCACGGCCATAACGATTTTCACAAGGCACTGATCAACGCCACCACCTCCTGGCTTTATGGATGCAGCGCCGCCAACGCCACCCTCCTGGGGCTGGGGGAGCGGACCGGCAATCCCCCCATCGAGGCATTGATCATCGAATATGTCGGCCTGACGGGAAATGAAAACGGCATCGACACCACGGTGATCACCGACATCGCCCAGTATTTCGAGAAGGAAATAGGCCACAAGATCCCGGCCAATTATCCCTTTGTGGGCGCCGATTTCAACGTCACCCGGGCGGGCGTTCATGTGGACGGTCTGATCAAATGCGAAGAAATATACAATATCTTCGACACCACCAAACTTTTGAAGCGCCCCATCGTGCCCATGATCACCGACAAGTCGGGAAAGGCGGGAATCGCCTTCTGGATAAATTCCCATTTCGGCCTTCATGACGAGGCGGAGATCGACAAGCGCCATCCCGGAATCTCCAAGATTCACAAGTGGATCAATGAAGAGTACGAATCCGGGCGGGTCACCAGCATCTCCAATGAAGAGATGGAAAAGCGGGTCCGAAAGTACATCCCCGAGCTCTTCATGTCGGAGCTGGACAAGATCAAGTACCGGGCGGCCCAGGCCGCCGTGGCGGTGGTGAAGCAGATCATCGAGCATCCCGCCATCAAGACGATGAAACCGGAGGAACAGGAACCGGTGATGCAGCAATGCATCGAGGAGAACCCCTCCATCCAGTTCGCCTACGTAGTGGACATGAACGGCAGGAAGATGACAAAAAACATCACCAATATCCAGGACCGGGCCAAATATGAAAACTACGGCGTCGGTACGGACCAGTCCGATCGGGAATGGTTTATCCGGCCCCTGCAGACGGGAAAGATCCACGTCACCAATTTCTACATCTCCAAGATGACCGGCGCCCTGTGCATCACCGTCTCGGCGCCGATTATGGACGATCGGGATGAAATGATCGGGATATTCGGGGTGGATATAAAGTTCGAGGACTGGGTAAAACGTGTGGAGGACATCGCCGAGGCCACCCAGATCGCTCTGCGGGCGGAGTACGAAGAGAAGCAGAAAACAGACCGCTGGCTGTAGCGGCGATCAATCCTCCTCCACCAGCCAGCGCTCGTAAGGCCGCCCCCGACGGGACGCGGTGACGGTCGGCGTCAGCTCACTGATAAACCGTGAACTCTTCACGGAGAGATATCCCATCCCCCTCCGGTATTCCACGGCGGGGTAACATAGGTAAAGCTGATCCTTGGCCCGGGTGACCGCCACATAGAAGAGCCGCCGCTCCTCCTCTTCCCCCTCGGGATCCGCAAGGGCACGGCCGAGGGGAATCATCCCCTCGGCGCACCAGGGGATGAACACTACGGGCCATTCCAGTCCCTTCGCCTGGTGAATGGTGCTCATGATTACCCTTCCCTCCCCGGCTTCCGCAATCCCCTCCCCTTCTTCACCGACGCCGGTAAGGAGCGCCATCTCCCGCAAAAAATCTCCGGATGAGGAAAAACGTGCAGCGAAAACGGCCATTTGACTGAGATCGTCCAAACGCTGGACTGCATCCGGATATGCCGCCTGTAGGTACGCCTCATACCCCCGCTTCAAGATCGTCTCGATGATCGTCCCCATATCGCCGTTCTCCAGATTTCGGAGCGCCTCCAGCAGTTCCTGAAGCCCCTCCAGACCGGGCCGGGCCGCAGCACCGACCTTGACCCGGGCCGCTTCACCCAAAAATGTCGTCAAGGGGTCCCCGTATCCCGCCAGCCATTTCCAGATCTTGTCCGCCGTCTGCCTGCCGATCCGGTGGCAGAGTCCGAGGACCCGCCGCCAGGCCATCTCGTCGCCGGGATTCACGACGATGCGCATATACGCCGTCACATCCTTTATGTGGGCCTGCTCGAAAAAGCGGATACCGGAACGGATAGTGAATGGGATGCCACGGCGGGTTAGCTCCATCTGCAGATCCATGGAGTGAAAATGGGCCCGGTAGAGGATCGCGATCTCGCCCGGAGAATATCCCTCACCGATCAGTTCGATGATCCGCTGGGCAACGAAATCGGCCTGCATCTGGACATTGCGAAGCGAAGCCAAAACCGGCATGACCCCCCGGGGGCGGACGGCCCGGAGTGACTTTTCGAACTGCCGCTCGTTGTTCCGGATGCTTAGGTTGGCCATGTGGAGGATCTCCGGGGTACTGCGGTAATTCACCTCCAGTTTGAAGATCTTGCAGTCCCGGTATTTATCGGGGAATTTCATTATGTTGGCATAATTTGCACCCCGGAAGGCATAGATGCTTTGGGCATCGTCGCCAACTACCATGATGTTCCGGTGCCGGGAGGCCAAAAGGTCCGTGATGTCCGCTTGGATAATGTTCGTATCCTGATATTCGTCCACCAGGACATGCCGGAAACGTTCTCCGTAGTCGGTCCGGACGTCCTCATGATCCACAAGCAGGAGGCGCCAGTTGATGATCAGGTCGTCGAAATCCATGACGTTGAGACGCTTCTTCTCGCCGGCATAATGATTCGCCACGGCCATGATGGCCTCCAGATAGCTGTTTAGATAAGGGAAGCGATCCGTAATCACCTCCTCGAGGCGCCGGTCGGTATTGCGGGCGAAGCTGATGATGTCCCGAAGGACATCGCCGCGGGGGAATTTGGGACCGACATTATTTACCTTCTCGGCCAGGCAGCGGTTGACGAGCTGTTTCGCGTCATCGGCATCGATGATGACGAAATTGTTTTCGTAACCGAGCCTGCGGGCATGGGCGCGGAGAGACCGGTGACCCAGATGATGGAAGGTGCCGCCCCACAGGCGGCTGACGTCCGCCGACATCAGATCGGCGACCCGGCTCATCATGGACCGCGCCGCCTTGTTGGTGAAAGTGGCCAGCACGATCCGTCCTGGCGGGCATCCGGACTCGATCAGACGGGCTACACGGTAGGTCAGGGTCCGGGTCTTGCCGCTGCCGGCGCCGGCAATTACCAGCAGCGGCCCTCCGGGCTCCAGAACCACCTGCCGCTGTTCGGCATTGAGTTCTCCGTCGTAATCGATCATTTCCCCAGTTGCTGCTTGACGGCCGCGACGGTTTCCACGCTGCTCACCGACGGAAATTGTCTGAGAAGCCCTTCGGTGCGGTAAAACTCGATCAACGGGGAGGTCTTTTTCTCATAGGTTTCCAAGCGGTATTGAATCGCCGCCTCGGTTTCGTCATCCCGCTGAATGGTGGGGTTGCCGCATTTTTTACACCTTCCGTCCGGAAGGGGAGGATTGCTCTTGATATTGTATATCTCCTGGCAATCAGGATTGGCGCAGGTGCGCCGGGTGGTCAAACGATCCAGGATGACCTCCCGGGGAACCTCCAGACTGACCACGAAGTCCAGGGCGATCTGCAATTCCCGCAACAGTACCTTCAGTGCGGCCGCCTGGGGGATGGTCCGGGGAAAACCGTCGAGGATGAATCCCTGGCGGCAGTCCGGTGCCGCGAGCCTCTCCCTCATGAGCGCCATGATCAGCTCGTCGGGAACGAGGTCGCCGGCATCCATGTATGCCTTAGCCTTCTTACCCAGTTCCGTGCCCGCCTTGACGGCGCCGCGGAGTATATCTCCCGTGGATATCTGTACTGAACCATCGTATTCCGAAAGCAGTTTCGCCACGGTGCCCTTGCCGGCTCCGGGGGCTCCTAAAAGAATGATCTTCATCTGTCTAATACCTCCCGTTGATGGATAGTCCGCTGTGTAAAGATCCTCAGCGCGGGGCGGACTATAGGAGATATTCCCGGCGGGGTCAAGCAAATACCCGGCTCGTGCAGCCGGGCTTGGCCTTTCGTTCCGTTTTGCCGGCGCCTCAACTTGAGCAAGGGCCGCCAATTGCATGTATTCGGCCCTGACCGTTGGAGCATGTTCAGGTGCGGCCGGATTATCCTTGACAGACCCCGCAGCTCCGCCTATATTCTCAAACATCATGGGTTGCGAGGAAATACATTTCGGACCGGTTTGGTTCATTCCCGGCGTCAACCGTGGGCGCTATCCCTACTGTCATTCCCTTTATATCCAGGGACCGGGAATAATAATCGATCCGGCCTCCGACGAAAAGCGCCTCCTGGATATCCGCGACCGAGAAGGGGTGAACGAGGTGTGGCTGAGCCATTGGCATGAAGACCACATAACCTATCTGGACCTTTTCCCGGGAGCTGCCGTGAGGATCTCCCACCGGGACGAACCGCCTCTGGGAGACCTGGAAGTCCTTCTTGATTGGTACAACCTGTCCGAACCCCATCGCGACCACTGGCGGCAGGTACTCACGGAAACCTTCCGCTATCGCCCTCGCCGGGCCGACGCCTACCTGACCGAAGGAGACGTCTATTCCTTCGCCTCCACAACCGTTCAGGTGATCGGCGCCCCCGGCCATACCCCGGGTCATCTCGCCTTCTACTTCCCGGAACAGGAGGTCCTATTTTTAGGGGATTACGATATGACTTCCTTCGGCCCCTGGTATGGCGACCGCTATTCGAGTATCGAAGCCACCATCTCCTCCCTACGGCTGCTCCGGGAGATTCCGGCCCGGAGGTGGATCACCGGCCATGACACCGGCGTATTCACCGACAACGCCGATGAGCGTTGGCGCCGATACGAGGAAATCATCCATCATCGCGAAGCAAGCCTCTTGAATTTCCTTGCCCGTCCCCATGATATTCAGGAAATCGTCGCCGCTTGGCTCATCTATAAGAAGCCTCGGGAACCTCTGGCCTTTTTTGAATTCGGTGAGCGGGTGCTTAGCGTCAAGCATCTGGAGAGGCTGATGGAAAAGGGCCTGGTGGTCGAACGGAACGGCAGCTACGTCCAGGCCTGAGGTGATATTGTGGTCATAAAAATGCAATCTTCATCACGCCGTCTTTCTTGATCTCGATCAGGGCGCCGGCACCCTTCCGGCCCATGCTGCAATTGACCACCGTTGTCCCTTCCACCGCGGCGGCGCCCCGGTCCTCGTGAATATGCCCGCAGATCAGGAGCCGCGGGTGCCTTCGTTCCAAAACCTCCCGGAGCCATTTCGAGCCGCCGTGCAGGGAGGCGAATCCCCGGTCCAGGATCCCCCAGGGCGGGGTATGAGTGACCAGAATGTCCTTGTCCCCCAGTTCCTCCACCCGGGTATCAAGACCGCTGTTGTCTTTAGGCCGGAGTTTTTCCAGAAAGGGTACGCTCAGTGTCCCGCCCAATCCGATGAAGGACACCCCATCGATTACCTCTTTACGGAGCTGAATAGAGAGCATATTTTGGTATTTTGCAAATTCTTTTTCAAGATTGGCGTTGTCCGTATTGCCGGCAACGGCCAGGATCGGAATGGATAGGCTGTCAAGGCCGGCAAAGAGATCGTCCTGATTGCCGAACCCGGTGATGTCGCCGGCCATGACCACCAGATCTGGACGGGTTGCGGCCACCGCCGACCGCATTCGTTCCAGTCGTGATTTCCGGCCATGGATGTCGGCGACGGCGTAGATCTTCACTTCCGTTCAGGACTGTTCCTTGACGAGAAATTCCACGACCTTGCCGTCGCCGCACTCCCCGGAGGAATTCCCCGCCCCTTCCATCCGGACGTTCCCGTTGAATACCCCTCCGGCGGCAATAACCAGGATCCTCGTCTCGATGTCCCCGGCGACCCGGCCGGTGGCCTTGATCTCGACCTTTTCCGTGCCGTCGAGACGTCCCGTAACCGTGCCGCCAATGATGATCGTCCCGGCTTTGATGTCCCCATCCACGCAGCCGTGCTCACCGAGGATTACCTTGGCCCCCTCCACATTGCCCCGAATGGCGCCATCGATAAAGACCGCCCCGGTTGATTCCACATTGCCGGTGATCCTGGCGTTTTCCCCCAGGACCATTTTCAACCTGTCCGCTTTTCTATGGAACACGCGCCACCTCCAGACTCTGCCGTGGGTTGATCACCCGGCCTTCCTGCCAGATCTCGTAATGGAGATGATTGCCCGTGGCATTTCCCGTCGCCCCCACGTAACCCAGGGCATCCCCCCGCTTGACCCTCTGTCCTACCCGTACGACATTGGCGCGGTTGTGGGCGTAACAGGTGGAGAAGCCGTGACCGTGTTCGACAACCACGGTATTTCCCCCGCCCCGGTTCCACCCGGCAAAGCTTACCACTCCGTCGGCGGTTGCCTGAACCGGCGTCCCCGCCGGTGCGGCGATGTCGATGCCCCGGTGCAGTTCCACCCGTCCGGTAATGGGATTGGCGCGGCTGCCGAACAGGGAGGTAATCTTTCCGGTTACGGGAAATCCCCGGGGAGTTGCCATATACAAATCCTTCTGGTTTCTAAGGTAGTCCCTGATACCAGCCACGGTTTCCATTGATATTTCGATTTGTTTCTGAATCTGATACATATCCACCGTACCCATGTCGGCGGATTCGTAACTCTCCAGGATCTTTCCCTTGGAACCCTGGGACATCAGCGCTTTGAGTTCACCCTCCATTTGCTTGACGGCACTTAAGGCGGCATTGAATTCACCGACCTTGGCGGTGTAGTCACGCATCTGATGCTCCATCACCTGATACCGGACCAGGTCTCCAATCATCGAACCGGCGTAAATAATACCCAGTATGGTAAGGATGGAGATCAAGGGTATGAATAAAAATGGGATGTTCAGGTTGAAGGAATGTTTAGCGTGGTGATGGGGGATGAACATGATGGTGACCGGAGCGACCACCCGCTTGATTACATGGCGGATTTGTTCCTTTTTCCACATAATTGCTCCTTTATCGGCAAACGTAAAGATCTAACTGCTTTTCCGGTTCCGGTATGCCGCATTGATCGCACCTCGGGGCAGGCACGGATCTCCTTTTCTGTGCCCTCGACCGGCGGTTTAATGCAGCGACATACGCGAAAAGTGTAAACCAGAACTCCGGTCACGGATTGCGTGACTCCGGCCCCGGAGAACTGTCTCTATATGCGAAAGGAAAACGAAATTGCAAGCGATATTATTTATTTCAGAATCATTACAATATGTTGACTTTATTGTTTAAAGTAAATGCTCAATATTTGTCAGGTTTTTAATCCCGGTTGCGACGGCCCTTTTGGGCTCTCCGCAGTTAAATTTCCGGAGACCTGCCGTGAGAATGTCAAAAACGCCCTTGTTTTCTTGGAAGGTTGTGCTATGAGGCGGATGAAGAGGCAAACCACAGTCGGTAGGACCGGCTGATGAAATTTTGAGGAGAGCATATATCATGGATGCCGCAACGGATCAAAAACCGGAAAAGGTACGCATTAACCAGAACAATCTCTATCGGGAGGAAATCTTCACCGATATGACCGTCGGCTCCCTGCATCAACTAACACCGGTCAAGGCCAACGGGGAAGCGGACAAACAGCGCAAGGTCCTGTACATCGGCAATACCCAGTTGATAACCAAGCAGGGTCCCCTGCCCATCCGCTTCCCCATCGAAGCGAAAAACCTCCAACAGGCAGCGGAAAAATTCCCGGAGGCCATGGAGAGCTTTGTTGGCATGATGATCGCCCAGGCCAAAGAGATGCAACGCCAGGAAGAGTCCCGCATCATCGTTCCGGGGTCCGGGAACATAAAATTGGCCTGATATTCCAGAGCAAAGCTCATAAAATAAATGAGGGGTAAAAAAGGGGTTGACCGTCCATGATGAAAATGACCTTTCTTCGGCTTTGGGCCACGGCTAAAAAACATCATGGGTCCCACGGATTCTCAAAGTAAGTCAAGGCATGATGATCAACGGCGTATGGCCTTCATAAACCAGATCGTTGATGAGGAATTTTCTGGCTATCTGGTCCATGAACATCCTTGATTCTCTTTGAACCACGATGAATTCGTTTTGTTTCTGTTTTATGATCTTCTTGAGGTCCCGCCATGATTTCTCCCCAAGATACAGCTCATAAGCGGTCTCTTTATTGTCGGAATATAATTGCGACAGCTACTTGAGATACCTCTCCGTGGCCTCCCGGTCGTCTTCTGGCGTTACGACGGAAAAAAGACGATTTTCGATCCTTCCTCTCCATTGAGACGAATAATTTTGTTCAATTCGATGAGATTCAGGGGATAGCTTTGCTGCACGGCGACGTGGACCGCGTCGGGAGCGCAGCAGCGGGCATACTGAGGCATGGCTACGATCAGATTGTCTATTCCGTCTATAATATTCACGGCCTGGCTGCCGATGAAGATCTTCTTCAGAAGTCCCGTACCCTTGATGCCCAAAAAAACCAAATGGTTGAAAGTCTTTTTGAGTAATTCACGCAAAACGGAGACCATATTTTCCTCGGATACGAGATGCTAAATCGGAGTCGCTGGCGGCAGAACATTTTCCGGAATAAACAAAATTATCCTTAAATCCAGCCGTTTTCTGTTGTTAGGACAGATCGTCCCGGCATATCACCCGCTTGTCAACAGGAGCAGACATAACGTAAGGAAAAGACATGGTTGAAGGCAATGTGTTCTATGAAGTGGCCCTGATCCTGGGGATGGCAACCCTCTTCGGCGTCATCGGCCAAAGGCTGCGACAGCCCCTGATCATCATGTTTCTTGCAGCCGGCATTGCCGCGGGTCCTTCCGCCCTCAGCATTATCTCCAGCTACGACCAGATCGAGCTGCTGGCCCATATCGGCATTTCCCTGCTGCTGTTCATTGTCGGGCTCAAACTGGATCTGGGCCTTATCCGCACCATGGGTCCGGTAGCTATGGCCACGGGACTGGGACAGATCATCTTTACCTCCATCTTCGGGTTTGCCATTGCCCTGGCTCTAAGCTATTCCTTCATCAGCTCCGTCTATATCGCTGTAACCCTTACATTTTCCAGCACCATCATCATTGTGAAGCTCCTTTCCGATAAAAAGGAGATTGATTCTCTGCATGGTCAGATCGCCCTGGGATTCCTGATTGTTCAAGACATCGCGGCCATCCTGGCCCTGGTGGGCCTCACCTTTTTCCGTGCGGGCCCCGAAGGGGAACAATCCATGGCCCTCACGCTCCTGTGGATTACCCTCAAGGGGCTGGGGTTTGTGGGGGTGGTGGGCCTCCTGATGTGGCGCGTCCTGCCCTGGCTCACCCAGCGTTTGGCCTATTCCCAGGAAATATTGACTTTATTTTCCATCTCCTGGACGGTCATTCTCAGCATGGTCAGCGATTATCTCGGCTTCAGCAAGGAGGTGGGGGCCTTTCTGGCGGGCGTCTCCCTGGCGTCCACCGAATACCGGGACGCCATCGGCGGCCGCCTTGCCAGTCTGCGGGATTTCCTGCTCCTCTTTTTCTTTATCGATCTCGGGGCGCGTCTCGATTGGACCGCCGTCGGATCCCAGATCGGTCCCGCGATCATCTTTTCCCTTTTCGTCCTCATCGGCAACCCCCTCATTGTCCTCGTCATTATGGGTGTCATGGGCTACCGCCGCCGGACGAGCTTCCTGGCCGGCCTGACCGTAGCCCAGATCAGCGAGTTTTCCCTCATCGTTGCCGCCCTTGGTTTCAGCCTTGGCCACATCACCGCCCCCGTCGTGGGCCTAATCACCCTTGTCGGCGTGGTGACGATCCTGGCCTCGACCTATATGATCCTCTATTCGGGCCCCCTCTACCAACTATTATCCAAACCGCTGAAAATATTTGAAATAAAGAATCCGCAACGGGAGGCGGCGGAGTGCTGCCTTTACGATGCAGCGGAGACGGATGCGATCCTCGTCGGTTTGGGATCCTATGGCGGCGCCCTGGCCGAACACCTCCTGCGGCGGCGCAAAAGGATAATCGCCGTGGACTTCGATCCCGCGGTCCTGAAAAAATGGCGGCAACAGGGGGTCAGCGTCCTGTACGGGGATATCGGCGACCCGGAAATCCACGAACAACTCCCCCTCGACAAGACCCGCTGGATAGTGAGTACCGTGCGGATCCGCGAGCTGAACCTTTCCCTCCTGCAAATGCTGAAGAATCGCGGCTACCAGGGAAACCTGGCTCTTACGGCCGCGGCCCCCCAGGATGCGACGGCATACGAGCGTGCCGGGGTGCCGGTGATCTTCCGTCCTTACCTGGATTTAGGGGAGCAGGCCGCCGACACCCTGACCCACGCCATGGATGTCCTGCAGGGAATGGCCGATTGGAAGATCCAGTTCCGGGAGGTGCGCTTGCCCTCGGGATCCATCTATTCGGGACAGTACGTGCAGGACATTCCGCTGCGCTCCCAGACCGGTGTTTCCATTCTGGCAGTGACCAGGGCCGGTCGCCATTACTACGATCCGGAACCGAATTTCCGGATTTATCCGGGTGACCGCCTGATACTGACGGGCGCCCTGGATGATCTCTTGGAAGCGGAGAGGCTGCTCCGGGAGACGGATATTCATGCTGAAACCGAGGCCGGCGACAACATTCGCCTTGAGGAGGTCAAGTTGGGAGCCGCTTCCGTTGTCACGGGGCGTACCCTGGGGGAGACGGCCTTCCGGAAGCGTTACGGCATCAGTGTGATCGGCATATTGCGGGAAGAAAAACTTTTGAAAGCCCCGGGTCCTGATGAGCGACTCCACGCCGGCGACAGGCTCCTCGTGCTGGGCGACGCCGACTCCATCACAGCTTTCCGGGCACATTCGTAGGAAGGGTAAGGCGGTGACGTCCCCCCGATGGGATTGCACCCCAGTTAGGTTTCCGCTAAGGGCTGATAAGTTGCGAACCCCTTGTCAAGCTACAGGCTTGGGCGGGTATTAGTAATTTAAGGCGATCAGGGGTAATCGACAAATATCAATTTTCCGGTGTCAAAACCTGAATTGGCCGCTTTAGCCGTGAGGATAGCTAATGTATCCTTGCTCATTTCCGGGGCTCTGGCCAGAATCCACAAATATGATTTATCCGGGCCGCATATGAGGGCATATTGGTAATCCTCATGGTCGAGTTCAAATACGATATACGAGCCCAAAGAGGGACCAAAAAAAAGAGGCTTTCAGGTATCCTTGATCCGAACCCTTAACGAAATAGGCCTTCCCTTCGGCTTCCTTCCAGGCCTTGTCGTTAAGAGAATAACCGCGATTTAGAACTCTGACCCCGCCGTTGGCCAGCAAACTGTAGTCCGCGGTCACCCGGGTCAAACCGCGCTCAAAAGAATGATCCAGCCTGGCGATTTCGTACCAATGCCATAGATATTTCTCCAACTTGAAATTATCTACGGGTTTTACATTTTCAGGGATTCCGACACACCCCATCAAAATAAACGCCAATATTATCGATATTATTTTCATTTTTTCCTGAAACTTTCGAGCCGTAGGGTCCTATGTGTCAGGCGGTCCCGGACAACGATTCTTCGCACCGTTTTTGTCTCTTGTGCGGGGCCATTGCTACGCATCTGCCTGAGACGACAACCGGAATAATATTTACCCGTTCTTGGCTGCCTGATTCATGCCGAGAGAGCTTTGCATAACCGTGGAAAAACGGTTCGCACGCAACGAATCAAATGTTTTTCGCCATGGCGTGATTGAACTTAACACCTTGTAATGAATAATATTTATACGTTAACCATTCAGAAGCGAAAAAGATTTCTGAGCCGCGGCGAAGCCATTTTTCAAAGGTCACGCCGAAGATATCGCTTACAGCGGTGCCCGTTACTCTGAAATGTACCGTAAATCGACTGGTTGCCCTAAAGTTGATCGAATATAGGCAGATCGAATATATCTGTCAACAGGAGATTTTCCTTCGGAAAGCCAATGTTTATCCGTGGAGCAAATCAGAATCGGTAAAAATGTGGGAGAGTTAATCCAGAGCAAACAAAAAGGGGCTACAGAATAACTCTGTAACCCCTTGATTTTCATGGTCGGGGCGAGAGGATTTGAACCTCCGACCCTCTGAACCCCATTCAGATACGCTACCAAGCTGCGCCACGCCCCGACCGATGGCTAACATCAGGCTGCACCTTTATCATCGAGCACCAGGCCTGTCAAGCGCAATCAATTCTTCCGGCTATGAAAATATCTTGCATTTCCACTCTAAAATTTCGTAATATGTCGCAATGGTTTCCTTGAGGAAAATAATCGCCGTCCAAGCTGCCGCCGGTTTCTCCGGGCTGGCCATACTGTCACTTCTCGGCGCCGCTCCCGCGTGTGCCGATATCTATAAATATGTGGACAAGCACGGCACTATCCATCTGACCAACGTACCCACCGGTTCCCATGTCAATTACGTCCTGGTGTATCGGGAGAAACGGGTCCTTTTCAAAATCACGGCGGCGGATGTTACCAAATACGATCAGATGATCACTCAGACGGCGAAGAAGTATGATATCGATCCGGCCCTGATCAAAGCGGTGATCAAGACTGAATCAAATTTCAACCATCGGGCCGTATCTCCAAAAGGGGCACGGGGCTTGATGCAACTTATGCCATCCACCGCCTATGCCCTGCAGGTCCCCGATTCCTTTCATCCGGAAAGCAATGTCGAGGGGGGCGTCAAGTATCTCCGTTATCTGATGGAGCTGTTCAGAAACGACCTTTCGCTAGCCCTGGCCGCCTACAATGCCGGAGAAAACGCCGTCATCAAACACCGGGGGATTCCTCCCTACCGGGAGACCCAAAACTACGTCCAGCGTGTCCTCAGTCACTACCACCAATTCCGTAACCAGTGACAATGTTGATGTTTATAGTTTATCTAACGCGATGGGCCCGTGCGACCTCTGAAGCGCCACAGGGAACTCCGAAGCATTCAAATCAATTTCGTTTGTTTTCTTGGGTAATTTGAATCAGGTCGGGAGATTCGTTATCAAGCCGGTCCGTCCGGTTAAATGACGCTCGCCATCAAACCGGCCCCTCGACAAATAAATATCTCCGCAGTTTTTCCAAGCGTCTTGCCTTGATACCCTTTATCGCCACCAGGTCTTCCATCTTACGAATGCCTCCGGGTGTAGAGCGGCGTAATTCCAGAATACCCTGGGCCGTTTTTTCACCGAGGCCTGGGATCATGATCAATTCCTCTCTGGTGGCGGTATTGATGTTTACGGGCATTCCCAGGGCCAGACGGGTTGTCCCCTCCATCCGTCCTAAATGCAGGCGGCGGTCGCTGTCGATCCGCACCAAGTCGCCGTTTCTCAACAGCCGCCCGAGATCGGGAGCGGGCGCCGCCGCACTCATATCGATCGATGCGATCCGAGTCAGCAGTTCTGAAAGGGTGGTATTTTCTTGAAGATGATAGATCCCCGCGGCCTGGATTTCCCCGGCGATCTCCACCGCCACCGGACCGTTCTGGGCACCACCGGCGGGGATGGAGAATGGTTTGCGCTGATCCCATTCATACGCCGACATACCGGCATAAATGAATGCGGCAACGGCAAGGATTACCAGCAATCCCTGCCGTTGCCGGTCATTGAGGTTAACTCCGCAACGGTTATTTTTCCAATTCGAAGGCGTCATGAAGAACCATCACCGCCAATTCCGTGTATTTGGCTTTGACGACGCAGGAGATCTTTATTTCAGATGTGCTGATCATCTCGATATTGATGCCTTCTTTGGCCAAAATGGTGAACATTTTCGCCGCCACGCCGGAATGGCTCACCATCCCGACGCCTATAATGGATACCTTGGCAACGCTGTCGTCTATCTCCACCCGCGCCGCGCCGATGTCATTGGCCGCCTCCCGCACGAGCACCGCGGCCTGTTTCACATCCTTGCGGGAGACCGTGAAGGTCAGGTCCGTGAAGCCATCGACACTGGCATTCTGGATGATCATATCCACCATGATATTATGTTCCGCCAATGGCGTGAACAGCCGCGCCGCGATCCCGGGACGATCCGGAACGTTGATTACGGTAATCTTTGCCTGGTCGCGATCATAGGTCACGCCGGATACCACTTCCTTTTCCATCTCCTTGTCCTCCTTGGTCACCAAAGTTCCCCCTTCGTCTGAAAAAGAAGATTTGACATAAATGGGAACTTCATATTTTTTCGCCATTTCCACCGACCGGGGTTGCAGGACCTTGGCTCCCGCCCGGGCCATTTCGAGCATTTCGTCGTAAGAAATCCGTTCCAGACGCCGTGCCTTATCGTATATATTCGGATCCGTCGTATATACCCCATCAACGTCGGTGTATATTTCACAGAGATCCGCCTTAAGTGCCGCCGCCAACGCCACCGCGCTCGTATCGGACCCGCCGCGGCCCAGAGTGGTGATGTCGTTTTCCTCATCGACCCCCTGGAAACCCGCCACGACCAGCACTAATCCCTTCTTCAGCTCCTCCCGCATCTTTCTGGTATCCACCTTGGTGATCCGGGCCTTTTGATGCGCCCGGTCGGTATTGATCTTTATCTGAAAGCCGAGAAACGAACGGGCCTTGTAGCCCAGCCTGTTGAGCACCATGGCCAGCAGGGTCACCGTTACCTGCTCCCCGGTGGCGATCAGGGCGTCGTATTCCCGGGAATCGGGATCCGCCGCCGCCTGATTAGCCAGATTTATCAACCGGTCCGTTTCCCCGGCCATGGCGGATAGAACCACTATTACGTCGTTGCCCGCTTGTTTTGCCTTGATCACCCTTTGGGCGACATTTTCGATGCGTTCCATATTCGCCACCGACGTGCCGCCGTATTTTTGCACCACAAGTGCCATTGCTCAGCAACCTCCCTCTTTCCACAGGTTATTTATCTTCCCGATCAGTTCATTGTTTCCCCTCAGGATCAATTCCCGATCATTTTCTCCCCGATAAGCGAGATATACAAAAAGTGTCCCGGCCGGCAGCAGGGGCAGGATCCTTTCCGCCCATTCTATGACCGTCACTCCCTCTCCGTAGAAGTAATCTTCGTAGCCCATATCTTCCAGATCCTTCACCCCTTCGAGGCGGTAGATGTCGAAATGGTAAAGGGCCAGCCGGCCCTGATATTCATTGATCAGGGTAAAGGTGGGGCTGGTAATGGGATATGCCTCTGGTACGGCCAGTCCACGGGCGATCCCCTGGGTAAGGCAGGTCTTCCCCGTACCCAGTTCACCGACCAGGGCGACGACCTCCCCGGATGATGCTGTCTTCCCGATGATCCTGCCGATCCTCAGTGTCTCTTCAGAACTCTTCGAGATGATCACGCTTTTCATTTTCAGGCTTGCGTCTCCAAAATGACCATCGCCAGCGCCGATTCACGGGTGTGGGTCAGGCTAAGATGCGTCCGGCAAATCGCCCTTTCCCAGACCATCCTGAGGCCACGTTCGGAAAAGGTCAGCCGGGGGTTGCCGACATCGCCCCGAGCCACTCCCACTTCCCGCAGGTCCAGACCCATACCCAAGCCGAGGCCCAGGGCCTTCAGCACCGCCTCCTTAGCGGCAAACCGGGCGGCATAATGTATTGCCGGCATAGCTTTTCCTTGGCAATAGGCTATTTCCTCCGGGGTGTAAACCCTAACCGTGAACCTGTCCCCCCACCGCTGCAGAATCTTTTGCATCCGTGGGACCTCCACCATGTCGATGCCGATACCGGCGATCACGGTCTTCCCTCTCTTATCGCATCGGCTACGGCCGCGGCCTTTTTCGCCGCCCGCACGTCGTGGACCCTTACCATCCGGGCGCCGTTGAGGATGCACGCCGTTACCGCCGCCACGGTCTCATCCCTCAGGCTCTCCGTAGTTTCCCCGGTGATCCGGCCCAGAAAAGATTTGCGGGAAGGACCCATGAGGATCGGCCGGCCGAGGACACGGCATTCCTTAAGCTCCCGGATCAACCTCAGATTGTCCGTGGCGGTTTTTCCGAATCCCAAGCCGGGATCAATGACGATCCGTTCCTCCGTGATGCCCCTTTCCCGGGCATCCTCGATCCGCTCGGCAAGAAATCTGACGATCTCCCCCCACAGGGACCGGTAGGAAAGATCACCGGTCTGCATGTCCCGAGGCGTCCTCCGCATGTGCATGAGGATGACGGCGGCGCCGCTGTCGCTAGCAACCGCAGGCATCTGTTCGTCAAACCTCATCGCACTGATATCATTGATTATCTCCGCTCCTGCAGCGATCGCTTTCCCGGCCACATCCGCCTTGGTCGTGTCGATGGATATCGGAATATCGGTCCGTCCCGCGACGGCGGCAATCACTGGGAGCACCCGTTTCATTTCCTCCTCCGGCGATACCGGCATGGCGCCGGGACGCGACGATTCCCCACCGATGTCGATCACATCGGCGCCTTCCGCCACCAGACGGAGTGCATGGTCCACCGCGCGATTATGGTCAAGGTACCTTCCCCCGTCGGAGAAGGAGTCGGGCGTCACATTAACTATACCCATGACCAGTGTCTTTTCCCCCAGGGTGATTACCCGTCGGGGAGTGATCAACTTCCAGGATTCGCAATCGATTTTTTCGATCAGTCCCGTTAATCTTTCTGCAAGTACCGACAGCCCGAATGGCTGACCGGCGATCTTCACGGCGAACTTGCCCAGTTGTTTCCTCGTGCCCATGAGGACCACATCCGTATCGGGAAGTCGGCAGGACACCGCACCCCGGGCCACGGCGGCATCCCCGCCCACAGCGAGCATTTCCTGCTTGATAATGTTGGCCGCGGGGCAGAAAACCCCCTCCAGGTGTATGTTGAGGTGCTGCATCTTCGGCTGCATGGCCGCGATGCCGTGGGGGTCAACGCCGGCATCTTGAAGGAGGGCAGCGGTCTCGCCGGATTGGTTAACCTGCAAGTCTCTTAAAAACCACATAAGAAAATCATTCAGACTTCTGTATTTTCCGGGTCGGTATCCCGCATGGGAATGCCGATGACGGCATCGATCTCCGTGGCGTTAAGGACCTCTTTTTCCAACAGTTCCGCTGCCAGGCGATTGAGGGCGACCAGATTCTCCGTCAGGAGTTTTTTAGCCTCCTCGTAGCGATCCGAAACGATGCGGGCGACCTCGGTGTCGATCTTCTGGGCGGTCTCTTCACTGTAATCCTTGTGGGTGGCAAACTCCCTGCCGAGGAAGATGGCCTCTTCTTTTTTTCCGTAACTCAAGGGACCCATAGTTTCGCTCATTCCCCATTCGCAGACCATTTTCCGCGCCAGCGCCGTCGCCCGTTCGATGTCGTTGCCCGCTCCGGTCGTGAAATCGTTCAGCACCAGTTCTTCCGCCGCCCGTCCCCCAAGAAGGATGGCGATGCTGTTCAGGAGGTATTGACGGCGATAGGTATGCTTTTCATCAATAGGCAACTGCTGTGTCAAACCGAGGGCCCTGCCGCGAGGGATGATCGTCACCTTGTGGATGGGATCCGTTCCCGGCAGCAGCCTGGCAATCAGGGCATGACCGGCTTCATGATAGGCCGTATTGCGCTTCTCCTCATCGCTGATCACCATGCTCCGCCGCTCCGTGCCCATGAGGATCTTGTCCTTGGCGAATTCGAAATCCGCCATGTTCACCTTCTCCTTGTTGGTCCGGGCGGCGTAGAGGGCCGCTTCATTAATGATATTTTCGATGTCGGCACCGGAAAAGCCCGGCGTCCCCCGGGCGATGACCTGGAAGTCCACATCGGTGTCTATAGGCACCTTGCGGGCGTGGACGGCGAGGATCTTTTCCCTTCCCTTCACGTCCGGCAGGGGAACGACGACCTGGCGGTCGAAACGTCCCGGCCTCAACAGCGCCGGATCCAGAACATCGGGTCGGTTCGTCGCCGAGACGAGTATCACCCCCTCATTGGATTCAAAACCGTCCATCTCCACGAGGAGTTGATTGAGGGTCTGTTCCCGCTCATCGTGGCCGCCGCCGAGACCGGCGCCCCGCTGCCGGCCCACGGCGTCTATTTCATCGATAAAGATGATACAGGGGGCATGCTTTTTCGCCTGGTTGAAGAGGTCCCGGACCCGGGAGGCCCCGACGCCGACGAACATCTCTACGAAATCGGAGCCGCTGATGGACAGGAACGGCACATCCGCCTCGCCGGCAATGGCCCTGGCCAGAAGGGTCTTTCCAGTTCCCGGCGATCCGACCAGCAGAAGGCCCTTGGGGATGCGTCCCCCCAAACGGGAAAACTTTTTCGGATCCCGCAGGAATTCGATAACCTCCTGGAGTTCCGCCTTGGCCTCGTCGATCCCCGCCACGTCTTCGAAGGTCACCTTGTTCGTTTTGTCCGTCATGAGCCGGGCGCGGCTTTTTCCGAAGGCCATGGCCTTCCCTCCCCCGCCCTGCATCTGGCGCATGAAGAATATCCAGACGCCGATAAGAAGCAGCATGGGAAACCAGGAGATGAGTATCGTCATGTACCACGGGGAATCCTCGGCGGGTTTCGCGGCAATGCGCACATTGGCGGCCTTGAGCTTATCGACGATCGTGGCGTCCTTGGGCATGAAAGTCTTGAAATTCTTCCCATCCGTAAGCTTGCCGGTGATATTGTCTCCCTGGATGGTAACTTCCCGTACCTGTCCCCGTTCCACATAGGCGACGAAATCACTGTAAACAATACTTTCCTGTTGTCCCTTGGGCTGGGTAAAAAGGTGATACAGCAAGACGAATACCAGACTGATCACAAGCCACAGGGCGATATTTTTCTGTAATTGATTCAAAAGGATCACTCCCGATACTTGAATTCGCCGCTGAGGCGATGAACCTCCCTTACAATAACCTTGACCTCATTTCAATGGATTTCTATGCCGGCCGCCGGTAATCGATCCGCAAGATCCTTTTTGTTTCCGAAGTAATTTTCAGTTCTTCGTGAATGTATAACCCGGGTATCCAGGCGATCCGCCCGTCGGCCACAATAAGGGGCAACCGCTTGCGCTCCGACCTGCCGATCTTTCCGTCCACGAAGATGTCCTGCAGTTTTTTTTCGCCCGCCATCCCCAGGGGGCGCATTCGATCCCCGGCGCAAAAGTTTCGCACCATGACCGGCATTCCGGTCCGGTCGCCGTCGAGACAGGCCGTGGCCGTAACCTGGACGGCGGTTTCCGGGCGGGAATCGCCGCAATTCGTCCGGGCTTTCGCGCCCGGAAGGGGCCATATCCGCTCCCGGCAACCCTGACGATCCCCCGCCCCATCCCAGCGCCGGAAATCAAAATCCCCGCTGATCCGGAATGTCAGGATGTCCCCCGTCTCCCGAATCGTCAGTTCGCCGGGTATGGTCACCGTATAAGCAAAGGCGAAGTCGTGGCCACCGGCCGCCGGACGGGCCAGGATCAGCCGCCCGTAGTCCCGCTTTGCTTCCAGGCCATGGGGAAGGTGGAGACATCCAGACGGCCGCGGTGCGAAGGCCAGTTCAAGAACCGCTTGGACATGGTGGAAATAAATCCCCTGCTCCGCGTCAGCTAAGCGCTCCAGCAGATGTTTCACGAGCCGGCGGGAAAGGGCGATCGGCTGGGCCCGGATTTTCTCCACTTCCAGGCTGAAACCTTCCGGGGCGACGGCGATGTTCCAAGCCGTCAGGATCCGATTCACCCGACTCTGGAAGAATTCGTCTTCATCCTTCAGGACGGCGGCGGTCCTGGCCAGGGCCAGATCGATGTTCCGGTTGTAATCGCGCCGAATCATCGGCAGCAGATCATGGCGGATTCGGTTTCGCAAGTAACGGCGGTCGTCGTTGGAGCGATCCATGACGCAATCCAGTCCCTCCTGCGTGAGAAATACAATGATTTCATGGCGTTCAATGTGTAGAAAAGGGCGGATATAACGTCCGTCCCGCATTGGGGTCATCCCCTTGAGCCCCTCGGAACCGCTCCCTCGGAAGAGATTCATCAGGACCGTCTCCGCCTGGTCCTGGAGATGATGCCCCAGGGCAATTCGATGCGCACCCATTTTTGCCGCCGCCCGTTCCAGAAATTCGTAGCGTACCGCCCGGGCCATATCCTCCGTCGATCTTCCCGCCGCCTTTTTCCACGCCGGTATATCCGCCCGCTCCACCGTCAGCGGCACCATCCGGCGTGAGCAAAGCTCCCTGACAAAACATTCATCCAGCTCCGCTTCCCCACGGAGGCCGTGATTGAGATGCGCGGCGGCCACGGATACTCCGTAATCCTCAGCCAGCATCTGCAGCGCCGCAAGGAGGGCCACGGAATCCGGCCCCCCGGACAGGGCCACGAGCACCGTATCACCGTCACTGAGGAGGGCGAATTCTTCGATGGCCTTCCGGACCTTCTTCAACATGGTGAAACAAACTCCGAAAATCCCGTCTCAGCAAAATACATCTTTCAGTTCCGCCAGGTTTTCGCAGGTTACATCGGGCCGCAGGGCGAGGAGCCGTCGCCGCTCCCCCAAGCCGTTGAGAAAGGCGCAACTTATAATCCCCGCATTTTTCGCCAGGAGGATGTCGTTGTGACCATCGCCGACGATCGCCGTTTTTTCCCGGGCGATATGGTAACGATCGAGGTAATGATCGACAAGGCGGGCATCGGGTTTGAGGTAGGGCCGGAAATCGCCGCCGATGATGTCATCGAAATAATGGGCAATGCCGAGACTTTTCACTATTTTGACGGTAAACTCGTGTTTCTTGTTGCTGATCACCACTTTTTTCTTCCCCGCGAAATGGGAGAGACATTCCTCCACTCCGGGATACAGAGCCGTTTTGTCCAACATATGCTCGCCGTAATAGGCCCTAAAGATGTTCAGCGCCTCCGCCAGGGCGAAATGATGATTCGTCCCCAGGGATCTACGGATGAGTTCCTGCACCCCGTCGCCGACATAGCTCATGATCAGCTTATGCTCGAGCGGGGCCATCTCCAGCTTCTCCAGGGTATGATTGACGGCGGCGGCAATATCCTGACCGGTATCCGCCAGCGTGCCGTCGAGATCAAAAACAAATAAATCAATTTTTATCATACGTTACTCTATTCATGCAAAATTGTCCTTGACTGTATATAAAACTCGGGTTTGAATGGCAAGCAAATCGAGGAATAATATTTTTTCAAGGAGCATGGATATGGAAAAACGACCCTGGATCAAATATGGGGCCTTCTTGGTCATCGCCCTGTTCATGGCCGTATTCGTTCTGGAACTTGACGCCTATGCCCGGGTGGGCGGCGGCCGTTCCTTCGGCAGCCGCGGCTCGCGATCTTCCTTCAGCACATCCAAACCGTCCCCAAGCCAACCTTCGAGTCCCTCTCGCGGCATGACCAGCCCGTCGTCGGCGGCGCCGCAGTCACCCCAGCAGGGGGGATTTTTACGTACAATGGGCGCGGGACTGGCAGGAGGACTTCTGGGCGGCTTGCTCTTCAGCAGCCTCGGCTTCGGTCACGGCGGCGGTTTTGGCGGCGGCATCGGCCTTTTCGATATCATCCTCATAGGCGGAATCTTGTACGGAATCTACTGGTTCCTTAAACGGCGCCGGCAGCAAGTAGCAACTGCCACCTCACCGGCGTCCTTTTACCAGGCTTCCGGACCGCAAACCCCGGTTTTACCCGGTTACGCCCAACCGGCCGGCGAATCATCCCGGGACGACCATGGCGACGACGGCAGGCAAGGTCTCAGCCACATCCGGCAGATGGACCCACAATTCAACGAAGATAATTTTCAGAACCTCTGCATGGATATCTTCTTCAAGATTCAGGGCGCATGGGCAAATCGGGACATGGCGGCCGCCCGGTCACTTCTCACCGACGAGATGTTCCGGACCCTCCAGAATGAAGCGGAGCAGATGCAACGGGACAAAAAGTTCAACAAGCTGGAAAACATTGCCGTCCGCAGCGTGGAGATCACCGAGGCCTGGCAGGAGGAAGGCCGGGATTACATCACGGTCCGTTTTATGGCCAACCTTCTTGATTACACTGTCTCGGAACGGGGAGAGTTGCTGGCCGGCAGCAAGACAGACCCGGTCAAGTTCGAGGAATACTGGACCTTTGTCCGCCCCTTGGGCAACAACCCCTGGCAGTTGTCCGGCATCGATCAGGGCAGTTAAGTGAAACAGAAAGATAGGATAGCCATTGTCGGGCTGGGCAAGGTGGGAACAGCGATGGGATACCTGTTGAAAAAGGCCGGTTATCCCATCGCCGCAATAGCCGACCGTAATCCCGAGGCATTGGCGAAGGCCCACCCCTATACCGGCGGACGCATTTGCCCAACCATCGCTACCGCGCCCCGGGACGCCGATGCCGTGCTCATCACCACCACCGACGACGCCATAGCCTCCGCCTGCCGGGAGCTCGCCGGCGCCCTCCTCCCCGGCCAGAAGGTTATTCATTGCAGCGGCGCCGGTTCCCTCGATCTTTTGATCTCCGCCCGAGAATCAGGCGCCTTCATCGCCAGTATCCATCCCATCCAGTCCTTCGCCCACGTGGAGGGGGCCATCGACAACATCCCCGGAAGCACCTTCGGGATCACCGCCGGCGAGGAAATCAGGGAGTGGGCCGTGGATTTCGTCCTCGCTCTGGACGGGGCGCCCTTTTTCGTTCCCGACACTGACAAACCCCTTTACCACGCCGCGGCCTGCATCGCCTCCAACTATCTGACCACCCTGCTCTATATGGTCGAAGAAATATATCTGCATCTCGGGCTGAACCGCGAGGAGGCCATTCGCGCCTTCTGGCCGCTGGTCCGGGGAACCTTAAGGAATATCGAATCCCGGGGAACCGTAGAGGCATTGACGGGACCCATTGCCAGGGGAGATATCGGGACGGTGGAAAAGCACCTGCTTGCTTTTCAGGATAAACTGCCTGAATTTCTCCCCTCCTACCGGGCGCTGGGCATAACCGCCACGGATCTGGGACTTAAAAAGCGGAGTTTGACGGAAGAAAAGTCAAACATGATCAAACAACTACTTCAGGGAGGAAAAACATGAGCACACAGGTTCAAATCACCAGGGTGACTACGGCCAAGATTCGGGACATGAAGAAAAAAGGTGAAAAGATCACCATGCTTACCGCCTACGACTATCCCACGGCGGTGGCAATGGATTCCGCTGGCGTGGATATTTTTCTGGTCGGGGATTCACTGGGCATGGTCGTACTTGGCTACGACAGCACGCTGCCCGTCACCATGGAGGACATGCTCCACCACACTAAAGCGGTCTGCCGGGGAACCCAGCGGGCCATGGTGATCGGAGACATGCCATTCATGTCTTATCAGACATCCGTCGCCGAGGGTGTCCGCAATGCCGGCAGGTTTCTCCAGGAAGCGGGAGCACAGGCGGTAAAGTTAGAAGGTGGACGGGAAGTGGCGGAGGTCACGAGCCGCATCGCCGCCGCCGGGATTCCAGTCATGGCCCATATCGGTCTGACCCCCCAGTCGGTCCACCAACTGGGGGGCTACAAGGTCCAGGGCAAGGGAGACAAGGCGGCCCGGCGCCTTTTGGAAGACGCCAAGATCCTGGAAGAGGCGGGGGCATTTTCCATCGTCCTCGAATGCGTCCCCAAGGGTTTGGCCAAAGAAATCACCGCCGCCCTTGAAATTCCTACCATCGGCATCGGCGCCGGGGTGGATTGCGACGGCCAGGTCCTGGTCGTCCACGACATGCTTGGTCTCTTCGAACGGTTCACGCCGAAATTCGTGAAACAATACGCCCGCATCAACGATCATATCCGGGAAGCGGTGGAGAAATACTGCACGGAGGTGAAGAGCGGCGCCTTCCCCGACGACGCCCACTCGTTTATGTAGCAGCCGGCCAAAGGCATGATGCAGGTCGATGATTTGCGTCAGCCACGGTCACAAATGATCCGTAATCCGACGTTCACACCGCCCCGCAGCATTTTTGCGGGGCGGTTTTTCATGATCGGCCCCGCATTAAGCTGCGGGGTATCCAAAACGGCAAGGAAAGAAGTGCGCTTCAGGCAATATAACCCTGAAATATTCAATCTTTTCCCGCGGTGCTTAATCACGGCTGTCGTGGCTTTTTTCCCATTCCGACCGCGATCTGTTTGGCCCTGCCGAACGATGTGGTATTCACGATCATCTTTCCCGCCGGGGTCGTAGCGGCCAGTTCGTGCATCTGTTGCACCCTTTCCTCGCTGGGCGGATGGGTGCTCATGGCATCGGAGAGACTCTTGGAAATCCCGCCACCCCCTTTGGAGGCGCTTTTTTCCATCGCCAGAAGTTTTTCGTAAAATTTCCCTACGTGGTCCTTGTCGTATCCCGCCCCCACGGCGTATTTAAATCCAAGGCGGTCGGCCTCCATCTCGTCCTCCCGGGAATTTACCAGGAAGGTGTACTTCTGGGCCAGCATTCCTCCGCCTGCTCCTACCGCTCCTCCCAGGAGTGCCGCTTTGGCATGGCAGGCCGTGTCGTCGGGACCGCAGATCATCCTGCCCAGACCGTAGCCTACGGCGGCGCCCAAGACTGCCCCGCCGGCGGCGTACATCCAGGTCTTTTTACCTTCTTTTTCCATGGCGTACATCCGCTCGGCGGAATGGCGGGCGACAACGTGACCGATCTCGTGGGAGATCACCCCGGCAAGTTCCGCCTCATTAGACGCCGCGGCAATGAGCGGTGCCGTAACGAAGATCTTTCCAGCCGGCATGGCAAAGGCGTTGACGTCCGTTACATCCACCACGGTGAAGTCATAGTGATAGGGATTGCCCTCCAGGTTGTTCGCCTTGACGATCTTCATCCCTAAATCGGACACATATTTCTGCAGTTCCTTGTTCTGTGCCGGAGGATAGTCCTTCAACATCTTCGGGAGGGCTTCCTCGGTGAGGCGCCGTTCATCCGCCACGGTCATGCCGGTTTCCTGACCTACATTGCTTCCTTCCCGATAACGGGAACTCTGGGTGGAGGCGCAGGAGACAAGCGCCGCCACCAATAGAATCAATATGCAAACCAATCTTCTTTTCATCGCCATTTCACCTCATAAAATTCGTCCCGATCATTCATGCCCGAAGACCGCCATGAATAATTCCGACATCGGCTATTTCTCCCTGCCACGGAATGGCTGCTCTCGCCACTAAAAAAGTGCATCATTCTTTGGCAGCCTCGGATAAAACAAATAGTCTCAATCAACTGGCCCGGCCGCCGTTCTTCATACCCGGACCGTGATCCCCCGGTCCCGAAGATATTCCTTGACCTGGCGGATGCTGAAGGTCCGGAAATGAAAGACCGACGCCGCCAGCAGGATGGAGGCGCCCCCCTTGACCACGGCGTCGCAAAAATGCTCCAGTTTTCCCGCCCCTCCGGAAGCCACTACCGGCACCGTCACAACGTCGGCGATGGCCCGGATGAATTCCAGGTCATAGCCCGTGAGGGCCCCATCGCCGTCCATGCTTGTGGGCAGGATCACCCCCGCCCCCAGTTCCTGACATTGTCCGGCCCAGGCAATGGCATCCTTCCCCACCGGCCTGGTCCCCCCCGCCACTACCAGTTCGAACCCCGACGGCAGGGCTGGGTTGCGCCGGGCGTCGATGGCCACGGTGATCTTTTCCAAACCGAACTTCTTCGCCGCCTCCCGGACCAACTCGGGATTCCGGACCGCGGCGCTGTTCATGGAAACGGCGCTCGCCCCGGCGGCCAGGACCATTTCTATATCGTCCAGGCTGTCGATGCCGCCGCCCACCGTGAGGGGGATGGTAATGACGGCGGCCACGCTCTTGACCCATTCGAGCCTGGTCTTGCGGTTCTCCACCGTCGCGGCTATGTCCAGCATGGCCAGTTCATCCGCCCCCTCTCGTTCGTAGAAGGCGGCGTTCTCCACGGGATCTCCGGCATCGCGGATATCCACGAAGTGCACCCCCTTGACCACCCGTCCCTCTTTCATGTCCAGACAGGGCATGATTTTTATTTCTTTCATCTACTCGTCCTTTCTTGATGGCTGTTTTTCCCGACATAGCAGATTGGGCAGGACCTTTCAACGGACATCACGGCAGGCTGTCACGGAAGACGGCTATACACGCCCAAGGCCGCCCATCACCCCAGTCCTGTCTCATTTTTCCGCCACGACTTTTTTCAACGGTTTGACCATTTCCTTTTCCAGCACCTTGAGAAATTTCTTCCGAAACGGGGGAATCTTCGTCAGGAAGGTCATCATCATATTTGTTCGACGGGTCTTGAAATCCTTCTGGGGAAAATCATAATACCCGTGGCGCTTATAGTAACGATGATCCGCCTGAAAGACAAAACGGAGCCTCCCCCAGACCTCGTCACGGAAGATCTTCATGCCCCCCACGCCAAGATAATCCCGAGGCTGCACATAGCCCTGCTCCGCCAGGTGCACGACCCTCCGGGCCAGTTCCCGAAGCAGAGCGTCGATCCGTGGCGAATCCCCCATCTCATCGTTTACCATCCCGACCGTATTGGCCCCGTTAAACTGGGCATAGGCCGACAGTATCTCCGTCAGATTGGGAAGCTGCCCCAGGGGACCGGAGATAATCCAGGCAATTTGCTTGTCTTTCAGAGTCGGGGTGTGGGTGTTGAAAAAGGACCGGTCAAAGAACTGCTTCCATCGCGCCGACAGGTAACGGTCCCTGATTTCTCCTGCCATGATTATGATGTCAGCCTTTTTAACCTTTTCGTTGTAGAAATGGATATAGCCGTCCCGGCCCTCGTACTGGCATACATTGTCGATGCCGCACCGGCAGCAGCCCAGGCACCCCCCCTTGATGTCGATGTCCGCCAAGGAGATCACCTCCACCCCCCCGGAGTAATTTCCCACGCAGGCCCGGATCATTTTCTGCAAATTGGCGCCTTCACGGGCTTCGTCACAAAGCGCCAGGATCTTCCTGCCGCCGGGATCAATGTCCTGGAGCGGCGGAACCGGTTCATATACGAAGGAACTACGGCGCAGAGGCGGGAAGTGTGGCGCCGTCGGGATCCCGCCGGCCACCGCGGCGAGGAAGTTCTCTCCGCAATGGAGGAAACGCGCCCGTTCCCTGCTCCGGACCAGATCATACATCTCCGCTGAATAATGTCCGAAATAATTCATTCCCAGATCGTCACATATCCCATGTATGTAATTGTGGGCCGTATGGTCGAAAAAATGCACGGAAGTGGAAAGGGCCAGGGCATATTTACCCCGGAAGGCATCCTGCCGGCCGCTGGCAAATATCAATTCGATGAAACGTTTGTACTGGGAGCAGACCAAACAGTAATAGAGGGGAAAGGACCAGATGACCGCCTCGGCGGCGGCGACTTGGTTCATGATGCCGCCGAAGGCCCGTTCATCCCGCTCCAGTTTTCCGATCTGCCTGGCCACGGGGAAGATCCGGTAGTCATGCTCCGGATGGATCTTTTGCAAATAGCGCACATACTGGAGGGTAACGCTGTCCTCCCCTTTGGGGCTTCCGTTCAACACCGCTATGATCACGTTGATTCACCTCATTTTTCCCGGAGCAATTGCCGTTGCCCGCCATTAAACGCAACGAGCAAATTCCGCTTTCATGTTCAATGTATAAATATGATATTATTAACAAATCTCTTCATCGCCGCCGCCACCTCGTCCCGTGCCTGGTGGTGGGGAATATGTCCGCACCGGGGGATGAGGAAACCCTCCACTGAACCGGAGACCCGGCGGACAATGGATTGCACCTGATCCGGTGTCCCGTAGGGATCTTCTTCCCCCTGAATGGCCAACACCGGACAGCTAATGCGGGGCAACAGCTCTTCGATATTCCATTCCCGGAAGGCGGGCGCCAGCCATGTTTCGGACCACCGGCGGAAAACCTGATCGGTTCGATCGCCGTGATACCGCGCCAGCCGCGCGGGGAGATCCGTCTCCTCATAGGCGGTGACGGCGGTGCGGATCCCCGCCAGGGTGACCTCCTCCACAAACACATGGGCGGCCTCGGTAATGATACCCGCCGTCCGTTCCGGGGACATCGCTCCAAAGATGAGGGCGATGGATCCCCCATCGCTATGGCCGATGAAGATCGCCCGGTCGACGCCAAAGTGTTTCAGGACTTGTGGGAGAGATTCCCGGGCCTCTTGATGGAGATAACCTCCATTGCCTTTTTCCTCGCAGGCCTCGGAGTTTCCGTAACCCCAGCGATCGTAAACGAGGCCCGGCAGGCCGGTTTCTCCGCAGATCGCCGCCGGAAAATCACGCCATTGTCCCACGCTCCCCAGTCCTTCATGGAGAAAGACAAGCCATGGCCGCCCTTGATTACTGCCGCCGGCCCAACCGCTGGCTAAGACATGGTCGTTTGGTTCTGTTTTTTCCTCTGCTTCCATTTCCTCTTGGTCAACGCCTTTCCGTCGCCCCATGCACGCTTCCCCAATTTCGCCTGTTCCCCGCGGCAGACGGGGATGCTCATCCTCTTTACCATCTCCCTCGTTGTACCGGAGGGGGCGGATGACCTCCCCGGCCAGACGCCGGCCTGCAGCCCGGAAAAAGACCTGCTCCCGGTGAAGACCCCCGGCAGTTAAGATCAGGCATTGCCGGCTGTCGGTGGATTCTTTCATGTTGAAACTGCTCTCCTTCATCATTTTCCCTAATGTGCCGCTCTTAAGTAACTTGACTAGCATCACTACACGACAAGGCGCCATAGTGGGAGTGGATCGTTACAGAATCTCAATAATCCGACGATTAAGGGGATTCGCCTGTGAACCATTCCGTGTTTGATATTTCTAACATTTAAGCCTTATGTCTTCAACCGGAATTTGCCCATGTTCTGGTTTTATAAAGAGGAAAAGACCTTGCGGGGAAAACATAAATTTGTCATAATGGGGTCGTTTTCAAAATTATCAAAGGAAATGACCATGAATACAATTTTTCGTAAAATTGTCGTGATCGCATTTCTTTTTGTCTTCGTTCCACTCTTTGTCTCCACCCTCATGGCGTTCCAGCCGGCGGCAAAACCCCGGATCATGGTCCTGGCCACCGGCGGCACCATCGCGGGGGCAGCGCCGACGGCCACCCAGACCGTTGGTTACCAGGCCGCCGTGCTGCCGGTGGGCGAAGTCCTGGCCTCCGTGCCGGACCTGGTTGGGATCGCCGACATCCAGGGGGAACAGGTAGTGCAAATCGCCAGTGAAAACATGAACCCCGACATCTGGATGAGGATCGCCCGCCGGTGTGAGGAACTGCTCGGCCGGGACAACGCGGATGGGATCGTCATCACCCACGGGACCGATACTCTGGAGGAAACGGCCTTTTTCCTCAATCTGACGCTGAAGAGCCGCAAACCCGTGGTGCTGGTGGGAGCCATGCGGCCCGCCACCGCCCTGAGCGCCGATGGGTCATTGAACCTGTACAATGCCGTGGCCACGGCGGCGAGCCCTATTGCCCGGGGCCAGGGTGTCCTCGTGGTCATGAACGACACGATCAATGCCGCCCGGGAAGTCACCAAAACCAGCACCTTCAGCGTCGAGACCTTCCGATCGCCGGATTTGGGGGCTCTCGGATACGTCCAGAGCGGCCGGGTGCATCTTTACCGTGGCCCTTCCCGTAGGCATACCACTGACACACCATTCTACCTCAGGAACATAGACAAGCTACCGAAAGTCGAGATCCTGTATGGATACGCCGGCAGCGGAACCGCGGCCGTGGAGGCCGCCGTCAAGGCCGGCGCCGCCGGTATCGTTTATGCCGGTACGGGGAACGGCTCCCTTCCCGAGGCGGCAAAAGCCGCGTTGGCATCAGCCAGAAAGAAAGGAGTATTCGTTGTCCGGAGTTCCCGGACCGGCAGCGGCATGGTGTCTCGTAACGGCGGGGTCAACGATGATGATCTGGGTTTCATCGCCGCCGACAATCTTAACCCCCAGAAGTCAAGGATATTGTTGATGCTCGCCCTTACCGCAACCCGGGACGCCAAGGTCATTCAACAGTTCTTCGACGGCTATTGATGAACACGCTGATTCGTCGGCAATTATTACCCTTCTGACAAACATGTTTTATAAGGTACGATGATGAAACTTGATCTCCTCTCCAGCCCCCTGCTGACCGACCTTTATCAGTTGACCATGCTCCAGGGTTATCTTGATAAGGGCATGACCGGGGAGGCGGTATTCGAATTTTTCGTCCGCGACCTGCCACGGGAAAGGGGCTTTCTTGTCGCCTGTGGATTGGAAACCCTGCTGGCATGTCTCGAATCGATGCGGTTCCGGGAAGACGAAATAGATTACCTGATCGGAACCGGCCGGTTTTCCGGCCGGCTCATCGATTATCTCCGGGGATTTCGTTTTTCCGGAGATGTTTACGCCCTGCCGGAAGGAACGGTCTTCTTCGCCCGTGAACCAGTGGTGCGCATCGTCGCCCCGCTGCCGATGGCACAATTCATCGAGACGCGGCTGATCAATATCCTCCAATACGAAATTCTCATTGCCAGCAAGGCGGCCCGCTGCTTCCTCGCCGCCGGCGATCGGGCCATACTCGTAGATTTCGGTCTCCGTCGGGCTCACGGCGCCGAGGCCGGTCTTCTGGCCGCCCGGGCATCCTATATCGCTGGCTTCAGGGGTACATCGACAGTCATCGCCGAGCCGCTGCTGGGCATCCCCGGCTACGGAACCATGGCCCACTCCTTCATCCAGGCCCACCATAGTGAGCTTGACGCCTTCATTGATTTCTGCCGGAGCAACCCCGGCAATACCACCCTGCTCATCGACACCTACGACACCCTCACCGGCGCCGCCAGGGCCGTAAGCGCCGCATCCCTCCTGACCCGGGAGGGAATCCAGGTAAACGCCGTCCGGCTGGACAGCGGCGATATCTTTACCCTGTCAAAAGCGGTCCGGAACATTTTGGACCGAGGGGGCTTCCCCGGAATCAAGATCTTTGTCAGCGGCAATATGGACGAGTTCAGTATCCAGGATCTGCTTACCCAGGGGGCGCCCATCGACGGTTTTGGTGTGGGCACGAAGCTTGACACTTCCGCCGATGTCCCTTATCTGGAATGCGCCTACAAACTCATGGCCTATGAAGGCAGGCCCCGATTGAAGAAATCGCCGGGCAAGGTCACTCTGCCCGGGGCCAAACAGATCTATCGCCGGATGGAAAACGGAATCATGAAGGGTGATATACTTACCGTCGCCGTGGACTCCGCCCCCGGTACCGCACTGCTGAAGCAGGTCATGGCCTCGGGAAGGCGTATCGAAGACCCTCTAAATCTGAACGCCATCGCGGCCGCTGCACGATACCAATTCGAAACCCTGCCCCCTCATTTTCGTCAACTGGCCACGGCGCCGCCATATCCCGTCGTCATCGCACCCGCCCTTGTCACTTTGGCCAGGGAAACCGAAGCCGCGGTCGCCTCCGGCTGAACGCTGGGGGTTCCTGATGTCTCTTTTCTGAATCCCCGGGCATATTGTCCGTCATTAATTGCCATATTAGGTGATTTTGGTTCAAATGCAATTTATTGGATGAGAGCTTTGCATAACTGCGGATAAATGGTTCGCAAGCGGCGAATCAAATGTTTTTCGCCGTTTCGTAATTGAACTTAACGCTTGGTAATGAATAAGGTTTATACGTTACCCATTCAGAGGCGAAAAAGATTTCTGAGCCGCGGCGAAGCCATTTTTCAAAGGTCTCTGGATATGGATAAACACCTTTTCAGACGGTTCAAAAAGGTTCATGGGAACGGATGACATCAGGCCATTTTCCGCCATGTTATTCAACACTCCTCTGCGTGAACACAACGGACGAACAACAAAAACTACTACTCATTAATCAGGATTAACGTGTCTTTACCCTGGAGGTTCCTGCTTCGTAATGTAAAGCACGACCATATATGGTCGTAAAAACCAGATTTGATTCTGTTTTATACAGTAACTCTTTACAAGTGGAGGAAAAAAGAGTAGTTAAGGCGGCGCTTTCGGCAAAATCAGCAGGAATAGGGCAAGGAGTCGGCAAATGAACGGGCTGCCGGGATTCGACAACGAAAAGTACATCCGGGAACAGACGGTGGAGATCCTTGAACGCGTCGCGAGGTTCCAAAACAAGCTTTATCTCGAATTCGGCGGCAAGCTTCTCTACGACTATCACGCCGCCCGGGTCCTGCCCGGCTACGACCCCAACGTTAAGATGCGGCTTCTCAGGGAACTCAAGGATCAGGCCGACGTCCTGCTGTGCATCTATGCCGGGGATATCGAAAGAAAAAAAATCCGGGCCGATTTCGGCATCACTTACGATGCCGACGCCCTGAAGCTCATCGACGATTTGCGCAGTTGGGACATCCCCGTCCTCGGCGTGGTGATCACCCGTTTCGACGGCCAGCCGGCGGCCATACAATTCCGAAACAAACTGGAGCGACGGGGCATCGCCGTTTTCACCCACCGCTTCACCAAAGGCTATCCCACGGACGTGGAGATCATCGTCAGCGACGAGGGCTACGGCGTCAATGCCTGCATCCCCACGGAAAAGCCCCTGGTCATCGTTACCGGACCGGGTCCGGGGAGCGGCAAGATGGCCACCTGCCTATCCCAGCTATATCACGATTACAAACGCGGGCTGAAATCGGGATACGCCAAGTTCGAGACCTTCCCCATCTGGAACCTGCCCCTGAAACACCCGGTGAACGTGGCCTACGAGGCGGCCACCGCCGATATCAGGGACTTCAATCTCATCGACCCGTTCCACCTCGAGGCCTACGGCGAGGCGGCGGTCAACTACAACCGGGACGTGGAGGTATTTCCCGTCCTCCGGCGCATCCTGGAAAAGATCACCGGCGAACCTTCCTTTTACCGTTCCCCAACCGACATGGGGGTGAACCGCGCCGGTTTCGCCATCGTCAACGACGCCATCACCCGGGAAGCTGCCGAGATGGAGATCATCCGTCGCTACTTCCGTTACCGGTGCGAGTATGTCATGGGCTTCGCCGACCGTGAAACCGTCCAGCGGGTTGAGCTTTTCATGAAGGATTTCAAACTGTTGCCGGAAGAGCGCCGCTCCGTGGTTGTTTCCGCCCGGAACGCCGCGCACCAGGCCCAGGAACGGGAAAAGGGAGACGCGGGAATCTTTTGCGGCGCCGCTCTGGAATTGAAGGACCGCGCCATCATCAACGGGGGCAATTCGCCCCTCCTCCACGCCGCCTCCAGCATGGTCATCCATGCAATCAAACACCTGGCCGGGATCCCCGACAAGATCAAGCTCCTGCCCCCCCACATCACCGATTCCATCAAGACCCTCAAGACGGACATCCTCAAGGAAAAATCCGTAAGCCTCGATGTGGAGGAGACCCTCATCGCCCTGAGCATCAGCGCGGCCACCAATCCCGCCGCCCAGTTGGCCCTGGCGAAGCTCAAAGATCTCAAGAACTGCGAGGCCCACATGACCCACATCCCTACACCGGGGGACGAGGCTGGTCTCCGCCGCCTGGGGATCAATATGACCACCGATCCCTTCTTCGCCACCAAAGACCTGTTCATCGCCTGAGAGACAATCTCCGGTTTGAATTGCGGGTAGGGATCAACCCGATCGTCTCCGACGTTTCCCCCGGTGCAAATCGGAAAGCTCCAAAATAAATCGCGGGGATGACATGATTGCGGTTATTTTCGTTCAAAGGCGTCTTTTTCTTCCATAAGCAATCCCTAATTTCTTCATCCGGCTGCGGAGGGTGCTGGGGTTGATTCCCAGCAGGGCCGCCGCCCCACGGGGGCCATGGACAATACCGTCGGTTGCCGTCAGGATCCGTTCGATATGCCGGGCGCTGACGTCATCGAGACGGAGGGCCTCGGCCACCGGCAAGCGGGGGGAGTGATGTGCCGGTCCCTCTCCCGCCGCCGGCCCTGAAAGATTGAGGAACTTAAGCGGTCCCTCCTGGGTCAGGATCATCTCCCTTTCAACGACATTCTCCAACTCCCGGACGTTTCCCGGCCAGCGGTAATTCATCAGGCGATTCACCGCCCCCGGGTCCAGTTCAGGGACTGCTGGCAAATTCAACTCCCGGGTCTTCTTGTTGATGAAATAGAAGGCCAGCGACGGGATGTCGCCTTTTCGCTCCCTGAGCGGCGGGATACGGATGGGAAAGACGTTGATACGGAACCAAAGGTCCTCCCGGAACCGACCATCCCGCACCATATCCGTCAGGTTGCGGTGGGTGGCGGCAATAATGCGGATGTCCAAGGGGATGGATTTGGAACCGCCCACCCTTTCGATTACCTTTTCCTGGAGGACCCTCAGCATCCTGATCTGCGCCGGGAGGGGCAATTCGCCGATTTCATCAAGAAAGATCGTCCCCTGATGACCGCGTTCGAAACGCCCCCGCTTGGCCTCGACGGCGCCGGTAAAGGCCCCCTTCTCGTGGCCAAACAGCTCGCTGTCGATGAGCGTTTCGGGAATGGCGCCGCTGTTGACCGTAATGAAGGTTCCCTTACTCCGGGCGGACAGACGGTGAATGGCCCCGGCCATGACCCCCTTACCCACCCCGGTTTCTCCCAGGAGCAGAACCGGGCTTTCCAGGGGAGCAACCTTACGGATCATTTCCATGACCTCCTTCAGCCCGAAGTCCGTACCGATGATCTCACCGGTGGACATGCTGAAAAGTTCCTGGCGCAGGTAGCGGTTATCGTCCGTAAGCCGGTCCTTTAGGCGGAGCACCTCCAGATGGGTGAGGGAATTGGACAAGGCCAGGGCAAAAGGTTCGTTAAGCAGCGCCACGAGGCAGGCATGCTCCTCCGTATAGCGGTCGAATCCATCCGCCGTCAATGCCAGGGTCCCCAGTCGCTCTCCTTCGATAATTAGACGCATGAGTAGGGATGAAGATTGCGGCACGTTAAGCGAAGCCGCCAGCTTCTTCACCACCGGATCATTCTCGGGGCGGTTGACGATGCGGACGTTGGGCACCCCGGGCTGTTCCAGACTGGCGCGCCCTTCCCGGTCCAGGGGGGTCACCTTGTCGAGGGTCTTGCCGCCGGTGGGTGTCACCTCGGCAATGGTCTGTACCGCGCCAATTCTTGTATCATAGAGGTGCAGGTAGATCCGGTCTACTGGCAGGACCCGGATAAAGTAATCCAGGGAGCGGCGGATCGCCGTCTCTATATCAAGTGAACTGCATATCCGCATGGTCAACTGGCGGAAGAATTCATTTTCATCGATCATCAGGCGCCTCCTTTTGCGACATCTCGCAATATAACACAACCCTTGCGAAATGTCGCAACGTATTTTGCGATTATTCGCAATGATTCTTCATGCATCGTGGATATATAAGATTTTATTTATTTTATCTCTTGGCACACCCTATGCTATGATTCATGACAACGTGACCGGAGGCTACAATAATGAAGTGGGTGGAAATAATCAAACTGCGGGTAGCTGAAAACACCCGGGAATCACTCCTCCGGCGGCTGACGGAACATCTGGCCGACATGAATCAAGCGGGTGGATTAACGGAGATAAGGCTTTTCCACAACGCCGTGGTGAACAGTGATCTCAGCATTCATCTCTACTGGGAAACAGCGCGGATCGAAAGACAGGGAAGCACCCCCGGTCTTTGCCTGATCCACGTCTTCAAGGCCTACGGACTGATTTCCCACTCCATATGGATTGAATCGGCAGGCGGTGGAAATCTTGAGCTGGCTTTGAATTGAATAGTCAAAACTTTCGTTTGCGGCCGATGGCGATAGAAAGCAGGAACCAGCAATTAAGGAACAGCGATGATAGATGGCGAGAGGGTATCGTTAAGCGGGAACCTTAAGCCCTGAGGCGAAGCTTGGCCGGTTAACCGGCCAAATCTATATATGCAAAACAAGACGCGAGGAGCAACGATGAAGAAATTCGGTTCTGACAAACTCAACCAGCAGGTCCTCCAGGCAGGATTGTGCATCGGCTGCGGCGCCTGTATCGATCTCTGTCCCTACTTTCGCTCCCACCGGGGAAGAACGGCACAATTGTTCCCCTGTACCAGGGAAGAGGGACGCTGCTTCGCCTACTGCCCTAAAACTGAGGTGGACCCGGACGCCCTTTCCCGCTTTCTTTTTGCCGCTCCCTATAACGGCGACCCCCTGGGAACCCGGCGGAGCGTCCACATCTCCCGGGCCGGCGACCGATTAAAAAAACAGCGCTTTCAGGCCGGGGGAACCGTTACCGCTCTCGCCTATTACGCCCTTCGGACCAAACGCATCCGGGGGGCCATCCTCACGGGACACGAAGGTCTCCTTCCCATCCCCCGCCTGGCGACCAGACCGGCGGCGGTTTTCGGCAGCAGCCTGTCCAAATACGCCGCCGCCCCTACCCTGTCCGCCCTGAACCGGGCCATCGCGGCCGGATACGGAGAACTGGGAATCGTAGCCACGCCGTGCCAGGCGGCCGCCGTGGCCCAGATGCGGATGAACCCGTTGGAACGTCCGTCTTTTCAGGACCCTGCGGCGCTGGTAATCGGCCTGTTCTGCACCTGGGCCCTCGATTTCCGGCAGTTTGAAGCCTTCCTCGCCGCCCGGGTACCCTTACGGGATATCGTCAAGGTCGACATCCCCCCGCCCCCGGCGTCCGTACTGGAGGTTTATCTCCGGGACGGGAAGCAAGAGTTTTCCCTCGAGGAGATCCGGCCGCTGGTCCCCGCCGGCTGCGGGCACTGTTTCGACATGACCTCCGAATTTGCCGATGTCTCCGTAGGGGTCCTCGAAGGCCGGCCGGACCGCAACACCCTCATCGTCCGCACGGAACGGGGTGAGGAAATCGTCCGGGAAGCGGAAAAGGACGGTTATCTCATCCTGGAAGACATTCCGGCGGAGAATCTGGCCCATCTCCTGTGGGCAGCGGCCAACAAGAAACAGCGCGGCGTCCGCCGCTGTCTCGAAACGGGAAGGCTCAACGGGGAGGAAGGCGCGGCCTGCCTCCGCCTGAACAAGGAAACTCTAAAGCTAATCATGAAGAACACGCCTGACGCCCCGACATCTCCGCACCCCCGGGGGGAAGAGCGGCAGGAAAGCGGTTTTTCGCGGACAGACAAGGAGGCGTCATGTCTTACCTGATTGATGAAGGACAAAATATCCAGCATCTCCTCATGGGCAACGAGGCTATCGTCCGGGGCGCTCTGGAGGCCGGCGTCAACATCGCGGCCGGTTATCCCGGCACCCCCTCGTCGGAGATCATCGAGAGCTTTTCAAAGGTTGCCAAAGAGCGCAATCTTTACGTGGAATGGTCCACCAATGAAAAGGTGGCCGTGGAAGTGGCGGCGGCGGGCTCATTCGCCGGCCTGCGCTCCCTCTGCGTCATGAAGCAGAACGGCGTCAACGTGGCCTCAGATTTTCTCCTCCATCTGGCCAGTTCCGGCACCCGGGGGGGAATGCTGCTCGTTTCCTGCGATGATCCCGGCGCCCTTTCCAGCGTCAACGAGGGGGAATCGCGGCTCTTTGCACGGCTCCTGGAGATCCCGCTGCTGGAACCGGGAGATATTCAGGAGGCGAAGGACATCATTCCCTGGGCCTTTGCGCTCTCCGAACAGATCCGGAACATCGTCATGATCCGGAGCGTCACCCGTCTGTCCCATGCCAGCGGCAACGTCCGCTTCGGACCCCTGCCGGACACCGCCGCCCAAGCGGCTTTCCACTACAACGGGCCGCTCCTCGATCCCGACACCGGACCGGTAATCAGCATGATTCTTGCCGCTCCGGAGCTGCAGCACGGACCGCAACTGGCAAAGCTGAAAAAGGCGGCGGAGATTTTTGAGACCTGTCCTTTCAACACCTACACGGGACCGGAAACTCCGGAACTGCTCATCATCACGAGCAGCGCCTGCTCCCTTTACAGCCGGGAGGCGGTGGCGATTCTGGGCCTGGAAGAACGGGTGGGCATCCTCAAACTGGCGACGACCTGGCCCCTGCCCCTGCGGCTCCTGACCGGACATCTCACCCGGGCGGCGCGGATACTGTTCGTGGAGGAGGTGGCCCCCACCCTGGAGGACCATGTCAAGACCATCGCCGCCGAAACGGCAGCCGAGATTGGCGTCAAGACGTTCTACGGCAAGAAATCGGGCCATCTGCCCGCCGTAGGGGAGCTCAACCCCGACCTCGTCATCAACGCCCTGACGGCGCTGCTGTCAATCCCCTACGCGCCCCTGACCACTGAGTTTGCCGGAAAGCTCAAGGAACTGGCAGACAACTACGCACCGCCCCGGGGGATGACCTTCTGCCCCGGCTGCCCCCATCGCGCCTCCTACTGGTCCATCCATAACGCCCTGGAACTGGACGGCCGCCGGGGATTTGTCTGCGGCGACATAGGCTGCTATGTCATGGGCACCCTCCCCGCCGGCTTCAGCACCGTCAAGACCCTCCACGCCATGGGGTCGGGCAGCGGCATTGCCAGCGGCTTCGGCAAGCTCAAACACTTCGGCATGGATCAGCCCGTCCTGTCCGTCTGCGGCGACTCCACCTTCTTCCATGCCGCCCTCCCGGCCCTGGCCAACGCCATCCACCAGCGGTCGCCCTTCACCATGGTCCTCCTGGACAACCGGGGTACGGCCATGACGGGCTTCCAGCCCCATCCTGGCTCCCCGGCCAACGTCCTCGGCGATCCGGCCCCGGCGCTGGATATGGAAAAGCTTTGCCGGGCCATGGGGGCCAAGGTGGAGGTGAGCGACCCCTTCGATCTGGACCGGACCCAGCAGAAGCTCAACCATCTACTGGAATATGCCGAAGGCACGAAGGTCCTCATTCTTCGCCAGGCCTGCGCCCTGAGCCCGGAGCGGCGGGGCAAGAAGAAATATGAAATCTCCGTGGACGAGTCGCGCTGCCGCGGGGAGGACTGCGGCTGCAACCGGATCTGCACGAGGATCTTCGGCTGTCCGGGCCTGGTCTGGGACCGGGAGAAAAAGGTCAGCCGGATTGACGACATCATCTGTGTCGGCTGCGGCGTCTGCGCCGACATCTGCCCTGCCGGGGCCATTGTCAGAAAGGAGATTGCCTGATCATGTCCGACGTGCGACTTGCAAAAGACCCTTACAACATCATCATCACCGGGGTGGGCGGTCAGGGAAACGTGCTGGCCTCCCGGCTCCTGGGCGGCATGCTGGCGGAAAAAGGATTTCTGGTCACCATCGGCGAGACCTTCGGGGCCTCGCAACGGGGCGGCTCGGTCATGAGCCACCTGCGGGTCTCCGGGAAGGCCGTGAGCAGCCCCCAGATCCCTCGGGGACGGGCGGACGTCGTCGTTTCCCTGGAACCGGTGGAAGCCGTACGCGTCGTTGCGGGCTACGGCAACCCCGACACGGTCTTTTTGACTAATACCCATCCCATCTATCCCGTGGGAGTGATCAAGGGAGATTTAGATTACCCGCCCCTTGAGGCGTTAAAAACAGCGGTCCGCGGTCTCTTCCCGGCGGCATACTTCATCGACGCCACGGCCCGGGCGGTGGCCCTGGGAAATCCCATCCTGCTGAACATTGTCATGCTCGGCGCCCTGGGACGCCTGAACATTGTCCCCTTCCATCGGGAGGATTTTCAGGAAGCCATCGCCCGGCGCCTCCCCCCGGGCCAACGGGACATCAATCTCAAGGCCTTCGACGCCGGCCACGACATGATCCGGAATGACTGATTCTGAAAGGGCGGGAGGCCCCCCCCGCCCCCGATCGATGAACGCGCTTCCCCCGCGACTGATTATTGGAATCCGTCCTCCGGCGCCAAAAGAAAAGCCGGGGCGTCAGGAAGGCCGCGGTGATAATCCATAATTATCCGTCATTGTTGTACCTGACAGGTGATCATCCGTAATTATCCTGAACAGACCCCCGGCTGTTTCGGGGGAGTCCAATAGATTGACGGTTCCGGGAATAGATCCATGAGCAATTGATTATCCGGTTTTCCCACTCCGGATTGCAAATGTCGATCCGCTCGTATATAAGGCGGTACGCCATTCAAGAAAGGATACCGCCCATGAGCCTGAAAACAGGAACCCTGACCTTTACGCGCCTTCGCGTCGCCGCTCCCCTCCCGGTTGATTTTTCCACCGCCTTTGACGACCGCGTCAAGGCATTCGCCTTTCGTGATTTCTTTCCGGAAAATGAAGATAAATCGCAGGGATGGACTGCCCTTCAGGATATCCTTGACAACGATTTTAAATACGGCAGTCATAACCTGGGTGACTACCGGGTCTTTTCCCTGCGCATCGACCGGAAGAAGGTCCCCGCCGCCCTGCTGCGTCTGCGGGTTCTGGAGGCGGAACGGCGTTTACGGGAAGAACGGGGCGGCAAAAAACTTTACCGGGAGGAAAAGGAGGCCCTCCAAGGAGCTGTTCATCAGGAACTGCTCAAGCAGACACCGCCGATCCCTTCCCTCTTCGATTGCTGCTGGAACCTTTCCGGGGGAATGATCTGGTTTTCCGGCCATGGGGAAAAGGTGCTTCAGGAATTCCAGGACTTCTTTCGCGAGACCTTTGCCATGGGGTTGTCCCTATACACGCCCTGGGGGGACGAGCTTCCGGCAGCGGATTCGGATGGGGTTGAACCGGTCGATTTTCTCACCCGGGAACCGGGGCGGGATTTTCTGACCTGGCTTTGGTTCAAGAGTGAAGAGCGCAACGGCAGCATCGATCTCGGCGGGGGTGAGGAGATCATGCTCCTTTTCGTCCGCCGCCTGGTCCTGGAATCTGGCCAGGGAGACTACGCGGAATCGGTGGTTTGTCAGGGACAGCATGCCTCACTTATGGAAGGTAAGGAGGCTCTCCGGCAGGGAAAAAAGATCCGTGCAGCCCGCCTTTCTTTGGAAATAGATGCAGCGGAATGGGAATTTACCTTCAAGGCCGATCTGTTCCAGTTTCAATCCATGAAAGTTCCCGCCCCGGCCGAGGAATTCGGAGAAAGCAGTGAGGTCGCGGCGGAAGGTCGCCTGCTGGAGAGAATATTCCTCATCGAAAAGTCCGTTGCGGTTATGGATAGACTTTTTAACGTGTTTCTCACCCTGCGCGCCTCCGAGGCGTGGACGGCGGAAGCCGCCCGCATGGAGAACTGGATAAACCGGAGAGATTGACCGGCATCCCGGGCAAGGACTTTTTTGCCAGGCACCGCGAGTATAGCCACGTCCAGCGGCGATTGATGAATATAATGCTTGATGAATTCGTAAGAAGTCGTGATGGAGACGACGAATTAAAAACTCCAGAGGCAAGGCACGAGAATCATGAGGAGAGACCTTTGAAAAATGGCTTCGCCGCGGCTCAGAAATCTTTTTCGCCTCTAAATGGGTAACGTATAAACCTTATTCATTACCAATTGTTAAGTTCAATCACGCAACGGCGAAAAACATTTGATTCGCCGCTTCCAAACCATTTTTCCGCAGTTATGCAAAGCTCTCGAGGAATGAGGCCTTTTTTTGCGTACGTCGCAGTGACGAAGGAGAAAGCGCAACGCAGCATATGGACTTTTTACGATGTCTTCAAGCTTCGTTATTCCACGGGCCGCGACGCCGCGAATCTTTTTCCCTGTTGACATAAAGTACAGGGTTAATTATACGGTTTAACCTGGAAAGAAACTTCGTGCCGCTCCCCAAGGAGCTCAAGGCCCTTAGCGATTCGGAAAAATAGACAAACAAGCGGCGACTCCCCGCTGGCGCCGCGAAGGGGTTTATCCTTACATTATGAACAGTCGTCCCTTTCAGCTCAGCTCCTGTCCCAAAAAGTACATCCTTGATACCCACCGTTCCCGCACCCCGGAAGAAACGCTAGCCTTCATCGCCACTATGAAGGAGGCCCTGGGGATGGAAGACTTCCGGGACGCCACGGCGGAAGACCGGATCGGCCTCCCCGTCTTCACCTGTTCGCGAATCCGTCCCGACGCATCGCGGACCTACCATACCGGCAAGGGACTCACCAAGGTTCAGGCCCAGGTATCGCTTACCATGGAGGCCATCGAACGCTTCTCCTCGGAGTACCGTGAGGACGACCGGAACCGGTTGATCAAGGGGAGTTTCCGGGAACTTTCCACCAGTTGTCGAGTCCTCCATCCCGAAAGGCTCATCCTGCCGAAATTCAATGATTTTCGGGAGGACATAAGCTATCACTGGGTGGAGGGCTTCGATCTCGATTCCGGGGAAGCCGTGCTCGTTCCGGCCTGCAGTGTTTACCACCCCTTTGGTATCGACGATCCGGAGCTGATGGCCACCCACACCAACGGCGTCGCCGCCGGGAACACAATGGAAGAGGCGGTATTGCACGGGCTGCTGGAGGTTGTCGAGCGGGATGCATGGAGCATTGTCAAATTCGGTCGCCTAACCGCGGAATCGGTATCCATCGACGACGAACCGGAGAACGACTTTCTTTTGACCATCGCAGGGAAGTTGCGGGATGCGGAAATCGATGTTTCCCTGAGGGACTACACCCCGGATCTCGGCATCCCCGTCATCGCCGCCAAGGCCCATGATCTTGCCATCGACAAGCTCATGCCCATGGAGGGTTTCGGAGCTCACCTCGATCCGAAGGCGGCGGCGTCCAGGGCGCTCATGGAAGTGGCCACCACCCGGGGACTCCTATTTCAGCAGCACGGCGCCGGCCGGCTCGTCGAAGCCAGACCGCTGTATTTGTTCGAGGCCTTTGCCAGCGATGTCCTCGGTGACGACCCGCCGGCCAAAAGCCTCTCTGAACTTGTCGTCGGCTACAGCAACGACATCCTCACGGACATCCGCTCCGTCTGTGCACGGCTGCGGGAACACGGCCTGCCCCAGGTCATCGTGGTTAACCTGACACGAAAGGAAATCCAGGTTCCCACCGCCCGAGTCATCGTCCCCGGAATGGAGGTTTATGGATTCGATCCCACCCGCGTCGGGGAACGGCTCTATCATTATTTGTAAGGACGGGAATAAATGCTCTCGGAAGTGGAAATTCTCGATCGGGCCAGATACTGCTATCTTGTTTTTTTCCAGTTGAGCCACCTCCAGGAGCTGAACCTGGCCGATCCATTTCAATATATCAACATCCTCAAGAAATCTTCTCTACAGCTTGCGGAGGATGAATTCATCGTCGCGACCATGCGGGAGGAAATCTGCCAGGGAAACCCCGACGGCGGCCTATCCTATCTCATCGCCCTTTATGAAGGATTCATCCACGCCTACTGCGAAACAGTGGAAAAACAACTCCCGGATATCCGCGACGAAATCCCCGGCGATTTTCTCGGGCAACTGGCGGCGGAAATGGCCCCTGATAAAGACTCGGAGCAGGAACGAAAACAACCTTAATAATCATTACGGTAAAAAATGCAAAATCCATTTATTTTCCCTTGACTCTTTAAGCGGGATTCAATATAAATTTCCTGCTTATTAGGTTCATCGGCAAGTTCGCAAATCTTCCAAAAGTATTTGATTATATATATTTTAAGTATCACCGTAAGTTAACAGATCGTCCAGAGGGTTTTGGATTCTTTGATGAAAGGAGGTGAAACGAAAGGGGGATTTTTTTATTTTTTTATTTATTTGTAAGGGGTTAATCAACAACAAAAGGAGGTAGTTATGGCAAGAATTCGTGGGAAGTCAAAAACCGCTGAAATCTTGACTCTTTCCGAAGCGGTCAAGAAATACGCGAATAACGGAATTCAAGTAGCATTCAGTGGTTTTACCGGTTTCAACAGAAATCCTTTCGCCTTCTCTTGGGAAATGGTCCGGCAGGGGGTAAAGGATATTCACGCGATCGATAGACATGGCAGTTGCTGCACCTGGCTGCTGAACGCCGTCAACGCCCTGAGCGTCTATGAAACGGACTGGATGGGATGGGGCGAAATGGCCGGCAAGCTCGACGTCAATCTCAACCGGAACTATAAAGAAGGCAAGATGATCCTCGAGGATTACTCTCATGGCGCCATGGCCATGCGGTTCCTCGCCGGCGCCGTGGGCGCCCCCTTCATTCCCTACTATGCACCCCTGGGATCAGACCTTTACAACGTAAAATACGACGCTTTGGGGAAGGCCGGCAAGCGAGACGGCAAAGTGGCCAATATCCCCCTGAAGAAATTTATCCAGATGTCCGAACCATTCTGGGGCGATGGCGAGTGCGTCCTCCTGCCTGCCGCCCGTCCGGATCTGGCGGTTATACACGTCGCCCAGGCCGGCGACAAGGGCACCGCCAAATGGCGCGGTGTCGGCACCATTGACAAGGAAATCTCCTTCGCCTGTGAAAAAGTTATCGTCGTAGCCGAGGAAATCGTCCCCGAAGCGGAGATGAGAAAATATCCCGAAGCAAACCAGATCCCCTATTTCGTGGTCGATGCCATCGTGGAATGCCCCTGGGGCGCCTTCCCGAGCTCGGTGCCATATTATTACGACTACGACGCACCCTTCATGAGAGGCATGGACGCTGCTTCCCGCAATACCGACGACCTGAAGAAGTGGCTGGATGAATGGGTATTCGGACCGGCAAGCTGGGAAGATTTTCTGATCAAGTTGGGGGCCAAAAAGCTTCTCGATTTGAAGGCGGAAAGCACCGGCTACAGCACCCGCATGCTGAGAGGCAAGAAACCCGCACCCCGGATGAAGATGCCCTTGTCCGTGGCCCGCAGCGGTTATTAAGAGAAAGGGGGGACAATTAATATGGCAAAATCAATGGAACAATTGATGGAACTTATCGATCAGATTCCCGATACGCCGGCAAACGTAGGGGAATTCATCCTGCCGGAACTTATGGCTATCGCCATCGCCCATGAGGTCCGCAACGACGACGTCGTCTTCGCCGGAACCGGGCTGCCCATGGTGGGCATCATGACGGCCAACTTCACCACCGCTCCCAATGCACTGCTGATCTATGAATCCGGCATCTGCGACGGCAAGACCATGCACGTCCCCATGTCCGTCTGCGACCAGCGGGCGGCCAACATGAGTTCGACTCTGGGCGGCCTCGTGGACACCTTCGGTTATTATCTCCAGCAGGGTTACGTGACCCTGGGCTTCCTGGGCGGCGCGGCCATCGACAAGTATGGCGGTGTCAACGTCACCTCCATCGGCGATTACTACAATCCCTCCCACCGGTTCACCGGATCTGGCGGCAACTCCGACATCGGCACCCTCTCCCATCGCGTGGCCTACATCATCCTCCAGGAAAAACGCCGCTTTGTCGAGAGGAACGACTACACCACCACCCCGGGCTGGTGGTGCTGGGATTTCAAGACCAACGAGTGGAAACCGAAAAAAGAGGTATGGAAAGGCACGCCTTACGCGAATTCCGGTCCCTGCGGCGTCGTGACCAACATGGGCGTTTATCGCTTCGACGACAAGGGCGAGATCTATCTGGAAACTCACCACCCCGGCGTGACGGTGGAGCAGGTGAAGGAAAATTGCGGCTTCGACCTCAACGTTTCCCTGATAAAGGGCGAAACGCCTCGTCCGACCTATCGGGAGCTCTTCGTCCTCCGCGAATTCGTGGATCCGGAGTTGATCTTCCTGCCGGCAAAAACTCCTTACACGCCTGACGTTCAGGCAATTATCGACAAAGGCTAACGACACATGACGAAAAAGAGGGGAAGCTTGCTTCCCCTCTTTTTTACCTTCACCAACAATAAATAGGAAATTACCCGCCTGTTTTCCGAACAAGCGGCGTCAATAAAAATCACATCAGGAAGGGGAAAAGATGCAATGAATTTAGATTTAACCGAAGACCAAAAGATGATTCAGGATACGGCCAGGAATTTCGCCAAGTCGGAATTGGAACCGGTAGCCGCAAAACTCGACGAGGAGGGAGACCGTGAAACCTTCCTGAAGAACCTGAAAAAGCTGGCTGATCTTGGCCTAATGGGCATCGCTGTCAAATCGGAATACGGTGGTTCCGAGGCGGGGGCGGTGGCCTTCAGTCTCGCCATCACAGAGATCGCCCGGGCCTGCGCCTCCACGGCCGTTACCTGTTCCGTGAACAATATGGTCTGCGAGGTCATCCAGGCCATCGGATCGGAAGAGCAGAAACAGGCCTACATCCCGAAGATCTGCTCCGGGGAGTACTATGCCGGCGGGTTTGGCCTCACGGAGACGACGGCGGGTTCGGACCCCGCGGGGATGCGCTGCTCCGCCGTCCTGGACGGCAACGAATGGGTTTTGAACGGTAACAAAATATTCATCACCAGCGCCGAATACGCCGGGGTGTTCGTCGTCTGGGCAGTTACGGACAAGGCCGCCCCCAAGGGCAAGGGCATCAGTTGCTTCCTCGTGGAAAACGGCCTTCCGGGTTTCATTGTCGGTCGTGCGGAACATAAGATGGGACAGCACGCGTCGGCAACCAACGAACTGGTCTTCGAAGACTGCCGCATCCCCAAAACCGCCATGATGGGCAAGCCGAACGACGGTTTCCGCACCGCCGTGGGCGAGCTGGCCGGGGGGCGCATCGGCATCGGATCCCTGGGGCTGGGCTGCGGTTTGGCAGCCATCGAATATGCCGCCAAGTACGCCGTCGAGCGGAAACAGTTCGATCAGTCCATAAGCAACTTCCAGGCCATCCAGTGGATGATCGCCGAGTCCTATACGGAACTGGAGGCGGCCCGCCTGCTCCTCATGAATGCTGCCTACCAGAAACAGTGCGGGCGCTTCTTTGCCCGTCAAGCTTCCATGGCCAAATACTTCGCTACGGAGGCGGGAGAACGGGCCTGCTACAACGCCATCCAGATCCTCGGCGGTTACGGCTACACTAAGGAATTCCCAGTGGAACGCCATGCACGCGACGTCAGGATAACCTCAATTTACGAAGGGACTAACCAGATCCAGCGCGTCATCATCGCCCGGGACATCCTGAGTAAATTGAAGTAACCAACGACCCTATTCCTATCCCCGCCCTTCCCCTCCGCACCAGGAACGGCGGGAGGGGTTCGGGGATGATCTCCATCAAAATGACCACCACGTCTATTACCGGATGATGGAGACATCCAAATGACAATGACATATCGCGGGCGGACCAGGATAATATCGCCATTCGATCTCGATGGCGAAGTTGACAGCGAAGGAAAAGATTCTCTATCGCGGGTAAGACAGTGCCCGCATCCGTATCCACGCCCCCGCCCTCCCCAAAAGAGGCGGGGGCATTATTTTTACCCCTGTGGAGGAGGTGGAAGCTATGTCTTTTGAAACCATTCTAACCGACCTGAACAATGAAGGCCTCGCTGTCCTGACCCTCAATCGTCCCGACAAGCGCAATGCCGTCTCCATCCAAATGCGTCGGGAGATATCATCCTGCCTGACCGCCTGGAAAGCCGATCCAGCCGTCCGCGTCATAGTCCTGACCGGGTCCGGCGACGCCTTTACCGCGGGATTCGATCTCGGTGAATTCAAGAAACCCGCCCTGATCCACGATCTCTATTCAACCTCATCGGCATATCACAGGGATATATGGTATTTCCCCAAGCCGACCATCGCAGCCGTCAACGGTCCCGCCCTGGCAGGTGGATTCGACCTCGTAAAACTTTGCGACATCCGCATCTGCAGCCCCGAAGCCCGTTTCGGCCATCCAGAGATCAAGTTCGGTTCTCCTACCCTGTTCACCCCTCTGAAGTGGATCATCGGCGCCGGTTTGGCCCGTGAACTGTGCCTCTCCGGAAGGATCATCGACGGCGCCGAGGCCTATAGAATCGGTCTTGTCAACGAGTTGGTCGCAACGGATAGACTGCTTGCACGCGCTCGGGAACTTGCCGGAAAAATAATGGAAGCCCCGCAGCCAGCCCTTGAGAAAACCAAGAGCTTCTTCCTCGACAACGCGGAGCTGGGCTTCGAGGCGTCCTTTTCCATCGAGCACGACAAGGGCTTTCAGGCATTTCTTTTGAAGATGGCGGCGGAAGCTCTGCAA